>JADHEF010000875.1_pt1 | contig 24329 bp, 19 predicted proteins | sample 8952391 | NCBI WGS metagenome assembly JADHEF01 (sample SAMN16124439, study PRJNA663245) | bioreactor sludge metagenome | isolation source: sludge (nitrite) | place: India:Bengaluru | collected 2019-02-28 | reverse complement strand
CGGCAAACACACGGTGATGGTGGCCAACCTCGCGCCGCGCAAGATGAAGTTCGGCGTGAGCGAAGGCATGGTGCTCGCGGCCTCGCATGCCGACGAAAAGGCCAATCCGGGCATCTTCCTGCTCGACCCTTACCCGGGCGCGCAGCCCGGCATGCGCGTGCGCTGACCGGCCGGCAAGACCCCACGATTTGCTCGACTAGTGCCCGACGGGCACGCCATGTGCATGACGGAGGCGATTCCCCGCCTTCGCGCCGACATGCACGCTCCAGCGTCCCCTTTCGCGCAGCACCCCCATGCCCGCGGCGCCCTTCCGGCCGGCGCGCCGCGCAATGCCGCCCAGGGTTTTCTCGATTTTCTCGATGGCGCGGCGGGCGCGGGTTTTCTGGCCGACTTCCAGACCGTCCACCTCGCGCGCGGCACCCTGGTCTGCACGCCCGGCGACGCGAACGATCGGGTCTTGATCGTGCGCAGCGGCCGGGTGCGCGTCTATCTGGCCGATGCCGACCGCGAATTGACGCTCGCCTTCCTCGAACCCGGCGACGCGTTCTCGACCCATACGCCGACCTATATCGCGACCGTGGCGCCCACGGTGCTGCATACCCTGCCCACACGCCGGTTCGCGGCCAAGCTCGCGGCCCAGCCCGAAGCCACGCCGACCATCATGCGGGTGCTCGGCAAATTGTTGAGCGGTTCGATCGAACTCATCGAATCCCTGGTGTTTCGCGATGCGGGCAGCCGGCTCGCGCATTTTCTGGCGCGCATCGCGCGGCATCAGGGCAGCCTGGTCGGCGCCCAATGGATCGTGCCGTTTTCGTGGTCGCTGGCCGATCTGGCCTTATTGCTCGGCACGACGCGCCAGACCGTGTCGGAAGTCGTCAACCAACTCGAACGCGAAGGCGTGATCGAACGGCGCGGCCGGCGTCTGTTGATCATCCATGACCTCGCCGCGCTCGAAGGCCGCGGACGCGCCTCGAATCAAGCCGGCGCCAATACGTCGGCCAGCCGACGGACGCGCCGGGCCGCACGCGCTTAGCATCGGGACGACTGAACCAAGGAGCGCCTCCATGTCCTGCTGCAAGATCGACCCCAATGCGCGGCCCGACCGCTACAAGAGCTTCGTCGGCATCGATTGCGAGGGCAATGCCCGCCGCGTGATGGCCTTGATCGACCAACACACGGTCGATCTGCAGGACGACAAGTTCTGGAAGTACTTTCATGGTCGCCGCCGCGCGACCTCCGGCCCGGCTTGCGACGACCTGTTGCTTTTGGCGAGTTTCGTCAATCCGATCCGCGAATTGTTTGAAACCCGACAAGACCATGAGGCCTTGGCCTTGCTGGAACAACTCGAAGACGAGTGTTTCTGAGCGCCCGCGCTTTCGGTGTCGGCGCCACTAAAGCGCGCCGGGTTGACCAGAATCACTTCACGCCGCAGCCCAGGTCCTAGACTCCCGGCGGCCTTTTTCAACCCGGCATCAGGAGGACGACTTGGACTCTGGCAGGCTCGCGATCGAACGGATCGTGGAACCGATTGCTCAACGCTACGGTAACGACCCGACTTATCTCGTCCAGGTTTTGCGCGATGTGCAAGACGCGCTCGACTGGATTTCCCCCGACGCTGTTTCCACCATCGCCGCGAAGCTCGGCGTCTCGGTGGCCCAGGTCCAAAGCACGGTGCAGTTCTACGCATTCCTGTACACCGAGCCGCGCGGCCAATACCGCATCCTGTTCTCAGACAACATCACCGACCGCATGCTCGGCAACGCGGCCTTGCTCGAACACATGTGCAAGCGCCTGCGCGTCGAGCCCGATGAAGTGTCGGAAGACGGTCTGGTCAGCGTGGGCTACACCTCGTGCACCGGCATGTGCGACCAGGGGCCGGCGCTGCTCGTGAACAACCGCGCGATCACGCGCCTGACGCCGCGCCGCGTGGACGACATCTGCGAACTGGTGCGTTCGCGCGTGCCGCTCGATGATTGGCCGGCCGAATTTTTCGTGGTCGAAAAGAACATCCGCCGCGGCGAACTGCTGCTCGCTTCGCAATGGACGCCCGGTGAAGCCTTGCATGCTGCGATCGCGCGCGGACCACAAGGCATGCTGGCGGAAATCAAACGCTCGAACCTGCGCGGCCGTGGCGGCGCGGGCTTCACCACCGGCGTGAAATGGGAAGGCTGCCGCAACGCGCACGGCGATACCCGCTACATCGTCTGCAACGCCGACGAAGGCGAACCCGGCACCTTCAAGGACCGCGTCTTGCTGCAAGCCTTCTCGGGCCGGGTGTTCGAAGGCATGACGATCGCGGGCTATACGGTCGGCGCTTCCAAGGGGCTGGTCTACCTGCGCGGCGAATACCAATACCTGCGCGCCCCGCTCGAAGCGCAACTCACCGAGATGCGCAAGCAGAACCTGCTCGGCCGCGATGTCTGCGGCGTGCCCGGCTTCGATTTCGACATCGAGATCCACATGGGCGCCGGCGCCTATGTTTGCGGCGAAGAGACCGCGCTCATCGAATCGCTCGAAGGCAAGGCGGGGCGTCCGCGCATCCGACCGCCCTTCCCGGTCACCAGCGGCTATCTGGGCAAGCCGACGGTGGTCAACAACGTCGAAACGCTGTGCAAGGCGACTTTCATCGCGCTGCGCGGCGGCGCCTGGTACGAAGGCCTGGGCACCAAGCAGTCGACCGGCACCAAGATCCTGTCGGTCTCGGGCGATTGCGAACGGCCGGGCCTCTACGAATACGCGTTCGGCGTGCGCATCGCCAAGGTGCTCGAAGACTGCGGCGCGCGCAACACGATGGCGGTGCAGGTCAGCGGCGCCTCGGGCGTGTGCCTGTCGGAACGCGAGTTCGGCCGCCGTATCGCGTTCGAAGACGTGCCGACCGCGGGCTCGTTCATGGTGTTCAGCGAAAAGCGCGACATGTTCGAAGTCGCGCGCAATTTCGCGCATTTCTTCGCGCATGAAAGCTGCGGCTTCTGCACCCCGTGCCGGGTCGGCACCTCGCTCGTGCGCAATCTGATGGACAAGATCGGCGCCGGCCACGGCACGCAGTACGAGATGAACGAAATCTCGCGTCTGCACGGCGTGCTCAAGACCAGCAGCCATTGCGGCCTGGGCCAGACCGCGTGCAACGCGATCATGGACACCATGCAGAAATTCCGTCCGACCTATGAACGGCGCCTCAAGGCCATCGATTTCGAACCCGCGTTCGATCTCGATGCCGCGCTGGCCAAAGCGCGCGAAGCCACCGGCCGCGACGACGCCGCCGCCCACCTCGGAGCCGAGTCATGAGCGAAGAAATCCAAAACAGCTTCACGATCGACGGTCAGCCGATCGATTTCACCGCGGGGCAGACCGTACTGCAGGCGGCGCTGGCCGCTGGCGTCTACATCCCGCATCTGTGCTTTCACCCGGAATTCAAGCCGCATGGCAGTTGCAAGCTGTGCACCGTGACGGTCAATGGCCGCAACGGTTCGGCCTGCACGGTCAAGGCCATGCCCGGTATGGAAGTCGAGAACAACACGCCGGAACTCAACGGCCGGCGGCGTCTGCTGGTGCAGATGCTGTTCGTGGAAGGCAATCATTACTGCCCGAGTTGCGAGAAGAGCGGCAATTGCCAGTTGCAGGCCTTGGCCTACGACCTGGAAATGCTCACGCCCCACTTCAACCATTTCTATCCGACGCGTGAAGTCGATGCCTCGCATCCGGATGTGCTGCTCGACTTCAACCGCTGCGTGATGTGCGAACTGTGCGTGCGCGCGAGCCGCGACATGGACGGCAAGGATGTCTTCGCGCTGGCGGGCCGCGGCATGGCCTCGCATGTGGTCGTGAACGCGCCGTCGGGCAAGCTCGGCGACACCGACTTCGCGGTCACCGACGCCGCCGCGCGCGTTTGCCCGGTCGGCGCGATCCTGCCCAAGCGCGTGGGTTACAAGGTGCCGATCGGCGAACGTCAATACGACAACGAGCCGATCAGCGCGCAAGTCGAACAGCTCGCCACGCGGGAGGTCTGAACATGAACGCTCCTTACGAATTGCCGCGCCAGAAAGTGCGCGTCGCCACCACCTCGCTGGGCGGCTGTTTCGGCTGCCACATGTCCTTCCTCGACATCGACGAGCGCATCCTGCAATTGGCCGAACTGGTCGATTTCGACCGCTCGCCGATCACCGACATCAAGCATTGCGGCCCGTGCGACATCGGCATCATCGAAGGCGGTGTGTGCAACGCCGAAAACGTGCATGTGCTGCGCGAGTTCCGCCGCAATTGCAAGACGCTGGTGGCGCTCGGCGCCTGCGCGATCAACGGCGGCCTGCCGGCGCAGCGCAACCCGCTCGATGTGCGCGCCTGCCTCGACCAGGTCTATGGCGGCCAGCCCGGCCCGGCCGGCGGCAAGGTGCCCAACGACCCCGAGCTGCCGCTCCTGCTCGAACAAGTGCATCCGATCAACGAAGTGGTCCGCGTCGATTACTTCGTGCCCGGCTGCCCGCCGTCGGGCGATGCGATCTGGAAGTTCCTCACCGATCTGATCACGGGCCGCTCGCCGCGTATCGAGCACCCGCTGTTGCGCTTTGACTAAAACGGAGACACGCATGTCCGCATTGGAAACTGCCGCTCAACCGCAGACCCTGCGCCGCGTCGCGATCGACCCCGTTTCGCGCGTCGAAGGCCACGGCAAGGTCACCATCCTGCTCGACGACAAGAACCAGGTGCACCAAGTGCGCCTGCACATCGTCGAATTCCGCGGCTTCGAAGTCTTCATCGAAGGCCGTCCGTACTGGGAAGTGCCGGTCGCCGTGCAACGGCTGTGCGGCATCTGCCCGGTCAGCCACAACTTGGCCGCGACCAAGGCGATGGACATCATCGTCGGCGCGCCCAAGCTCACGCCGACCGCCGAGAAGCTGCGCCGCCTCGCGCATTACGGCCAGGTGATGCAATCGCACGCGCTGCATTTCTTCCACTTGTCCTCGCCCGATCTGCTGCTCGGCTTCGACAGCGAGCCGACCCGCCGCAATGTCATCGGGGTGGCGGCGAGCTATCCGGAAATCGCCAAGCAAGGCGTGCTGCTGCGCAAGTTCGGCCAGGAAGTCATCCGCCATGTCTCGGGCAAGCGCATCCACGGCACCGGCGCGATTCCGGGCGGGATGAACAAGGCCTTGACCGCCGCCGAGCGCGACGAACTGCGCCGCGACATCGATCAGATGATCGCCTGGTCGCGCGACGCCGTGCATCTGGTCAAGCGCATGCATGACACCAACCCGGCCTTCTACAACGGCTTCGGCGATGTGCCGTCTGCCTTGATGGGCATGGTGGATTCTTCCGGAGCGCTCGACCTTTACCACGGCGGTCTGACCGCCAAGGACGCCGACGGCAAGCTCATTTTCGACAACGCCGATTACGCGACCTACCAGTCCTTGCTCCAGGAAGAGGTCAAGCCCTGGAGCTACATGAAGTTCCCGCATATCAAGTCGCTCGGGGCCGATGCGGGCTGGTACAAGGTCGGGCCGCTCGCGCGGGTTCAGACCTGCAACCGCATTCCTTCGCCGATGGCCGAGGCCGAACGGCTCGACATGCTCGCGATCGGCGGCGGCAAGCCGGTGCATGGCGCCCTCGTCTACCACTGGGCGCGCCTGATCGAAGTGCTGCACACGACCGAAGTCATCCGCGACTTGCTCGACGATCCGGACATCACCGGCACCGATCTGATGGCCCCGAACGGCGAGCGCCAGCGCGAAGCGATCGGCGTCATCGAGGCGCCGCGCGGCACCTTGTTCCACCATTACCGCGTGGACGACAACGACCTCGTCACCTATTGCAATCTGATCGTCTCGACGACCAACAACAATCAGGCGATGAACGAATCGATCCGCCATGTGGCGCAGCAATTCCTCAACGGCAAAGAATTGACCGAGGGCTTGCTCAACCACATCGAGGTCGCGATCCGTGCCTACGATCCCTGCCTGTCGTGCGCGACCCATGCGCTGGGCAAGATGGCGCTCGAAGTCGATCTCGTCGATGCCGGCGGCCAATTGATCGACAGCCTGCGCCGCGGCGGCGATTGCGCGCTCTGATCGCCCGCGCATGACCGCCACCCCGACCCGCGTCGTCGTCTTCGGCATCGGCAACGAAAGCCGCGGCGACGATGCGCTCGGGCCTTTGCTGTTGCGCCGGCTCGACGCCGCCGGCCTCGCCCAGGTGACCGCGATCGAGGAATACCAGCTCCAGATCGAAAACGCGCTCGACCTCGACGACCACGACCTCGCCTTGTTCATCGATGCCGGCACCGGCACCCCGGCGCCGTTCGCGTTCTATGAAATCGAAGCCGACCGCCGGGTCGCGCACTCCACGCATGCGCTCGCGCCGGAAACCGTGCTCGCGGTCTATGAACAAGTGCAAGGCCGCACGCCCCCGCCGGCCTTCGTGCTCTGCGTGCGCGGCGAGCAATTCGAACTCGGCGCCGATCTCGGCGACGCGGCGACCGTGCATCTCGAATTGGCCTGGAGCCGGCTATTGAGCCTGTGCGGCACCCCCGATCTGGCGCGTTGGCGGCGCGCAGCGGGCCCACGCCCCGCGCCGGCCGGGCTCGCCGCCTAGACGCGGCAACCGCCACGACCGTTCATCGATGAGCCCCGCGGCGCACCGGGGCACACCACGAGCCGCGGTTCGATGGACAATGCGCCCATGTCCACGACCTTGAGCGCCGAACATGCGTTCGCCGATGGCGTGCGCCTTTGGCAAGACGGCGCGGCCGACGCGGCGATCGAGCGCTTTCGCGCGGCCCTCGCGCTCGACCCGCGACTCGCGCCGGCGCATGTGAATCTGGGCATGCTGCTCGAAGCCGCGGGCGCGGGCGATGAAGCGCTGGCCCATTACCGCCACGCGATCGCGATCGCCCCGCAGACCTTTCAAGCCCACCTGAACCTCGGCGCCTTGCTCGCGGCGCGCAAATCCTTTCGCGAAGCCGAAGCCGCCTACCTGAACGCGCTCGGCCTCGACGCGACCGCGTGCGCGGCCTGGACCAATCTCGGCGTGCTGTACGCATGCACCGGGCGCGAAGACCTGGCCGAGCAATGCCACCGGCAAGCGATCGCGCTCGCCCCCGATTACGCGCTCGCGCGCTTCAATCTGGCCTATGTGTTGCTGCGTCAAGGCCGCTTCGCCGAAGGCTGGGCGATGCTCGAAGCGCGCCCCTGGGTCGAAACGATGGCGCCCTCGTTCGGTTTTGGGCGTTGGGCGGGCGAAGCGCTGGCCGGACGCGATGTGTTGATCGTGCATGAAGGCGGCCATGGCGACCTGCTGCAATTCTGCCGCTATGCGCCGGTGCTCAAGGCGCGAGGGGTGCGGCGCGTCGGCCTGGTCTGTCCGGCCGCCTTGCGCTGCCTGCTCGGCAGCCTGGACGGCGTCGATGCCTGGTACACCCTGGACGCGCCGCCGGCACAGGGCTGGGACTGCTGGCTCGCCTTGCTGAGTCTGCCGCATGCCTGCGCCACCGGGGTGGCCGACATGCCGGCCCGCCTGCCGTATCTGCGGGCCGATCCGGCGCGCATCGCGGCTTGGCGCCCGAGCCTCGAAGGCGCGGGCCTGCGGGTCGGCCTGGCTTGGCGCGGCAACCCGGCTTTCGAGAACGATGCCGATCGGTCCTTGCCCTCGCTCGCGACGCTCGCGCCCTTGGCGCACCTGCGCGGCGTGCGCTGGTTCAGTCTGCAAGTGGGCGCGGGCCAGGACGAGGCCGCACATGCGCCGGCCGGCTTCGCCATCGCGCCCTTGAGCGACGGCTTCACCGATTTTCAAGACAGCGCGGCGGTGATCGCCCAGCTCGATCTGGTCATCAGTGTCGATACCGCCGTGGCGCATCTGGCGGGCGCGCTCGGCCGCGAATGCTGGGTGCTGTTGCCGGCCTACAAACCCGATTGGCGCTGGCTCACCGGACGCGATGACAGCCCGTGGTATCCGCAGGTGATGCGCTTGTTCCGCCAGCCCCGCATGGGCGACTGGACCGCGACTGTCGAAACCTTGGCGCGGGCGCTGCAAGCGCGTCTGCGCGTGGCCTGATCAGGTTTCGCCGGGAGCGAGCAGGCGTTCGCGTTCGAGCGCCGCGTGGCGGTAGCCCTTGCGCGCGAGCACACCTTCGCGGCGCAAGGTGCTGATCGCGCGCGACACGGTTTCGGCGGTCAAGTCGGTAATGTCGGCCATATCGCGCAACGAAGGCATTTCGATACTGGCCAGGCGCTCATCCTGGGCCGAGCCGCGCGTGAGCATGAGCATGAGCCGGCGGACCCGTTGCATGGCCTGGCCGCAACGCAAGGCGATCACATCGGCGGCGCGCCTTTCGGTCGCCGCGAGCGTCTGGACCAGGAATTCGCCGCTCGGCTTGACCGAACCGTCGGACCACAAGGCCAGCTCGCAATCGGACAACGCCCGCGCCTCGAAAGCATAACTGCCGAACATCAGGGTCTCGGCGCCGATCACATCGCCCGCCACCGCGAGGCTTGCGAACATCGCACCGTCCGGACCGACGCGGTCGAGCCGCACCGAGCCCGACAACACGCGCCAGGCCGCGCCGGGCGTCCCGGCGGCGTAGACCAGGTCGCCATGGCGGAACCGATGCGGGCCGGATTGCATGGGGGCGGGCATCGGGACGGCGGAGTCGGGAAGCATGTTCACTGCGGCACTGTCCTGTGGGAGTCCGAGGCGTGGCCGATTGTATGTCGCCGCCGCCGCACTTGATTGATGCCGCGCAAAGTCCTCCGGGCGGGCCCGTGCTTCGGGTACCCAGGTCGGCTCGGGTAAGCTTGCCGCCTGCTTCAAGGAGGCCCCATGCCGATCGCGACCATCCACACCCTGCCCGACACGTCCTACCTGCCCGGAACCGGGGCCTCGACCCATGCGGTCGAAGCTTTGATCGAGCACGGCGGGGTGCTGCATTTTCCGGCCATGTGCTTCGCATTGCAGGACGACGAAACCCGTTTTCTCGATACCCGCTGGTCCGACGGCAAGGCCAAGAACATCAGTCTGCGCGGCCTTGGCGACCCGAACCAGGAGGCCTTGCGCGGCGCGGCCGGCACACCGCAAGAGCTGGCGGCGCTACGCGCCATGGTCGCGCGCTATCGCGATCAGGCCACCGCCCTCGTCGATCGCCTGTTTCCGCATTACCGCGGACAGTTGAAGCGCGGCAACACCTCGCTGCGCCTGTTCGGCGTCGAAGGCCGCCAGACCAGTTGGCGCAAGGACGATACGCGCTTGCATGTGGACGCCTTCCCGTCGAATCCGACCCGGGGCCTGCGCCTGTTGCGCGTGTTCACGAATCTGAATCCGCAAGGCAAACCGCGCGTCTGGCGCGTCGGCGAATCCTTCGAAGAATTCGCGCCGAAGTTCCTGCCCCGGATCGGCCGCCCGGCGCCGGGTTCGGCCTGGCTGATGGAAAAACTGCGCATCACCAAGGCGCGCCGGTCCGAGTACGACCATCTGATGCTCGGTCTGCACGACCGCGGCAAATTCGACCTGCAATACCAGCGCACCTGCCCGCAACAAAGCATCGATTTCATGCCCGGCACGACCTGGGTCGTCTATAGCGACCAGGTGCTGCATGCCGCGATGGCCGGCCAGTACATGATGGAACAGACCTTCTATCTCGAACCGGGCGCCGAAAAACTGCCCGAAACCGCGCCGCGCGCGGTGCTCGAACGGCTGACCGGCCGAGCGCTCGCATGAGCGGCGAGGTGGTGGCGCCGCGCACCCTGCTCTACATCAAGCTGTCGGCGCTCGGCGATCAGATCTTTTCGCTGCCCGCGATCGACGATGCGCTACGCCGCCATCCGGCGCTCGCCATCGACTGGGTCGTCGACGAACGCTTCGCCGACATCCCGCGCCTGCACGGGCGCGTGCGCCGCGTGTTCGCCCTGCCGCTCAAACGCTGGCGCAAGCAGGGCTGGTGGGCCTCGCGCCGCGAGATCGCGGCGTTCCGGCGCGCCTTGCGCGCCGAATGCTACGACGTGATCCTCGATGCCCAAGGGATGTGGAAAAGCCTGATCGTCGGGCGCGTCGCGCGCGGTCGCACCCGTATCGGCTACGGCGCGGCCTATTGCGGCGAGCCCGCGGTCGCGCGCTTTTACGATCGGCGGCTCGACATGCCGGGCGTGCACGGCTCCTTGCGCCTGCGCGCGACCTTCGCCCAGGCGATCGGCTCGCAGGCGGGCACGCCGCCCGATTACGGCCTCGCGCCACCGCCCCGGCCGGCCTTCGTGAGCAACACGTCCTACGCGGTCTTGCTGCACGGCGCCTCGAAGGACGACAAGCTCTGGCCCGAAGCGCGCTGGATCGAACTGGGCCAGGCCCTGGCCGAGCGCGGCCTGCTCTGCCTGCTGCCCTGGGGCAACGACACCGAACGCGCGCGCGCCGAGCGCCTGGTGGCCGCGATCGGCGCCGGCCATGCCGCGCTCGCGCCGCGCCTGAGCATTCCCGAATGCGCGGCGCTGGTCGCGCATGCGGCGCTGGTGGTGGGCCTGGACACCGGGCTCGTGCACCTGGCGGTGGCCTATGGCCGCCCGACCGTGGCGCTGTTCATCGCGACCCGCACCGACTTCTTCTATCCCGTCGACGCGCGGCGCGGCATCGCGCTTGGCGGGCCGGGTGCCGATCTGCCGGTGCCGGCGGTGCTGGAGGCGGTTGACGCGGTGCGCCAATGATGCGCGGCGACAGGCTCGCTTAAAATGCCCGGGTCGCCGGCGCCTTGCGTCGGTCCCGACGCTGCGGCGCCGATCTTTAGCCTCCTTGCCATGTCTTCTGCCAGTCCTGCGACGGGCGCGTTCGCGCGCACGCTCGCGAAGTTCCGTTTTCGGCCGCAACTGGTCGATTCACTGCGCGATTACGACCCCAAGCGCTTCGCGCGCGACGCGGTCGCCGGCACCACGGTCGCCATCGTCGCCCTGCCGCTCGCGATGGCCTTCGCGATCGCTTCCGGGGTCAAGCCGGAGGTCGGCCTGTTCACCGCGATCGTCGCGGGCTTTCTGATCTCGGCACTGGGCGGCTCGCGGGTCCAGATCGGCGGTCCGGCCGGCGCTTTCATCGTCATCATCTACGGCATCATCGAGAAATACGGCCTCGCGAACCTGCTCATCAGCACCATGATGGCCGGCGTGCTGTTGTTCGCGATGGGCTTCTTCCGCCTGGGCAATCTGGTCAAGTTCATCCCGGTCTCGATCGTGATCGGATTCACGAACGGGATCGCGGTGCTGATCGCGCTCTCGCAGGTCAAAGACTTCTTCGGCCTCGCCATCGCCAAGATGCCCGGCGATTTTTTCCACCAGCTCACGACCTTGTGGGGCGCGCGCGCTTCCGTGAACTGGTACGCGGTGGCGATCGCGGCGCTGTCGCTCGCGGTGTTGTTCCTGTGGCCCAAGGAATTCAAGTCGAAAGCGCCGACCGGCCCGCGGCGCGTCATCGCGATGTTGCCCGCGCCCTTGCTCGTCTTGGTGGCCGCGACCGTGGTGGTCGCGGTGTTCGGTCTGCCGGTCGAGACCATCGGCAGCAAGTTCGGCGGCATTCCGCAAACCCTGCCCGGCTTGACCCTGCCCGATTTCGAATGGGCGCTGGTCAAGCAATTGTTCGCGCCGACCGTGACCATCGCCCTGCTCGGCGCGATCGAATCGCTGCTGTGCGCGCGCGTCGCCGACAGCATGATCGATGCGCGCCATGATCCGAACCAGGAACTCATGGGCCAGGGCGTGGCGAATTTCGTCGCGCCCTTGTTCGGCGGCTTCGTCGCCACCGGGACCATCGCGCGCACCGTGACCAACATCCGCGCCGGCGCGACTTCGCCGGTCGCCGGCATGCTGCATTCCGTGGTGCTGTTGATCATCGTGCTGGCCGCCGCGCCGCTCGCGGCCAGCGTACCGCTCGCGGTGCTGGCCGCGATCCTGATGTTCGTGGCCTGGAATATGGGCGAATGGAACGAGTTCCAGAAAGCGCGGCAGTTCTCGAACAATTACCGGATCATCCTGATCTCGACCTTCCTGCTGACCGTGATCTTCGATCTGACGGTCGCGGTCGAAGTCGGCATCTTCCTCGCCTGCCTGTTCTTCATCACCCGGATCTCGCAACTCACCCACATCGAGCCGGTCGCGATCGACGCGGGCCCGGCGCCGGGTCGCATCGAAGCCTATCGGGTCATCGGCTCGATGTTCTTCGGCGCGGTCGACAAACTCGAAAGCCTGGCCGACCCGGCCTCGGAACCGCGCGCCCCGATGCCCGAGGTGCTGATCCTCGATCTCGATCGCATGCTCAATCTCGACACCACCGGCCTGGACGCGATCGAAGGCCTGCACAAGGCCTTGCACAAGAACGGCCGCCATCTGGTCTTGTGCGCGGCGACCGAACAACCGATGTCCTTGTTCCAGCGCTCGGGATTCGCGGTCGAACTCGGGGCACAGAATCTGGTCGCCGACCTCGACAGCGCGGTGCGGCGCGCGCGCGAACTGCTCACCGAACACGCCTGAGCCCGCCCCGGCGGGAGCGCGGCCGCGGTCAGGCCGGCAGCGGCAAACGCACCACGAAGCAAGCGCCGCCGCCATCGCGCGCACGGCAAACCACCGTGCCGCCATGACGCGCCGCGATCTGGCGCACCAATGCCAGGCCGAGGCCCACGCCGCCATCGCGTTCGCGGCTGCCGATGGCCCGGTAGAACGGCTCGAAGATGCGTTCGCGTTCGGCCTCGGGAATACCGGGCCCGCGATCGCAGACTTCGAGCACCGCATCGCTCCGATCGCGCACCAGCCTCACTTCGACCGGAGTTCCGGCGCCATGACGCTTGGCGTTCTCGATCAGATTGCGCAACAGACGGCGCAACAAACGCGCATCGCCGGGCAATTCGAGTGCGACCGCATCGAGCTGGGCATCGGCGCGCGCGCATTCCTCGGCCGCGATCGCGGTCAGATCCACGGGCTCGAACTCGGGTAACGCATGCGCGGCGTCGAGCCGGCTCGCGATCAGAATCTCTTCGACCAGGGCATCGAGTTCGCCGACATTGGTCCGCACTTCCGCGAGCAAGGCTTCGGTCGGCCGCTCGCCGAGCATTTCGACCGCCATGCGGATGCGCGCCAGCGGCGAGCGCAATTCGTGCGAGGCATTCGCGAGCAGATTCTTCTGCGCCACCATCGAAGCTTCGACGCGCGCCGCGGCATGGTTGAACCGATCGGCCAGCACCGCCACTTCATCCTTGCCCTCGACCTTCACGCGCGCCGAAAGGTCGCCGGCGCCGAGCGCATCGACACTGCGCCGCAAACGTTCGAGGCGGCGGGTGAGCCGCCGCACCACCGGATAGGCGCCGACCGCGATCGCGGTCGCGATCAGGGCGAGCGTGCCGAGCAGACCGAAGCGCGGCGGACGCGGCGCATCGGCCGCTGAACGGCGCAGCACCAACCAGCGCTCGTCGGCCAGACGCAAGGCGAATGCCGGACGGCGTCCCCGTGTTTCTTCGGCGCCCTCGACGCGTCCGCCACCGTAACCGCGCCCCATCACCCAATGGCTATCGGTTTCATCGACACGCGGCGGCGGCACCGGCCGTCCCGCCATCGCGACCGGATTGCCCGCGCTGTCGAACAAGGCCAGGTCGATCGCGTAACGCAGATGCATGTCGGTCACGGCGCCTTGCTGTTCGAGGCGTGGCGCGTCGGCGGGCGCCAGGTGCTCGGCGACCGCCTGCGCGACCACTTCCGGATTGGGACTCACCCGCGCCGGGTCGAAATACAGATGCAATACCGCGCCCGCGATCAATGCGAACACGATGATGCTCGCCAGGACGGCGAGCCAGATGCGCAGCCACAAGGGCCGGATCGGCAGTGCGGCGGGCAGATCGACCGCCATGCTCAAACGTCCTTCGCGAACACGTAGCCGGCGCCGCGCACCGTGATCAGCCGCTTGGGATGATGCGGATCGGCTTCGATCGCGGCGCGGATGCGCGCGATGTGCACATCGATCGAGCGATCGAAAGCGGCATCGTCGGCACCGACCACGTCGGTACTCGTGAGCGCGATCAATTGTTCGCGCGAAAGCACCCGCCCGGCCCGTTCGGCCAAGGCGAGCAGCACCGAGAATTGATGGGAGGTGAGCGCCGCATCGCGGCCGGCCACGCGTACCGCGAAGGCGGAGCGGTCGATTTCGAGTTCGCCGAAGCGCAGCACATCCCCCCCTTGCGCGCCATTGGCGCCGCGCTGGCTGCGTCGCATCAGCGCGCGCAAGCGCGCCAGCAGTTCGCGCGGCTCGAACGGTTTGGGCAAATAGTCGTCGGCGCCAATCTCGAGCCCGATCACCCGGTCGGTCGGATCGCCTTTGGCGGTCAGCATCAGGATCGCGGTCTGGGCGTTGGGCCCGGGCACGGCGCGGATGCGCTGGCAAATCGACAAACCATCGCCATCGGGCAGCATCAGGTCGAGCAGGATGCCGTCGAACGGTTCGCGCGCCAATTGCGTCTGGCCGCTCGCGGCATCCTCGACATGCACGACCTCGAAATCGGCCTGCCCGAGATAGTCCACGACCATGCGGGCGAGCCGCAGATCATCTTCGATCATGAGCAGACGATGCCGGGTCATGCATGCTCCTTCTTGGGCCGGGCGCGGACTCAGCGGCCGCGTTGGCCGGGTTGGCGTTCCATGCGAGCGCGATGCTGGGCCGCCAGCGTGGCGCGCTGTTCGGGCGTCAGCACCTCGGCCGAGTCTTCCATCGCCTTGAGCATGCGTTGCGAGACGCCTTCATGCAATTGCGTTTGTTCGGCCCGCAATTGTTCGATCGCCGCGCGGTCGATGGTGGGCGCCGCGAACAGATCGACGAACTTCAGGCGCGCCTCGCGCAGTTTCTGGAAGCTCGGCGCGACATCGGCGCGCGCGGCCTTCATGATGCCGCCGATCTTGTCACGCTGCTCCTGGGTCGCATTCACCTTGGACAGCATGCGATTGAGCATGGCGTCCATGCGCGCATCGGCCGCCTTCGGATCGGCGTTCGGTCCCATCATGCCCATCGGCGCATCCATCGGGCCGCCGCAACCGCCTTGGCCGGGCCGCGCGATGGCGCTGCCCATGGGCGAAAGCGTGAAGGCGGCGACCGCCGCCACGGCGGCCAGACCGGCCAGGGCGTAGCGACGCAGGCGCTTGGGTTGGGTTGCGTTGGGCTGGTGTTGGTTGTCCATGACTTGGCTCCTTGTGTGTCGGGTTGACGGAATCCAGTCTGGTCAGCGCGCATTGCCCGCACATGAGCGGGACGTAAATGTCTGTAATCGGCCCCGGAAACGATTAGGGCCGCACAAAGCGGCCCTAATCGGGATCGATGCGGCGCAGCTCAGTTGCGCTTGATCTTTTCGAGCATCTTGAAGGTGCTCTTGGGCGCGCCGACGAACAAGCGTTTGAAAGCCTTGCCGAGGCAACGGCGTTCGAGGGTGTTGCGGCGGGTGCGGGAACGTTCAGCCATGAGGTGCTCCAGATAACGAATTCGAGAAAGTCGGACGGACACAAACGCGCGCGATTATAGCCGCAAGTGCCCATCGGCGCCCCGGACCCGGCCACGATGCTGGATCGGCGCCGCCCGCGCGCGCCTGCCGGGCCCGGCTTCTTGCACAATGGCCGCCTTGTTCAGATCGCCGACACCATGCCCGCCTCCCGACGCCGCCTCGGCGCCAAAATCGCGCTTGCCGCCGCCCTGGCCATCGTCCTGGCCCTCATCGCCTTGCGGGGAACAAGCATGCACCACCCCGATTCCGCCGCGCCCGCACACCCGGTCTGGTCGCTCGCCGTCCTGGGCGATTCCGACAGCGATGCCTACCACGACCGGGTCCTGATCCCGGAAGACGGCAGCAAACGCGGCGGCGCCTTGCGCGCCAGCACCTGGCAATGGACCGAAGTGCTGGCGCAATTGCGCGGCGAACGGCTCGACCTCGGGGCCTGGGGTCAATGGGGCATGCCGATGCGCCTGGCCCAGGTCCGGCGCTGGGTCGGCTTGAGCGCGCGCGCGCCGCGCAAGGAAGACCACCGCTACAACCTGGCGATTTCGGGCGCCGAATGCCCCGACCTCATGCAAGGCGTGCGGGCCATGGCTCCGGCGCTGGTCGATCTGATGGACGAGGACCCGCGGCGCTGGCGGAACGGGATCGTGGCGATCCGCATCGGCATCAACACCCTGGGCACCACGGAACAACTCGACCGTTATGCGCGCGAAGGCGCCTCGCCCGCCGTGCGCGCCGACATGCTGGCCTGCGCCGACCAAGTGCGAGCGGCGGTCGCCTTGATCCGGGCCAGGCATCCGCAAGTGCGTCTGGCCCTGGTGGGCTTGTTCGACAATGCCGATTGGCAGCCGAACTTCGAGCGTTGGACCGCCGCCGAAGAACGCCGCAACATCGGCGCCGCGCTCGATGTCTATGACGACGCCTTGCGCGCGCTCGCGGCGCGGACACCGCAGGCCGCGTTCTTCGACGATCGGGCCTGGTTCCGCCGCCATTGGGGCGAGCGCGATGCCCAGGGGCGCCCGGCGTATGCGCGGCTGGCCTTCGGCGGCAAGGCCCAGGTCGCTCAGACGCGTGGCGATGCGCCGACCAATGCCGTGTTGGGCGACGGCCACGCCGGGTCGGCCTGGAACGGGCTCTGGGCCAGCGATTTCGTCGATTTCCTGAACGCATCCTTCGACGCCCGCATCGCGCCCATCACCCCGGCCGAGATCGCCGGCCTGATCGACCCCGATGGCCGTTGGGGATTGCGGCCCGATTAGCCGTGCGCGCCGATGGCTCCTGACAGAATCGTGCACAGCGCGCCGATAAAATGCCGCGATGACTGCCTCTTTCGCTCCTGACACGTCCGCCGCTGCTTGCGCCGACGCCGGCACGATCCGCATCCGCGGCGCGCGCCAGAACAACCTCAAGAACCTCGACCTCGACATTCCGACCGGTGAACTGGTGGTCGTGACCGGGGTCAGCGGCTCGGGGAAGAGTTCGCTCGTCTTCGACACCTTGTACGCCGAAGGCCAGCGCCGGTATGTGGAAACCTTCTCGGCCTATGCGCGCCAGTTTCTCGATCGCATGGACAAGCCCCAGGTCGACCGCATCGAAGGCGTGCCGCCCGCGATCGCGATCGACCAGACCAATCCGGTGCGCACCTCGCGCTCGACGGTCGGGACCATGACCGAGCTCAACGACCATCTCAAGCTCTTGTTCGCGCGCGCGGCCACTTTGTATTGCCGCTCGTGCGCGCAGCCGGTGCGCCGCGATACGCCCGAATCCATCCTCGCGGCGCTGACCGAACGCGCCGCGGCCCTCGGCGATCCGCGCGTGCTCATCAGTTTCGAAATCAGGGTGCCGGCCAATTTCAGCGCCGACGAAGTGCGCCAGCACCTCGAAGCCCAGGGCTACACCCGCGTCCACAGCGAGCATGCCCAGGGCGAAGCGCGCGTGCTGCAAGTGGTGCAAGACCGTTTCCGCGTGGGCAACACCGAGCGCGCGCGTATCGTCGAAGCGCTCGAAGCAGCGCTGCGCGTGGGCCAGGGCCGGTGCGCGGTCCATTACCTGAGCGAAGACGGCCCCGAGCGCGTCACGAAATTCTCGACCGAATTGCATTGCGCCGATTGCGACATCGCCTATCGCGATCCGTCGCCGGCCACGTTCTCGTTCAATTCGGCACTCGGCGCTTGCGAAACCTGTCGCGGCTTCGGCCGGGTGATCGGCGTCGATTTCGGCCTGGTGATCCCCGACGAGCGCAAGACCCTGGCCGAAGGCGCAGTCAAGCCATGGCAGACCGCAAGCTTCAAGGAATGCCAGGACGATCTCGTCAAGAGCGCGAAGAAATACGGCGTCGCGCTCGATGTGCCGTATGCCGAGCTGCCCGACGAGCACAAGCATTGGCTCTTGCATGGCGACCCGGCTTTCGTGAGCTGGGACAAATCCTGGCCGGCCAAGTGGTATGGCATCGAACGCTTTTTCGCCTGGCTGGAAAGCAAGGCCTACAAGATGCACATCCGCGTGCTGCTGTCGAAATACCGCAGCTATACGCCGTGCAAGGCCTGCGGCGGCGCGCGCCTGAAGCCCGATGCGCTGCTCTGGCGCGTGGGCACGCATGAACAAGCCACGCGCGCGCTCGGCGGCTATGCGCGCTACCGGCCAGTGCATGCGCGCTGGCCGCAAGCCCAGCTCGATGCCCTGTCCGGCCTCACGATCCACGACCTGATGTCGATCCCGATCGAACGCTTGCGCGATTTCGTCGCCACGCTCGAACTCCCCGGCGTGCTCGACGAAGCCGGCGAATTGCTGATGGATGAATTGCGCGCCCGCACCCGCTTCTTGTGCGATGTGGGCCTGGGTTATCTCACGCTCGACCGGCAAAGCCGCACGCTTTCGGGCGGCGAAGTCCAGCGCATCAACCTGACCACCGCGCTCGGCACCTCGCTCGTCAACACCTTGTTCGTACTCGACGAACCCTCGATCGGTCTGCATCCGCGCGACATGGACCGGGTCGTCGAAGTCATGCATCGGCTGCGCGACGCCGGCAATTCGCTGGTGGTGGTCGAGCACGATCCGCAAGTCATGCTCGCGGCCGATCGCATCCTCGACATCGGCCCCGGCCCCGGCGAGCGCGGCGGCGAAATCGTGTTCTATGGTCCGGCCGCCGAGGCGCGCCAGGCCGGCACCCTGACCGGCGCCTATCTTTCGGGCCGCAAACGCGCCGACGACGGCATCACGCGCCGCCCGGTCACGCCCAATGCGCGCTGGCTCGAATTGCGCGGCGCGCGCGAACACAATCTGCGCGAGGTCTCGGTGCGCCTGCCGCTCGGCCGGCTGATCGCCGTCACCGGCGTTTCGGGCTCGGGCAAGTCCACCCTCGTGCAAGACGTGCTTTACGGCGCCTGCGCCAAGGCCCTGGGTAAATCGGTCGAAGCGCTCGGCGCCTTCGACGCTTTGGTCGGCCATGAAGTGCTCGAAGACGTGGTCATGGTCGATCAAAGCCCGATCGGCAAGACCGCGCGTTCGAACCCGGCCAGCTATGTCGGCGCCTTCGATGCGATCCGCGCGGTGTTCGCCCGCGCGCCCGAAGCGAAAGCGCGCGGCTATACCGCGGGCACCTTCAGCTTCAATTCGGGCGACGGCCGTTGCCCGACTTGCGGCGGCACCGGCTTCGAACATGTCGAGATGCAATTTCTTTCCGACGTGTATTTGCGCTGCCCCGATTGCAACGGCACGCGCTACCGGCCCGAAACCCTCGAGGTGCGCATCACGGGCACCGATGTGCGCGGCCAGTTCCGCGAAGTGAGCATCGCCGATGTGCTCGACATGACGGTCAGCGAAGCCGTGGTCTTCTTCACCGAAGAACCCGCGGTGCTCAACGGCCTCAAGCCGCTCGCCGCGGTCGGCCTCGAATACCTGAAGCTCGGCCAGCCGGTACCCACGCTGTCGGGCGGTGAAGCGCAACGGCTCAAGCTCGCCGGGCATCTGGCCGAAGCGGCGGCGCGCGCAGCGCCCACGCGCGGCGCGAAGAACGCGGCGCTGTGCGTCAAGAGCAAGCTGTTCTTGTTCGACGAACCGACGACCGGCCTGCATTTCGACGATGTGGCCACGCTGTTGCGCGCCTTCGGCACCTTGCTCGATGCCGGGCATACGCTGGTGGTCATCGAACACAACCTCGATGTGGTGCGCGCCGCCGATTGGGTGATCGACCTCGGCCCTGAAGGCGGCGATGCCGGGGGGCTCATCGTCGCCGAGGGCACGCCCGACGCGATCAAGCGGGTGGCGGCCTCGCATACCGGGCGCGCGCTGGCCGAGTACGAACGCGCGCTCGCGCAACAGACACTCGCAGCACCGGCGCTGCTTGCCGCCGAACCGCGTGCCACGTATTTGACGCATGATGCGGCCAACGACGCCGGCCTGCCCTTGCAACACGCGCTGCGCCGCCGCGCCGATGCCTCGGCGATCCGCATCCATCATGCGCGCGAGCACAACCTCAAGAACATCGACATCGACATTCCGCGCGACCGGTTCACGGTGATCACCGGCCCCTCAGGCTCGGGCAAATCGACACTCGCGTTCGACATATTGTTCGCCGAAGGCCAGCGGCGTTATCTCGAATCGCTCAACGCCTACGCGCGCTCGATCGTGCAGCCGCAAAGCCGGCCCGACGTGGATGCGATCTACGGCATTCCGCCCACGGTCGCGATCGAACAGCGCACCAGCCGCGGCGGGCGCAAATCGACGGTTGCGACCCTGACCGAGATCTATCATTTCCTGCGCCTGCTTTACGTCAAGCTCGGGCGCCAGTATTGCCCGACCTGCAATGTCCCGGTCGACGCGCAAAGTTTCGAGAGCATCGCCGCGCGCGTGATGCGCGAGCATCGCGGCCAGCGCATCGGTCTGCTCGCGCCCCTGGTCGTGAACCGCAAAGGCGTCTATACCGACCTTGCCAAATGGGCGCTCGCCAAAGGGCATACGCATTTGCGCGTCGATGGCGAATTCCTGCCGACCGCGAAATTCCCGCGCATCGATCGCTTCAAGGAACACAACATCGAATTGCCGGTGGCCGATCTGCGCGTCGCGCCCGAGCATGAAAGCGAACTGCGCGCAGGCTTGCGCGCCGCGCTCGAACTCGGCAAAGGCTTCGTGCTCGTGCTGTCCGATCTCGACGCGCTCGAACACGCGCTCGGCAACGGCGCGAGCGCAAACAGCGCCGGGCTTACGGCCACCATGTGTTCGACCAAACGCGCCTGCCCGTCGTGCGGTACCAGTTTTGCCGAGGCCGACCCGCGCTTGTTCAGCTACAACAGCAAGCACGGCTGGTGCACGCGCTGTTTCGGCACCGGCGTGAAACTGGCCGGCTTTCGGCCGGCCCAGCATCATGAAACCGACGATTGGCAGGGTGCCGTCGATGCGGCCGCCGAGGCCGCCGCGCAGGCCGCGGTCGAGGCCAGCGCCGAAGCCGGCAGCGAAGCCGAACCCTGCCCGGCCTGCCACGGACAGCGCCTCAATCCGATCGCGCTCAATGTGCGGTTCCGCGACCGGTCCATCGCGCAATTGAGCGCGCTTCCGGTGCAAGGGCTTGAGCGTTTCTTCGCCGGCATCGCGCTCGAAGGACGCGAACTCGAGATCGCGCGCGATCTGCTGGCCGAAATCCGCGCGCGTCTGAACTTCCTGCAGGAAGTCGGCCTCGATTACCTCGCGCTCGACCGCGCCGCGCCCACGCTCTCGGGCGGCGAAGCGCAGCGCATCCGGCTCGCGGCGCAGCTCGGCTCGAATCTGCAAGGCGTGTGCTACATCCTCGACGAGCCGACCATCGGCCTGCATCCGCGCGACAACCGCATGCTGCTCGATGTGCTCGGCCAATTGCAGCGCAAAGGCAATACGCTGGTGGTGGTCGAACATGACGAAGACACGATTCGTCGCGCCGACCATGTGATCGACATCGGCCCCGGCGCCGGGGAGCTGGGCGGCCATGTGGTGGCGCAAGGCCATGCCGATGCGCTCGATCCCGCGGTCTCGATCACCGGCCGCTGCCTGGCCACGCCGCTCGTGCATCCGCTGCAAGCGCGGCGCGCCGTCGATGCGGCCACGCCGCGCATCGGTGTGACCGGCGCCGATCTGCACAATCTGCAAGGCGTCGATGTCGCGATTCCGCTCGCGCGCCTGACGGTGGTCACCGGCGTTTCGGGCTCGGGCAAATCCACGTTTGCGCGCGATGTGCTGCACGACAACCTGCGCGCCTTGATGCAAGACCGCAAGGCCAAACCGCGCGGTTGCACGGGCATCAGCGGCACCGAAGCGATCGACCGCGTGCTCGAAGTCGACCAGACCCCGATCGGCAAGACACCGCGCTCCTGCCCGGCCACCTATGTCGGCATCTTCGACGAAATCCGTCGCTTGTTCGCCGAGGCCAACGATGCGCGGCTGCGCGGCTATACCGCGTCGCGGTTCTCGTTCAACACCGGTGCGGGCCGTTGCGAAACCTGCGAAGGCCAGGGCTGGCGCACCATCGAAATGAGCTTCCTGCCCGATGTGAAGGTGGTCTGCGATACCTGCGGCGGCGCGCGCTTCAATCGCGAAACGCTCGAAGTGAAACTGCGCGGCAAGAGCATCGGCGATGTGCTCGCGATGAACATCGATGCCGCGGTCGAATATTTCGCCAACCACACCAAGCTGCGCCATACGCTCAAGCTGTTGCAGGATGTGGGCCTGGGCTACCTGACGCTCGGCCAGCCCTCGCCCACGCTCTCGGGCGGCGAAGCGCAGCGCATCAAGCTCGTGACCGAATTATCGAAGGTGCGCGACGACATCACGCGGCGCGGACAGAAGGCGCCGCATACGCTTTACGTGCTGGACGAACCCACGGTCGGCCTGCACATGAGCGATGTGGAAAAGCTGATCCGCGTGCTGCACCGTCTGGTCGATGCCGGCAACACGGTGGTGGTGATCGAGCATGATCTCGACCTGATCGCCGAAGCCGATTGGATCGTCGATCTCGGCCCCGAAGGCGGCGACCGTGGTGGACAGGTGGTGGCGCAAGGCGCGCCCGAGGACATCCTGCGCCATGCCAAGCGTTCGCATACCGCGCGCATCCTCGGCGAGTTCTTGCGGCGCCATCAAGGCTGATCGCCAGCACCAGCGCGGCGCCAAGCCCATTCGCGGCGGGTGGGTTTGCGCGGGCCTCGCGCGCTTACACTCGGCCCACTCTCTGGAGGCCGCTCATGTCCATGTCGACCGGTTTCGATACGCAATCGTCGCGCACCATCGACCAACGCCTCGCCCATTACGCGCAAAGCCACCGACATCCGGTCAATGAACGCATCCATTTCGTCTGCGTGCCGCTGATCGTGTTCGCCTTGCTCGGCATGCTCCACGCGCTGCACCCGCTCGCCGCCTATGCCTTCGTGGCCGCCAGCTTGGTCTATTACCTGCGGCTGTCGATCCCGTTCCTGGCCGCCATGTGCTTGATGAGCGCGGCCATGCTGGCGGTCCTTGCCGCGCTCGGGCCTTATGCGCTCATCGTGTCGGTGGTGGTCTTCGTGCTGGCCTGGATCGGCCAATTCGTCGGCCACGCGATCGAAGGCAAGCGCCCGTCCTTTTTCGAAGACGTGCGATACCTCTGGATCGGGCCTTTGTTCTGCCTGAGCTTTTTGTTCAGGCGACTGGGGATCGCCTGGTAGTAAGCCCGGCGCCGCTCAACGCGCGCGCAAGCGCGCGCATTCGCGGTACAAGGCATTGGCGCGCGGCTGCTCGCCATTGCGTTCGTGCAGTTCGGCGAGCGCGACCAGGTTCGCGGGCGAACGTTCGATGCGCAGACTGCGTTCGAGGTAATCGACCGCCTTGCCCCAGAGTTCTTCGGCCGCGCACAAGCGTCCAAGCGTGGTCAACAAGGCCGCATCCTGGGGATGATCGTCGAGCCAGTTCTCGGCATGCTGGATCTGGTTCAGGCGGTCGGTGCCGGCGCCGATCTCGGCATAGGCCGTTACCAGACGTTCATTCCAGTTTTCTTCGATCGCATGGTCGAGAATGCCGACCGCCGTTTCGTGATCGCCGAACGAAGCGAAGGCGCGCGCCGCGGGCTCGGCCACATCGGCCAGCACCCGATCGGCCGCCGGCACGCCATGCCAGAAACTGCGCATGCCCGAAGCATCGCCATGCCGGCGTTCCATCAAGGCGCCGTAAGCCAGCGCCTTGGTCTTGGCCGCCAGCGCCGGATGGATCGCGTCGCGCTTGCCGAGTTGACGCACCAGGCGCAGCACTTCTTCCCATTGTTCGAGTTGCTGCGCGGCGGTGAGCGCCAGGCGCATCGACGCGACATGGCGCGCGCCGCTCGCATGCAACTCGGCGATGATGTCCTGGGCTTCGTCGGGTCGCCGCTCTTCGAGCAGCAACTCGGCTTGCGTCATGAGCCGCGCGGTGCGCACCGATTCGTCTTTCGCGGCCACCCGCAGCCAGCCGTCGCGGCGCGCGAATTCGCGCATGCGATGCGCGGCGCGCGCCGCGACCAGGGCCGCGAGCGCCGCATAGCCTTCGACCTCCTGGGCGTCGGCCGCGTAGCGCGCGGCGCGCGCGAACCGGCCTTCGAAATGCGCGAGCAAGGCGCCACGCAGACCTTCGCGCGCTTCGTGCTCGCGGGTGCGCTCGCGGTAGGCCTTGACCCGGTCGGGAAAGCTCAAGGTCGTGGCGAGGATGCGCAACAACAGATACAGCAGCACGAACAACAACGCGATGCCCAACACGAAGACATTGAGCGAAACATCGATGCGGTACGGCGGCACGAGCAAAACGACATTGCCCGGATCGAAATGCGCGAGCAATGCGAGCCCGACCGCCGAGGCGAACAAGACCGTGACCCAGAACAGCGTGC
>JADHEF010000873.1_pt1 | contig 24382 bp, 18 predicted proteins | sample 8952391 | NCBI WGS metagenome assembly JADHEF01 (sample SAMN16124439, study PRJNA663245) | bioreactor sludge metagenome | isolation source: sludge (nitrite) | place: India:Bengaluru | collected 2019-02-28 | reverse complement strand
GCCAAGAGGAACGGGAAAAACAGGGTTGAGTCTGTCTGACCATCCTGCCAAGGCTTTAATATCATGCGCCGCTCAGACTCCCTTGCAATGAAAGCCTAATTGAGCGAGCACGCAATGCTTTTAAACCGCTCACCCCTGTCAAATTCATTTTTAAACATTCCGAATGATGTGCACCCGGGTGACATTATTATTATATCTCCCCTGTTGCTTTCCCTGAACGCTGTTTCCGAGGCCTTTTCCAGCGAATCAAACGGCCCGCAGTATTTTATCCCGTATTCATCAAGAAACGGTATCATCTTCTCTGTCGCAGTTCCCTCAAGCAGGTAAATTTTTTCGGTTTTCCCCTTCAGCCTGTCAAGAACCCTGAAATCAAGCTTCTTGTCTGTTCCTCCCGATATAAGCCTGACAGGAGTAGAAAAACTTTCCGCGGCCGCAATTACTGCCTCAGGTATTGTCGCTGTTGTGTCATTATAGAAGCTGACCCCGTTTTTTACGCAGACAAACTCCATCCTGTGGGGTATTCCCCTGAACGACGCGAGCTTCTCGCCTGTTGTTTTGCTTTCCACACCGAAGAGACAGAGCGCCGCACCGGCCGCAAGCAGGTTAAGCCTGTTGTGTTTTCCGTTTATGCTCAGCTTTTCGGGAAGAATTTCCTCTTCCTTCCCCCCTGTCCTTATCATGCCGCATCCTTCCCCGTTTTTTTCAAGCCACGCGCCGTCCATCTTCCCGGGCAGTTCTGAAGCTGAGAAGAAAAAGGCTCTTGCCGGTGTTTCAGAAGCGAAAATCCTGCCCCATGGATCATCGTAGCAGCATAGGGTAAAGCCTTTTTTATCCTGATCATGGTATATTAGCTTTTTGTCAGCAGCGTATTCTTCCATGCCTGCATACCTGTTAAGGTGGTCAGGGAGAATGTTTGTTATTACAGAAACAGACGGCCTTAAAACATTTCTCCCCGCAAGGTCTGCAAGCTGCCAGGAGGAAAGCTCAAGTATGACCGGGTCCTCAGGTTTAAGCTCATTGATGAAAGAGAGGGGGGAAGTTGTTATGTTCCCGCCAAGCTTTGCCCCCGGGAAGGAAGCCTTAATGGCGTGGTGAATTGCTGAAACTGTTGTTGATTTTCCCTTGCTGCCGGTTACAGCAATTACAGGGCTTGAAGAGAGCCGGAGGAAGACTGAAATATCAGTCTCAACCTGCCGTGATGCCTTGAGAAAAGGGGAGTCAGGCCCTACCGCCGGGTTCTTGATAACAAGATCGGCATTGACGAAATCATCCATCTCGTGTTTGCCCAGCACATACCTGATACTGAAATCTGAGAGCTTATCAATAGTGGGCTTGAGAATTTCGCGGCTGCGCAGGTCTGTCACAGTCACATCAGCCCCGCGGGAGGCAAAAAAAAGGGCGGAAGCAAATCCCCCTCCGTTAAGGCCGAGTCCCATTACAGTGACTTTTGCCCCTTTTATATCCTTTTCTGAAAAACCGTTAAATTGCAAACTCATATTCCTTCATGCCCCTGCTGTTAAGATATCTTTTTATGTTAAGTGAACTGAAATCAATATACCAGTCTTTGTTGACCTTTTTCTTGAGTTCCTTGAAAAGCTTCATGTCGGGAGAATAGACTGAATTTTTTAACTCATCTTCAATCTCACGCATGAATGGATCTATAAAATTATATGACCTTTCCAGAATCCCGAGGTGCCTTCTCCTGTCTGTCATTGAAAACCTCAGCGGGAAGTGTGAAATTGTCCTGTATTTACAGGCGAAGGGATAATAGGGATAGGAATGGATGTTTTCCGGGAGGAAAAGGCGTGTGAAAAATCTTGTAAGCTCGCTGTCCATCCAGATGCCCTGTATGAAATAACCTCTTCCTGTTTCTCCGATCCAGGTCTGCGAGATTGACTGTTTTATTATAAAATCTTTTTTCCCGTCGCCAAGGTCCACTGTCTTTTCAACAGGCAGCATATCAATGTCAATAAAAACATTGTTCGTGCTGAATATATGGGTAATGTCATTTCCCCCCATCTCAACGATTTCACAGTCATGAGGTTTGAATGACAGGTCAATGCGTACCATGTAGAGGAATAAATGTCCTTCAATATCATATAATCTATAAAAAACAGGGCGAAGAGGTTCTGCCGGATCAAAGTAATAATATGTCTCTTTTATCAGGGAAGAGACATAAGGAAGCATCTGTTCAATAATTTCAGAAAGGGCAGCAGTATAGCCAGGGGCCGGGTTATGATCTTTAATATTATGATGGACTTTCAGATGTGGAACAGTAATTTCTTTCCCTATTTTTAAAAAAAAATCCTCATTCTGCGAAAAATGCATGGTATATTCATTCTGCTGGTCTTTACATTTTTCAATAATTTTATTAATTTCATTATCAGAATAACGGATTGAGACAATATTTAAAATCTGATCCATATTGAAATTGAATATACCCTTTAATACTGAATCTTTCAACATCATTTAATGTTAAGGGGTTGACTCTGATTAAATGCGTTTGCATAATGATCAATACAACTGATAAATAAGGAGAGCTGCTGTGCCTTGCGGAAGAAAGAGAAAGAGACATAAAATTGCAACTCATAAACGGAAGAAAAAACTTCGAAAGAACAGACACAAAAAGAAGTAATCAATTCAGTCTGTGCTTGTGAATGACAGAGCAGTTTTCTTGTCTATTAAAAACCCCGGGTTGATATTATAATTGTAAAATTATGGTTTCTTACCGGGGTATTTTTATTATCATATCTCATTACAGCCATATTTCATCTGCAGCAGTTTTTTTAAACCTGACACAAATTCCCGGCCTTAAACACATGAATCCTGTAGTGAGACATGATTATATGTATTGATCAGACATCATTATATAATTATGTTAATCTGAAAGGCGCTGTAAGCCAGTTTTCCGGGGGAAATATTTTGGATAAATCTGTTTTGGATTCTGTTGATCTTCCTGAGGACCTGAAAAGGCTTTCCATAAAGGAACTCAAGATGCTTTCCGCTGAACTGCGGGAAAAGATAATTGAAGTTGTAAGCACAAACGGCGGGCATTTGGCCTCAAACCTTGGTGTTGTAGAGCTGACAGTAGCGCTGCACAGGGTTTTTGAGTCGCCGGCTGATAAAATCATCTGGGACGTCGGGCATCAATGCTATGCCCACAAGATTCTTACAGGCAGAAAAGGGCTTTTTCATACCATAAGGCAGTCAGGAGGGTTGAGCGGTTTCCCCAAAAGGAGCGAAAGCCCCCATGACCCATTTAATACAGGTCACGCATCAACATCAATCTCGGCAGGGCTTGGAATCCTTACCGGAATGAGGATGCGTAATATTCCAGGCAAGGTTATTGCCGTAATCGGAGACGGTTCCCTTACCGGAGGGATGGCATTTGAGGCATTGAACCACGCCGGACACATACGCAAGGATATGATAGTAATCCTGAATGATAACAATATGGCAATAAGCGCGAATGTAGGGGCGCTTTCACATTACCTCAGCAGGCTTACCACTACACTTATTTACCAGACTTTCAGGCGTAATTTCGACAACATGGTTCAGAAAATACCTTTCGTGGGTAATTTTGTCCTTGAAACAATAACAAGGTGCAAAAAAGGGTTCAAGGCTGTATTTTTCAATGACAACCTTTTTTCCGATCTTGGTTTTGATTATGTTGGCCCGATTGACGGCCATAATCTTCCGCAGCTTATAAAAGTTCTGGAAAGTGTCAAAAAGATTTCCAAACCTGTTGTAATACATGTTTCCACAGTAAAGGGGAAAGGCTACGGCCATGCAGAAGGTGATCCAACCTTTTATCATGGTGTTTCACCATTCTCGATTGTTGACGGAAAGGTTGAAAAAAAGAACAGGATTACATATACAGAGGCTTTCTCCGCGGCTCTTGTTGAGGCAGCGCAGATGGATGAAAGGGTTGTAGCAATTACAGCTGCCATGGCTGAGGGGACAGGCCTTAAACCATTCAGGATTAAGTACCCTGACCGTTTCTTTGATGTTGGCATTACCGAGCAGCATGCTGTTACATTTGCCGCAGGGCTTGCAGCGTCAGGGTTAAAACCTGTAGTTGCGGTTTATTCCACATTCATGCAGAGGGCCGTGGATCAGATAATACATGATGTGGCGCTCCCTTCGCTTCCTGTTGTGCTTGTTCTTGACAGGGCCGGCCTTGTGGAAAATGACGGGGAAACGCATCATGGGATATTTGACATCTCACTTTTCAGGAGCATTCCCAACATTGAACTGCTTTCCCCTTATGACTCGAATGATATTAAAGTGATGCTTGATTATGCATTAAAATCAGAGAAACCTGTCATTTTGAGGTTTCCCAAGGATATAGCGCCTGAGCCGGCCGGTGAGGAATGGGAACTTCAGACCGGGAAGGGAAGGTTCCTTTACAAAAACACCTCGGATATACTCATAATCGGTTACGGCGGGATACTCTCAAATATTGTTGAGGCAGGATTTCTTCTCAGCAGGAAAGGGATAGAGAATGATATATACAATCTTTGTTTTTTGAAACCTGTTAATGAGAAATACCTCTGCAGCCTTATCGCAGGTTACAGAAAGGTTTTTCTGTTTGAGGACAATGCAGAAATAAATGGAGTTGGCCAGTATATTGCTTCCCTGCTGTACAGGGAAAAGACAGATGTCGATTATTATTTCAGGGGGATCGGTGATTTTTTCCCTGAGCACGCGTCAAGAAAAGAGCTTTTATCAAATAATCTGCTTGATGCGCAAAGCATTTTCAGGTTTGTGGAGGAAAAAAATGCTGCCGGAAAAAATAAGGCTTCCAGAAAGATTTGACAGCGGGGAACTTCTTCCGCCCAATATGGATTATCCCTATTTTGAAAGGGTAAGGCATACCGGATTTCAGCATGATGAGGACAGCTTCAGCCTGATCAACTGCTGTTTTCTTGCTGAAGCCTCTTTTATCGCATACAATCACCCCTCTTATGTGAAATATGCCTTTTATTACGCAGGACTGGATAAATTCCGCCCCTTTATCGGGAAAAAGGTAGCCAGGTGTTTTACCGCAGGCAACAAGGATTATCTGGTAGTTGCGTTCAGGGGGACAGAGATGCTTGGACTGAGGTTTGTTCCGGGTGTCATAGCTGATCTTAAAATCTCTATGGCAGGCGAAAAAAACGGCGGACTTGTGCATTCAGGGTTCAGGGAGGTGCTGGATGAAATATGGGAGGGCAGGGGAATGCTTTACAGGTACCTTTCAGAGCAGAAAGAGAAAAACCCCGCGCTGCGTATATTTTTCACAGGCCACAGCCTGGGCGGGGCCCTTTCACTTATCGCAGCCGCAAGATTTCCTGATGCCAACTGCGTTTATACCTACGGCTGTCCGAGGGCAGGAAACAGGGCTTTTACAGACTCCATAAAGTCCAGGGTTTACAGGATTGTCAACTTTAACGATGTAGTTACGACGCTGCCTCCAAAGAGAATACTTCTTTCAAAAACAGGCGAAGAATACACCCATAAAGGTATCCTTACATTTATAGATGAAAAGGGTAAAATCAGGGATAAGATACTTAACAAATTCGCCTCAGGCGGCAAGAAGGAAAAGGAGAGGTTCCTTTCTCTCGGGATTGAAGAGCTGATACTCCACCTGGGGAAAACACGCAGCAAAGACTTTGTGGATCACTCGCCGTTTTATTATGCCGCAAACCTGTGGAACGCCTACCACGACCTGAATTCAAAGGCAAAACTTACAGGGGAAGAAAAGAATCAGCCTGTCCAGAGTCCCTGACCAGGGTCGGAAATGTAGTATATTTCCTCACCTTTTATAGTGTTAAACCCTTTCACAAGAGACGCGGGATCATATTTCTCAGTCATTTCAGCTGGCTGTGCGTAGTCATACCCAACTGACCTGATATCAGCTTCCTGAATTCCTCCCGGAGCCCATGTGATTTTGAACCTTCCCTCGGAAGATCCGTGTATCAGATGGGCGGCAGCGGAAAGGTTTTCCCGCAGATCACTGTTTTTTCTGACAGCCTCTGTAATTATGTCTTTTCCCACGTATCCGTATTTACGTATCATGATATCCAGTGTTTTATCTTCGCCGAATGCTTTGACCTCAGGCGCGATTATGATAAGCTCTCCCCCATCCGCGATCGCGAGCCTGCTTCTGTAGATTGCCTTGTTCCCGATCCAGAGGCTTTTTATTTTACTGTCAAGCGTCACAATCACCTTTGAGGGTTTTCGCCCAATCCTCGTGATGTTTTCTTTTTCAGATGCGGCGCATGCCTTTTTGAAACAATCTTTTCCATACCCCGCGAAAATACCCTTGATCCCATGTCTCCCTTCGCTGTCCGATCCGCATACTGTAAGTATGTAAAGTACCTTTATGTCTTTCAGGAAGTGGTTTTCAGCGTAATCAAATATCTCCCGTACAGGTGTTTCTGCCTGCCCCATGATCCTTTCCATCCCGTAAACAGCTCCGATATAGTGGGAGAGGTTGATTATGTCGCTGCCTCCTGTTCCGATTATTATGTTCTTGTTATGGTTTGCCATTCCTGCTATTTCATGAGGGACGACCTGTCCCGCAGAGACAATTACGGAATAACTTCGGCTGAAGATTTCATTGTTGATCCATACAGGGATGGAGTATGAAAGGGCAGCTTTTTCCATGACAAAGCTCTCGGGAACTGTTCCGGCATACGTGAGACCTGATTTCCAGTTGTGCTGATCAAAAAGTGATTCGGGTATGCTGCCGAACATGGCTCTTTTTTCTGCCGGAGTCATGGGGTTGTGAGTCCCTGTCGCAGGTATGATTTTTTTGATGTTATTTCCTGCATCTGATTCATAAAGGCGCTGTGCAATTATCCCTGCGCCGGATGAGTACCTTGAGATATCTGGAGGAAGGAGGAGAATTTTTTCCTTTTTCAGCGTTTTTTCAGCTAATTCATTGATAAATCCGGATATTTCTCTGAAATCAAGAAGTCTTGATCCATTATATATTTCAAAAGTCATCATTCCTCCGGTGATTTACCTGTTTCTCCAGCATACCCGATTTGATGCAGATTAAAGCATCATCTTTTATTCGGTTAATTCTGGACATAATGATTGAAAAAAAACAATAGTTAATATAGAATAATATCAAAAATTGAGGAGGTCAGTAATGGCTTACAAAATAACAGATGAATGCACAAACTGCGGTGCATGCGAACCTGAATGTCCTGTAGAAGCAATCAGTGAAAAAGGTGACAAGAGAAATATAGATCCGGATCTTTGCACATCATGCGGAGTCTGTGCTGAAACCTGTCCTTTTGACGCAATTGAAGCAGGCTGATATACCTGTTTCAGGCTGATGCTTTGCCGCGGGCCTGGAACAGCGATGAAAAATAAAAAAGCTGCCGTGTCATGTCATGTACCGGCAGCTTTTTTGTTTATATTTTTGCAGCAATATGTCAGGATAAATACCTTTTCTTTTTTAACTGAATCAAGTTACCTTCTTTTATTTCCAGCACCCTTTTTCAGATTTCAGTTTCATTTCATTTTCAAGAATGAATTCCAGACCTTTGTTCATCCGCTGTGAGATACTGTTCATTGGATCGCCCTGGTTTTTATCAAAATAAGAGACAAAACATTCAGGCCTGCTGATCAGGAGGTTTTCCATTAGAAGCTTGGATGCCAGAAATCTTTTATATTTGTCAACTCCAAAGATAATGAAATCATCAAGTATTCCTATAATCTCCCATGTGGTCTGTTCTGCCTGCGAGTATTTTCCCGCGTCTTTAACCTGATCGCTTATCCTGAGCGGGAGGTTATTGATTATCATGTCCAGGTTTTTCACAAGGTATTCCAGGCTGAAAAGCCCGGTTGCGCAGTTAAAAAGGATGGGTTTACCCAGTTTTTCCTCTTTTTCCACATCAGAAAATGATATTGCGGGGCCTATATCCACGCAGTTTATTCTGCCTGTTTCGTCCTGGACAAGTATTCCACCCTTGACATCAACCTGTGTCTTGAACGCGAAGTCAAACGCTGCCTGTTTTCCTGAAAGGGCCAGTACCGCGACTTCCGCAAAATCAATGTTAAAGCCGATATTGTCGACATTGCCCAAATAAACAAACCTTTTGCCTTCATTGTAAAGAGTGTTGTAGACCTCTTTTAAAACCTGAAAATTCTGGCCGTGTCCTCCCGGAAGAGGCAGTATTCTCCCTTTCTCACCGTATGCTTCTGCGAAAATCTCTCTTTTCCTGCCGGATGATGAGTGTGTGAATGCCGGAATCATCGGCTGGATACCTGTAAGAGGTGAAGTAACATCGATCCCGGTTTTTTCAGACAGGCTTTCAAGGATTCTGCTGCTGCCGTATTTCCTGAATCCCTCCTCAATCTGGCTGTTATTGCTGCAGCTTGTCATCTGGAAAAGCATGTGCCCGAAATCAGCCTTGCCAATATCCGTGATATATTGTTCAGCCTTGAGAAGCATGGAACGTATCTTGAGTTCGGAAAAGCTGTAGCCCTCAGAGTAGTCGCTGTTTATATATGCAGGCGCAAGCCCTTTGGGTGAATTGCTGTACTTATCGGAGAATTTCTCGAAAATCGGCCGGCAGTAATCGAAAAGAGGGGTGTTGAATGAGCTGTTTTTTATACAGTCCACATAGCTTGTGGCAGAACCGCCGTTTAATATTCCGAGGGCAGTGAAGGGGAGCAGGTGAAGCCCTATCTCATCAAGTTCCTTTCTGGAAAGGGTGATGTTCCCCTCTTTTGAAATCCTTTTTACAGGAATCTTAATTGTATCAGTAATTTTGGCTAGGTTTATTTTCGCATTTTCATAATTGCCTTCCCATTTTATATTCCCTGAAACATCAACAATTGTTTTCCCGTCGAATGATGGCATCCCCTTAACCTTTACCGGTTCGCTGTTGTGGAATTCAGGGGCGTTTATGGTTTCAAGTATCTTTCTGGTCATCTCCGGGTCAATGCTGTTTTTCCTCATTTCGGAGATTATGCCGCTTTCCATATCGGTTCACCTTCATTAATTTTTTGATAAATTTGAAAAGTAATGTTAAATATGAAATTGAGAATTGTCAATCATGATCAGATTCATCGTGGATAAACAGAAACTGCAGTTCTTCCGGTGATATCTGATTGTCCGGCTGGGAGAGATAATGCTTTCTTTCAAGCCTTCTCTGAATTTCCAGCGAGCTGATTCTGTATAACTCTATTATAAGCCTGAAATCATTTGCAAAGAGTTCGAACATTCCAGACTGTTTGTATTTATACTTTATTATGTTATCAAGAAGCATCACTGTATTGTCCCTGACATTCTTGATTTTCTTAAGAATGGGAACAAACTCGTTCTCGGTTATGGCTGTTTTTTCCAGGTTTTTTTCTATTCGCCTCATGGTATTATTTATGAAAAATATATCCTCGATAATCTTGTTTTTATATAAATCAGTGTTTATGTCCATATCAAGAGTATCATTTATAAATTCTATGTGCCTGATAAGAAAATTGAGGTCAGACATCAAGGTTTTCTGCTCTTCGGAAATTGTCATTATTTTCATGTTCCCTTACCTTTTTTTCGGAATAAAAAGAACTCTACTTGATAATATATAATTTTCAGATAAATATAGCTTATGTTTGGAGTTAAAACAGCTCTCAAAGCTGCTTTTGTGTCTCTTGCCATGGCATCCGCATCTGTCTCCCTTTCCGCTGATCCTGAAAAAATAATTGACTGCAATCAGGTTTATTATGCTGTCAACAGAAACAGCGGGTTTGAGGTTTCACGTGACAGGGGACGCACCTGGACGGAAATGAACATGGGGCTTCCTGACAGGATTGTGTACCCCTTTGATGCTCTTTCAAAGCGGAATCTTACCTCGTTTTCGCTGAACGCGGACAACACTGCGATATTCTCAGCGACAACCATTGATTCGCTTTTTGTCACAATGGACAGCGGATCTGTCTGGAAAGAGGTGAAACTTAAAAACCCTGTAAAAAAGAGCGCGTATATAACTGCCTCGTCAATAAGGGGAGAAACTGGAAGTGATATCCTGCTTGGGACATCATTCAGCGGCCTTTTTGAATCTGAAGACGGGGGGAGATCGTGGAAAAGCCTTGCCGGAATATCTGGTCAGTTTTTCAGGGGGGCAGGGTTCCATGATGATATTTCCGCAGTCACCTATGGCAAAGACACCTCCTCTTTTTATATGGCATCAGGTTTTAGCGGAAAGATATTTAATTACGCAGGAACCGGCAGGAGCAGGTCAGGCGGAAAGTGGTCTGAAATTGATGTTCCTGTGAAAATAGGCGAGAAAATATGCGGGAACGGGATAACATCCCTGTTTTTTGACAGGAGCAGCGGTACCCTTGAGGTTTACAGCGGCAGATATCTCTTTTTCTACGATACACAAAAGGGCACCTGGAAGGCAGAGCCTGTGCTCCTGCCATTGAGGGAGAAAAAGGAAGGGAATGGGAAGAAGGAAAGAAAAGAGAGAGCTTCCCAGAAAAGGGGTATATATCTTTCATCTGTCAATGCTGCAAACCTGAAGATTGATGAGTATTTCTCTTTTCTGGTAAAGCACAACCTTAACTCTGTTGTTGTTGATTTCAAGGATGACAACGGTTTTGTTACCTACAGCACAAAAAACGCAGTTGCGCACAGCGCAGATGCTGTCCGAAGGCATATAAATATCACAGATTTTCTCTCAAAAGCGCACCAGAATGGTATTTATGTGATTGCCAGGATTGTTGTCTTCAAGGACAAACAGCTTTTCAGCCATGATTCAAACAGGTATGCGGTCTGGGACAGGACAACCGACACCCCCTGGGGATATTTTGTAAAGTCAGGCGCGGATGAAAACTCGCTTGAACAGAAGGAATTCTGGACAGATCCATACTCGGAATTTGTATGGGACTACAATATCTCAATAGCTCTTGAGCTCCAGAATCTGGGGGTGGATGAGATACAGTTTGATTATATCAGGTTTCCGACTGACGGCGATATTGACAATATAAAATACAGGTTCAGAAGGGAGGGGATGAGCAGGAGCGAGGCACTGGAGTCTTTTCTTGTAAAGGCAAGGGAGAAGATAACAATCCCGTTAAGCACTGATCTTTACGGTTTCAATGCGTGGTACAAAAAAGGGAACTGGAACGGGCAGCAGATAGATATGTTCGCTGATTATGTTGATGTTATCTGCCCCATGTTTTATCCGTCCCATTTCCCCGCACCTTTTCTGGGCAGCATGGAGTTTACAGAGAGGGCGGAAAAGATTTACCGTGAAGGGACTGCCAGGGCGAGAAAGATTGCGGGGGAGAGGAGTATCGTAAGGCCATATGTCCAGGCTTTTCTTATCGGGGCGGAAAGAAACCTTGAACAGCCTGAATATTCAAGATATCTCAATATGCAGATCAAGGGACTTTATGACGCGGGGTCTTCAGGATTTACCCTCTGGAACGCCTCCGGGATTTACTATATGGTAAGCGACAGCATGATGGATTTTGTGAAAATCGACAAAGATGCAAAGAAAAAGTCTAATCCCTTCTCTCTTTATCAATAAGGGTTGCCTTGAATATCTTTATTCCCGGTTTCTTTTTGGAAAGTGCCTGGACTGCTTTTTCAACTTCTCCCTTTTTGGAGTAATTGTCTTCAAAGAGGTCAAGCTGGCTTGAGTTTTCCCTGCTTTCAAGAGACATGAGAGATGCGCCTATCAGCCTTACAGGCCTGGATCTGTCAAGCTTGGCATCAAGAAGATTGATCAGTGTTTTATAAATTTCATCAGAACACCTGATATTGCCTGAAAGTGTGCTCTGGGCTGTAATGGCTGAAAAATCAAAATACTTTATCTTGATTGACACAGTCCTGGAGAGATAGCCTGAGTCAATCAACCTGAACATGAGTTGTCTTGAAATATCAAGAAGCTCCCTCTTCAGAAATGCTTCAGACTTTGTGTCTTTTTCAAATGTGACCTCACTGCTTATTGACCTGCTTCTGGGCGAGCTGTTCCATATTCCGGGATCAATGCCCCTTACTGTTTTATAAAGGTAGGCAGCAGAATTCTCCCCAAGCATCTCCGAGAGAAGCTTTTCTGAATAAAGCCTTAGCTGCCTGATCTCTGTTATACCAAGGTCATGGAGCCTTGAGAGTGTTTTCTCTCCTATGCCCCAGAGATCTTTCAGCTTTACGGAATCGAGAAACTCTATTTCCTTTCCCTTTTCTATCTCAAAAAGCCCGTCTGGTTTGCCGTGTTCTGACGCAAGCTTGGCAAGCATCCTGTTGTATGCAATTCCGACAGATACTGTAAGCCCTGTTTTTTCCCTGATTTCAGATTTCAGCTTTACTGCTGCGTCAAACGGGGTCCCGAAAATCAGCCCCGTCCCTGTCATGTCAAGGTAGGCCTCATCAACTGATACAACATTTACCTCAGGAGAAAACTGCGTGAGTATTCCCATGATCTGCTGCGATACCTGATGGTACCTGTTCATCCTCCCCCGGACAAATATCCCGGCAGGGCACCGTTTTTTCGCTTCAGCGGACGGCATTGCGGACCTTACGCCAAAGACGCGGGCTTCGTATGAACATGTCGATACTACGCCTCTTGGCCCTGTTCCGCCGACAATCACGGGTTTTCCCCGCAGTTCAGGATTATCACGCTGCTCCACAGACGCGAAAAAGGCGTCCATGTCTATGTGAAAAAAGACATTATCCATAAATGCTCTTTTTTATTATAACACTGTTGCTGAAGAGCATGTTTTTGCCGCTTAAGGTCATATCAAAGGGAGGCTCTGAATAGATAAGCTTTATCGTGAACCAGAGCGATGTTTCGCGGAGCGCGAGTATGTCAAGCGTCAGGGGGAAATCAGGGTTATAGCCAATCTGGAATTCCCCCCCGTCAAGGTTTTTGTTCAGTGTAAATGGATAATTGCTGTCAAGGATAATCTGGTTTTCCTCTGCCGAGAATGAAACTTCAACCTTTACCGGTTTCCCTTCGGGTAAAATTTTAATCAGTATATTTTTCCTGTCGAGGAAAAAGGATGTTTCCATTGTGATTCCAGGTTCCATGGAAACATAATCAAGCATGCTGACTGTATGGGTAAGCCCTTTACTTTCAATGGGAATGGAATTTCCCTTTATTGATGCCTCAATAATTCCGGGTTTTACAGGGCTGGTAACAGTTATTGAGGAAAGCCGTTTATCCGCGTCAATAAGATTGGTTGTAAAGACAGGCTGTTTTTTGTTTTCAAAAAAATCCAGCCGGTAATAATAGAGTGTAAGTGATATAACAGAGAAAAGAGTTATGGCGTAAATGCTTCTCCGCAGGATTCTGTACCTTGCAGAGTCAATATGAGTCTGCACAAGCAGTACTCTGAGTATCATCATGATCATGGGCATGAGTACTGCGGCAATGAGAAGGTTGCCGCTGATTTTATCTGTGATCATAATCCTGCAAAGGTTTAGGGCAGGAAATGTAAAAATGTAGAGCACCATATCGTAAATCAGGTAATAGGAAATAATCACGCATGCAGCCTTTAACAGCCTGTTGTGCAAAAAGGAAAAGAGGATAATCCAGACAAGCGCCCATACCGCATAATATGTCAGAGTGATGCTCCTGAACTGGAACATAAGAAGGTTTATTACCATCATGAAGATGGCGCTGGATGAGTAAAAGCTGCCTGACAAAGGAAGCCTGACTTTCCTCAGGAAAAAAATGGAAGAAAAAAGCAATACAAGGGCAGTGAGGATTTTTATGATGAAAACAGTAAAAGGTGTTTCAATCCACAGAGAGGCATCGCCTTTAAGTGAAACAATATATTCTGTCGTAAATGTAGCAAGAAGCAGAAACAGAAAACAGAGAAGAAAAAGAGCTGGTATTATCCAGAAATGTTTGAGCATTTTTCTGATATACCTTGAAAGGTTTTTGCTGTACCACGCCGCGAACAGCAGAAAAAAAGTAATAACACAAAGATAAACAATGATGAAACTTTTTTCGGAAATAAAAAAATAGCTGTTATCAAGCGGCAGTGTTATGTAATTATTCTCTGTCTCTGATGGCGCAGGAGCGGATGAGAGAGAGAGGAAGAAGGACGTCAGTTTTTCCTCAAGGCTCTTCCCTGTGCCAATGCCTGATTTGCTCGCAGGGGAAAGGGCATTGCTGTTGTCAAATGATGTAAGATAAACCGACGGGATATTTTTTCCCGCAAAAAGATCTGTCTGCGAATCTGTATTGTACCCGGCCTTGAAGAGCCTGTTTTTTCTTACATCAATAAAACTTTCAATTCCCTGGAGCTCCATTTCTGTCGCTACCTGTTTCAGGAACCATAAAGGAGTTTGCCCTGATTTTGTCGAGCTGCCGATTTCAATTCCGCCGGAAAGATTGCTGAGATTGATATATAAAAGGGAAACCTCTGATTCAGGGAAAAAATCCTGGAGAAAAACTGCTGAACCTGTCTGCGTTTTCACCTGGGCTCCGCCATTTACCGGGAGGCTGTATTCAAGATTACCTTTATAAAATGCGAGGTATTGATTCAATCTTTCGTTTGAGAAGTCGGAACCTGTAAAAATAATTTTCACATTTTTCCCAGGTGTATTTTTACTGAATACTTCGCAAAGCTGAAGTGCCATTGAAATGTTGAATGAATTGTCCTCAAGATTGTTTACAGGCACAACAATGATCAGCGTATTCTCTGTTTTGCCTGTAAAATCGATTATTATGTTGGAGGCGAAGGAATGGTATCCCCGGATTGTATCCAGGGACTGTTCATAATAAAAGATGTAAAGGCTGTTAAGCCTCTCCCTTATGAATCCATATACTGCCTTTTCATTTTCTGAATTATTCTCACACGGGAAGAATTTCTGAAGATACCCAATGTCGGCACGGATTTTCTCAGACACCTGGTCCAGGTATGATTCATTGCCGCCGCAATAAATGGAGAACTGGTTCATGAAAAGAAGCGTAAAAAGTAATAGTTTCTTCATCCATGATAAGGATATTTTATCACATTTGAATCGTCAATCTGTCAGAATAATAATCTTTGACTATAACAGAAAATATGCTATAATCTTTCAAAATTATGGAAATACTGAAAGAAATAAGAAACAGGATAAGTGTACGCAGCTTCAACAGCAGGGTAATCGAGAAGGATGTGCTTGTAAGGATTATAGAGGCAGGGAGAATGTCGCCTTCCGCGAAAAACCGTCAGCCGTGGAGATTTATCGTTATTGACAATGTGGATCTGAAGAAAAAGATTGAGAGCGCTGCTTACGGACAGGAATATGTGGGCAATGCAGGTGCAATTATAGTGGCCTGTTCAACAAATATTGAATATGAAATGCCGAACAAACAGCAGTCGTATCCCATAGATATTGCCATCGCAGTTTCTTTCATGATGCTCCAGGCAGAATCTGAGGGTCTGGGGAGTTGCATTGTCACAACTTATGATGAGAGTGAAATAAAAACACTTCTTACTGTTCCCTATTCAATGCGTGTTGTAATGCTTCTTCTTCTGGGATACACAGGCGATAAAATGGTTGTGCATGACCGGAAACCCATAAGCCAGATTTCGGCATTTAACCATTGGTAAAAATCAGCCCTGTTTCCAGCCTTGTTTACATAAAATAGGTTATCTGGAACTCTGTCATTTTTCTGAATCCAAGCTTGTTATAGACGCTTATTGCCGCTTTGTTGCTTACCTTTACGAAAAGGGATGGCCTGAATTTGTTCGCAAGAATTTTAGCTGCGAGAAAACTTACTACAGATGTTGATATCCCCATTCCCCGGTATTCAGGCAAAGTGTAAACGCCCCCGATCTGACCATGAAGGAAACCGTTTCCGTTAGTGTTTGCCCTGGCAATAATCCTGCCGGATTTTTCCGCAACTACTGTTGTCTGCTCTTTCAGTATTGACGCCAGTTGCTGCCTTGATGCGTAGCTGCTGAACATATCAGGGGAGGGAAGTACTTCCTCTATCTCATAGTATTCCTGAAGCGGAACAAGGGCTGCGAAGTCTTCATGCGTTGCAAGCCGTACCGTTATGCCGTTGCTGTTATTCCCGCATGGTTTATAATTTTCAGGGTTGAGTACCATTGCGTAATAACTGAATGAATTATTGCCTTCTGTGACTGCCTTTTTGCTGAAGAATGATCCGAGGATTTTTTCCACCGACCTTTTGTCGCCCATTACTGTATTGACACTCTCAAGTGAGTCTTTGAGAAGGGTAAGCCCTTCCCTTATATCAGCTACTGAACTGCCGCTGTAATCCGCTGCCGGAAAAAGCTGTCCGCTCTGGGACAACATGACAGCGTAATCAATCGACCCTGTCTGCCTTGCGCGGTGAAGAACAATTTTAAAATGGTTTTGTGACAGCATACCAGGCATGAAATTGGCAAAATACCTTTTCTTGAAAGATGACGCAAAATTCATGCAGCAGTATTCCCTTGCTGCAATGAAATCCCTGAGATTTTCTGCGTCGGAATTCTGAAAATTAAACCAGGGCATTATTCTTTCTCTTTCAGTGCTAAAGGCACTGTCCCTTCAGGGACAAAATCCCCGGCAATGGCTGCGAATCCGGCCGCGAACGACTCTTTGCCTGTTCCATATACCGCGACACCTGATTCAGGCCATTTAATATCATTAAAATACGCAGGGGACAGCACTGAGAGTATTATTACCCTGTGTTTACCTGTTTCAATTGTTTTCAGCATCTGCATGCTTGCCGGGTTGGATGCGCAGAAAATTATCACATCAAACCCCTCGGTTGCCGCCGGGAAAGACTCAAGCTCACTCTCCTGGGCAGTGTAGAATGGTGTGTAGGGGAAATAATATGTTCTGGCTTTTGGAAACCTTTTAAGCCCTTCGTCAAAAAAAGCCTTGTGCTGGCCTGCAAGAAGGATTTTCTCGTTCTCCAGAGGCACTCTTATCTGTCTTTCCCTGAACAGTAGCGATGCGCTTCTGAATGCCTGCTGGCTGAAAAACGCTGATGCTTCCCTGCGGGGTATAGGCAGCATACTTCCCCCTGCGCTCTTTCCTTTTAGCTGGCCGGCGTTTTTCCCTATATATTCATATTTGGTTCTCAGTATTCTCTTTACGCTTTCACGTATCTGCTTTTCAAAGGACGGATCTCTCCTGATCTCTCTTATTATGATCTCTCTTGTTTTTTCATAATCTTCCAGGTTATGGGAAACCATGATCATGTCGTTGCCTGCCCTTAGCGCGGAAAGGCAGCTCTCTGTTACGCTGCTTCCAGAAATGGCACCGTTCATCTGCATGTCATCAGTTATTATTATTCCCCTGAAATCCATTTTTTCCCTCAGAACCTCTTTCAGAAAAAAGGGGGAAAGTGATGCAGGCAGATTGTTGCCCGTAATTTCAGGGAATGCCAGATGACCGCTCATTACTGCCGGCAGTCCTTCCCTGATCAGAAAATCATATGGAAGGAGGTCGCATTCGGAAAGTTCTTCAAGATCTGTCATTATCACAGGCAGTTTGCCATGGGAATCATCAGCTGTCCTTCCGTGGCCAGGGAAATGTTTCGCTGTGCAGATAATTCCGCTCTTTTTCATGCCGTTCAGATATGAGGTCGCAAGAACTGCTGTCTGCAGCGGATCATCTGAAAAAGCCCTGGGCCCGATTACATGTGCTTCATGGTTTACAAGGACATCCACTGTCGGGGCGAAATTCATGTTTATCCCGATCAGCTTAAGCTCTTCAGCGATATACTTTCCAGTCATATACGCGTCGTTTGTGATTTCTGATGCCCCAAGAGCCATATTTCCTGGTGTAATTGAGGAATTGCCTTTTATATGCCTTACCCATCCACCCTCCTGGTCTGTCGCAATAAAAAGGGGAATTGCAAATTCTGTCATGGCTGCCGCAGATTGCATCTCGTTTATGCTTCGTCGCAGAACCTGAAGGTTTTCGGTGTTCCAGCCGAATATTTTTATCCCTCCGATGCTTTTGTCCCTTATCCACGAGATTATTTCAGGCGGCGGTGTTTCGCCCATGTATCCTATCATCATCACCTGGCCCGCAAGCTGATATGGGCTCATTTTATCTGCGATTTTCTGTATTTCTTCATCGCCGGCTGCTGTCACGGATTTCAGTGAGTAGTCACTACTGTCTGATATGCTTTCCGCGGATGGCGCCGGGGTTTTTTTCCTGTTCAGGTTTTCGGAATAGAGCCTGAACCCTGCCGCTGCGGCAAACAGCCCCAGCACCACCACGCATATTTCTATCCTGCCTGGCTTATTTATACTGCTGCCCCTTGAGTTCATCGATAAGCAGGGCGGCAGAGTGTGCTGCTATTGCACCGTCTCCGCAGGCTACAATAATCTGCCTGAAAGGCGTTGCCCGCACATCCCCTGCTACAAAAAGGCCTTTTACAGCTGTTTCCATATTGCAGTCTGCAATTACATACCCGGCGTCATCTTTCGGAACATCAGGCAGAACCTGTGTCTGCGGAATTGATCCTATAAAAACGAATACAGCGTCAAAGTCTTCTTCATACTGTTTCCCGTCTGAAGTTTCAAGAACAACCTTTTCAACCTTTGCTGCTCCCTTTATTTCCCTGCATTCTGTGTTGAACCGTATTTCAATATTTTTGTTTGCCGCGACCCTTTCCGCAAGCGCTTTCTGCGCGCGGAACCTTTCTTTCCTGTGAATCATCACAACCTTGTCAGTCAGTTTTGAAAGGTATGTTGCCTCATCGCATGCTGCGTCTCCCCCTCCGATTACAAGCACCTTCCTGTTCTTGAAGAAAGGGCCGTCACAGGTCGCGCAGTATGAAACACCCCTGCCTGAGAATTCAACTTCACCCTTTACCCCTAGCTTTTTATGCTTTGCCCCTGTTGCGGCAATTACTGCATAGCTTGTAAACACACCGGAATCTGTTTCAATATGGAAAATATTGTCTTTCTTAATGATTTTTTTCACACTTGCTGTTATTATTTCCGCTCCGAATTTAAGGGCCTGCTCCTCCATGTCCTGGGATAGCTGCATGCCGTTTACCGGCTCCTTGAACCCTGGAAAGTTTTCAAGGTCATTGATTACCAGAACCTGTCCGCCGCTTGCCATTTCCTCAATCATCAGCGTTTTCAGGTTTCCCCTGGCGCTGTATTGCGCTGCGGTAAGCCCTGCAGGCCCGCCCCCTATTATTATTATATCCTTGTCTGCTGTCATTGCCTGCTCCTTTGATAAATAACTGTTTTATCCTGGCGTCAAGGCCATATTCTATAGTTTAATTATTTTGATTATACTATGTAAATAAGATAACATTGTAGAAGTAATATGAAAATACCAAAAGGCAAAAGCTTTAATAACAGATTATTATTCATTCTCGTTTTTTCGCTTTTTTTTCTGCCGCAGATATTTCCCGAAGCGCCTGCTGTTGTTGACCCCGGCGTTTTCATACCTGACAGCGATGCAGTCTCAGCATCATCTGATGCCGGGATGGATGACAGGGAATTTATCTATTATGCGTTCAGGTTTTCAGGTGTAAAAAAAGACCTGACAGGAAAATATCTGGAAAAATACGATTCGCTCGCTTCAGGTTTTGACAGGTACCTTGAAAGCAGGTCTCTTTCCACCTCCGATTACTATATGACCGGAGAGGCAATTCTATTTTTTCTGCACGACAACCTTTTCAGGAGATACGCTGAAATGGAAACCAGGCTTGATATACTCTTTGATAAAGGCATTTTCAACTGTGTTTCATCAGGAATAATCTATTTTGCCCTTGCCAGCCGCAGCGGTCTTGACGTAAGGGCTGTAAGGACATCTGACCACGCTTTCTGTGCGCTTTCTGTTGAGGGGGAAACTGTTGATGTTGAAACCACAACCAGGCATGGCTTTGATCCCGGTGAAAAGAAGGAATTCAGAAACTCATTCGGTGAAACCGGTTTCATCTATACTCCACCTGCGAATTACAGCGACAGAAGGGATATCGGTAAAATCGAGATGCTGTCCCTAATCCTTCAGAACAGGATTTCAGAAATGCAGCACAGGGGCAACTATCTTGAAACTGTTCCTCTTGCTGTTGACCGCCATGCCCTTCTGGGGACGCCTGAATCCTTCAGGGAGATGATGACTGAATTCAAAAATCACGCAGTACAGCTGAGCAGTAAGAATGATTACAGCAAAGCCCTTGATTTTCTTACAGCCGCCTCTTCAGCCTATGAGCCAGACCCTGTTATTTCAGATGCAGCCGGTAAACTCTTCTATAACCAGATAGTGCTCTTCCTTGAAAAAAACCGGGCGCAAGAGGCCGCAGATTTCCACAAGTCTTATGAGTCACTGCCCCTCATTGACAGTTCCATCCGCGAAGATACGCTTAAAATGATAAACGAAAAAAAGCTCTATCTCTTTGTCATTGACAACGGGTTCTCAGTTTCGCATGAACAGATCATTAGGTACCATGAGGAAAACCTGATAAACAGCGATGAGAGACAGGAATATGTAGTATTCATCTATTCCCGCGAAATTCAGAGGCTTTCTGTCGATAAGGGATGGATTGAGGCACTGGATGCAGCGGGAAAAGGCCGAAGAGAAACTTCTGATGACCCAAGGATAATAAAGCTAGAAGAAACAGTTAAACACAATATAGGGATTCTCTATCACAACAGGTTCGCTTCCCTTTACAACAGCGGAGAGCGGGAGAAGGCGCTTGCTGTTGTCGAGGAAGGGCTTGGAATAGTCCCTGACAGTGCGACACTGCTCTCCGACCTCGACTACATAAGAGAGAACTGAACAGATTTCCGCAGTCCCCGTTTATATTGTCTTCCTCTCTGTAAAATCCGATTTTGATTAAAAAGATTGTAAATACTCCGATAATCAAAAAGAAGGCCTGATTATCTGTTTTTTGACAGAAAAGGCCGGGACATTCAGGCGGGGAGTTGTAATGACTTTAAATGAATATACTGAGGCCCTTGAAAAATGCATGCTGAGCCAGCTTGGTTTTTTCAGTGAATTTTATGTCTCTGAAGAGAGGATAAAGCAGCTGATTGTAGAGAAAAACTGGCCTGAGCTTGACCGGGAGCTTTCCGAAATCCAGAAATGCGCTGAAAAGATAGAGAAGGCAGAGGCTGAAAGAAGCAAGATATACCAGGCAATGAAAATATACTGCGGCGGCGAGCCAATAGAGAGTTTTTATGCCTTTGTCTCAAGGTACTGTCCCGAAAAAAGCGAGTCGCTTACACATCTTTACAGGCAGCTCAAGGTGAGTGTGATTAAGGTAAAAACGCTTACTATGAGGATTGATGCCTATCTGGGGACAGTAACTTCAGCTGTAAAAAAGATACTTGATGAGGCTTTCCCGATGAGGAAAGGGACAATATATGACAGCAAGGGGCTCAACAGGACAGTATCCTCTCCGCCTCTTGTCCTGGACAGACAGCTTTAAATAAGGAGATAAATATGCAGTCAACCTTTACGGGAATAGAAATAGGCAAAAGAAGCCTTGTCGCGCATAATCAAAGCCTTACAACAATTGGACACAATATAACAAATGCCTCAACAGACGGATACAGCAGACAGCGCGTAAAAATGGAAACCTTTGATCCGCTTTACGCACCCTCATTAAACAGGGAAAACACACCCGGGCAGATAGGCCAGGGGGTGGATGTGGCAAGCGTTGAGAGGATACGGGATGAGATACTTGAGGGAAGGATCGTATCCCAGGCAAATCAGCAGGGATACTGGGATTCAAGGGATAAATATATCCTGATGACGGAAAAGATATATAACGAGCCGGGTGAGTTTTCGGTAAGGGCTGCCATGGATAAGTTCTGGGAGGGGTGGCAGGAGCTTTCCCTTCATCCTTCTGAAATGGCCTCCAGACAGAGCGTACTTGAAAGGGGACAAACCCTGATTGATTCGATACACAACCGCTATAACGCGCTAAAGGAAACCAGGGACATGGTTGAGACAGAGATTGATGCCGCTGTTACCCGCATAAACAGCATTCTTTCCGATGTTTCGGCACTTAATGAAAAGATAGTGAAAATCAAGGCAATGGGCGATAACCCAAATGATCTCCTTGACAGGAGGGACCTGCTTGTTCAGGAACTTTCTTCGATAATAAACATTACTGTGGACAACAGGGACGCTGATGAGTTTCAGATACACACATCAGGGCTTCACCTGATTCAGGGACGGGCTGTAAACTATCTTTCAACTGAAATCAACGCTGAAAACGAGGGATATTCAAGGGTTGTCTGGAAAAACAGCGGTGAAGAGGCCTTTTTTAAAGGCGGAAGGCTTGCTTCCTTTCTTGAACTGCGTGACAGTGATCTCCGGGAAGAGATCCAGAAAATAGACCTTATGACAGTCAACTTCATAGACAATGTGAATGACATCCATAAAAAGGGGTGGGGCGCCAACGGAAGGACAGGGGTGGATTTTTTCAGGGAATACCCGTTCGTAACCTCTGCGCAGGGAAATTATGACAGAAACGGAGACGGGGAGTTTGACTCTTCCTATATTTTCAGGGTCGCGGGATCCAACAGCCTTGACCCCAGAGACCTTATCGGGATAAGGGGAACAATGACGCTTGCCGGAGCGGATGAGAATATAAATCTGGATTACTATCCGACTGATACTGTTCAGGATGTTATAGACAGGATAAACAATTCAACCGCCAGGATAAACGCGGTTCTTGATCAGGATGGAAAGCTTGTTCTGAGGGCAATGAATTCAGACAGGATCGGGACCCCTGATTTTGTAATAAAACATCTCGAGGATTCAGGAGAGTTTCTCTCAGGCTATGCGGCAGTCCTTGCCGGAAGCGGCGCGGATGGCGGCTATGACTGGGAAACTGCAGATGCTGTAACAGCGCTCCGCGGCGGGGATTCACCTGCCGTCTACGCAGTTGCCCCGCTGAGCCACCCCGCCGGATGGATTGAGATCAACCGGGCGGTCGCTGCAGATCCGATGACAATAGCGTCCGGTTTCGGGGAAAACGGTCGGCCTGCAAATCCAGGAGACGGTTCTGCGGCGCTTGCCATTGCGTCGCTCAGGAACAAGCCGCTCATGATTGGAAAGTTTACAAGCTTTGACCAGTATTTTTCCTCAGTTGTCGCTGATATAGGGCTAAAAGGCGAACAGGCTGAAACAGCTCTTGAAACGCAGAACCTTGTAATGAAAGAGCTTGAAGACTTAAGGCAGTCTATATCAGGCGTGAATATCGATGAGGAGCTTGCGCAGATGATAAAATTCCAGCATGGATATTCTGCCGCGGCAAGGTTTATATCACAGATGAGCGATATGCTCGATACCATAATAAACAGGCTTAAGGTCTGATTCTGCCCGTGCTTTTTACAGGCAGAATGAAACAGGCCTTATGTGATCCGGGGAAAGACGACAAAACAGGATAAAGGATAGAGTTGATTATGAAAAGAGTAAGCACAAATATACCGAATGATGATATGCAGTATTATATGAGAAGGAAGGAATCCCTCCTTAACAGCATGCAGGGAAAGATCGCGGGGCAGAGTAAAATCCAGAATCTGCGTGATGATCCTGTCGCGGCTTCCCATTCAGTCATGCTGAAATCACACCTCTCAAGACTTAAGCAGTTTGCTGATAACACCGGAGAGATACAGGGCAGGGGCCGGGTCGCTGAAGGTTATATTCAGGAAGCGCTGAGCATCATGCACAGGGTAAACGAGATAGCAGTGCAGGGAGCAAACGGAACATACAGCAAGGAAGATACCGCGATGATGGGAGAAGAGGTAAACCAGCTTCTCAATGAGCTTGTCGAGATCGGGAATTCCCGGGCGGGGGACGGCACTACTGTTTTCTCGGGCGACAGATCCTTAAGCCTTGCTTTCAGGACCATATCAGGCTATGTGGAAGGGAGCGGCAGGGAGCTTGTGACAAATGTTGAGTATACAGGAAGCGGAAACCGCAATGATGTTGAAATCTCGGAAGGCTCATATGCTGATACAGGCTTTCCTGGTAACAGTGTTTTCTGGGCGGAACAGCAGATACTTATCTCTTCAAGGAATGCCGGTGATTTTTTTGTCCAGTCTGATTCATCCGTGAAAATTGACGGCATAAAGATTGATTTTAAATCCGGCGACAATATTCATACAGTAATATCAAAAATCAATGATTCAGGCGCCCCTGTAAAGGCATCGCTTGACCCGGTCAGGAATTCGCTTACACTTGCAACAACTGAGCCGCACCAGATTTGGATTGAGGATATGGGAAACGGAACAGTTTTTAAAGAGACCGGGCTTGTAAATGATACAAACCAGCGGCCGCCGCATAACATAGCCAGTGACGCAAGAATGTCCGGGGGATCACTTTTTGACATGGTCATAAGCCTGAGGGACAGCCTTTATTCCGGTAATACCATAGATATAGGAAGCGGTTCTCTGAAAGGGATACAAAACGGGATTAATCACCTTGTATCTCAGG
>JADHEF010000872.1_pt1 | contig 24441 bp, 23 predicted proteins | sample 8952391 | NCBI WGS metagenome assembly JADHEF01 (sample SAMN16124439, study PRJNA663245) | bioreactor sludge metagenome | isolation source: sludge (nitrite) | place: India:Bengaluru | collected 2019-02-28 | reverse complement strand
CGGCCGGGAGCGGCTCGCGCCCCAGGTTCCGCCGGATCGCCGTCCGGACCGCCTCGCCCGCGAGCCGCTTGCGCCGCCGCGTCGTCCGGATCCGCGGGCTCGCGAGCAGAAAGTAGGCGAGCGGGCCGACCCCGGGGAGGAAGAGGATGAAGAAGATCCACGCGAGCGTCGAGGTGACGCCGAGGTGGCGCGTCACCGCGTGGACGAGCGCGAGCACGTCGGCCACGACGACGAGAAGGGCGAGGATCTGGGTCAGGCTCACGGCGCGGCGTCCCGGGCCATCTTAGGCCGGCGCACGTCCGCGGTGCGGCGAGGTAATCTCGCGCGAACCCGTCAGGGCGGCCGCGCGCCGCGGGAGTACGTCGTTGACCCTCACACGGACGTTCCGGGTCTCGGGCCTCGCGTTCCTCGCCGGGGTCCTCCTCACCGCCCTCGGCGGCGACGCCGGCTTCGCCGAGGCGATGCGCGTCGTCGGCATCCTCCTCCTCGTCGTCTCGGTCCCCGTGTTCGGCGTCAGCCTCCTGCGCCACCTGCTGCGCGGCCTCCTCTGGCGCGTCGGGAGCCGCCTCTTCGTCTCGTACCTCCTGATCGGCGTCCTGCCGCTCTTCCTCGTGGCCGGCCTCGCCGCCGCGGCCCTCTTCATCCTCGCCGGCCAGACGGGCGCGCGGCGCGCCGAGGCGCGCCTCCTCGCCCGCCTCGACGCGCTCGAGGCGAAGGCCTCGGAGTTCGCGGGGCGCGAGAAGGCCCGCCGCCCCGAGCTCGCCCGGGGAAGCGGCGCGTTCGACGGCTGGGCGCTCCTGCCGGCCGCCGGTCCGCCCGAGGGGGACGGCCCGCTCGGGACCGCCCTCGAGAAGGTCGCCGTCCCCGAGGAAGGGCTGCGCGCGCTTCTCCGGAGCGGCGGCCGCTCCTTCCTCGCCGTCGGCCGGCGGACGAAAGGGGGGACGCTCTTCCTCTACCGGACGGCGGACGCCGCGCTCGAGGACGAGCTCTCGACCGAGGCCGGACTGAACGTCCGCTTCGGCCTCGGGAAGACCGAGGAGACAGGCGAGACGGGCGTCATACAGGGCGAGGGGGCGAGAGGGGGCCTGACCATCGAGTCGCCCGGGAAACGGACGCGAGTCGCTTCCGTCAACCAGGAGGAGCGGAAGGCGCAGGACGCCCGGGCTCTGGGCCCGGGCGACGAAGGCTGGGTCGTCTGGTTCCTCGCGCTCGACCTCCCCGTCCTCGACGCCACGACGGGTCGCCGGGTGAAGGACGAAGGGGGCGCGCTCCTTCTCCGGACGTCGTTCACCTCCGAGTTCCGGGCCCTCTTCGGCGAGGCGAAGCTCTCCGACTCGGGCGCGGCGTCCGGGACGATCGCGCTCGCCATCCTCAAGGGGCTCGCGACGGCGACGCTCGTCGTCTACCTCGTCGCCTTCGGCGTGGCGGCCCTCCTCGTCGCGCGCATCGCCCGCGCCGTGCGGCGCCTCTCCCACGGTTTCGCCGAGATCGAGAAGGGCAATTTCGCCGTCCGGGAGCGCCTGCGCGGACACGACCAGCTCGCGGGCCTCGTCTCCGGCTTCAACGAGATGGCCGGCCACCTCGAGGAGAGCGTTGCCGCGCGCGCCGAGGCCGAGGCGCTCGGGCGGGAGCTCGCCCTCGCGCGCGACCTTCAGCGCCGGCTCCTCCCCGCGCCCGACTTCGCCTTCCCCGGCGTCGAGATCGCCGCCGACTTCCGCCCGGCCGCCGCGATCGGGGGCGACTTCTACCACTTCCTCGGCGAGGGGGAGACCGCGCTCACCGTCGTCATCGCCGACGTCTCCGGGCACGGCCTTCCGGCGGGCATCGTCATGGCCTCGGCCCTGGCGAGTCTCACCGCCCTCTCCCGCGGCGGCACCGACACCCCGACGCTCCTCGGCCTCCTCGACGACGAAGTGAGGCGGACGACCGAGCGCCGCGCGTTCGTCACGCTCGCCCACGTCCGGTTCGACCTCGCCGCCCGGCGCGCCGGCTTCACGAACGCGGGGCACCTCTACCCGTACCGGGTCGCGCCGGACGGCTCGGTCTCCTGGGTGGAGAACCCCGCGCGGCCCCTCGGCGTCGGGCGGCCCGTCGAGCGCGTCACCGTCTCCGTCCCGCTCGTCGACGGCGAGGTCTGGGTCCTCCTCTCCGACGGCGTCGTCGAGGCGATGTCGCTCGACGGGAACGAAGACTTCGGCTTCGACCGGCTCGAGGCGGCGCTCGCCGCCTGCGGCGGGAAGAGCGCCCGCGAGGTCCTCGAGGCGGTCCTCGCGGCGTGGCGGGCGCACGCGGGCGGCGACGACCCCGTGGACGACCGGACCGTCGTCGTCGTGAAGGTCCTCGCGCGGGGAACGCCGGCCGGCTGAGCCGCCCGCCGCGGCGTCAGCCCTTCGCCAGGAGCTCCTTCAGGCGGGCCGCGCCCGCCCGGCTCACCGGGACGCGCGTGCCGTCGGCCATCACCGCGGTGCGCCCCTCCTCGAGCGCGGCGAGACGGGCGACGTTCACGACCCACGAGCGATGGACGCGGACGAAGCGGTCGGCCGGGAGCCGGTTCGCGAGGTCGGCGAGCGCCTGGAGCTTCAGGTGGCTCCCTCCGCCGGAGCCGATCCGCACGTAGTCCCCCTCCGCGCCGATCCAGTCGATCGCCTCGACCGGGAGGAGCGTCACGCGCGTCCCCTCCCGCACCGCGACCCGCCCGATCGTCTCCCCCTCCGGACGCGCCGCCGCGGCGAGGAGGGACGGGTCGGGTCCGCGCGCCCCGGCGCCGAGCAGCGCCCGGGCCCGCGCGAGCGCCGCGTCGAAGCGCTCCCGCGAGAACGGCTTCAGGAGGTAGTCGACCGCGTGGACCTCGAACGCCTTCAGCGCCCACCGGTCGTACGCCGTGACGAAGACGACGGCCGGCCGCGGCTCGAGCAGCTCGAGCGTCTCGAAGCCGGTCAGGCGCGGCATCTGGACGTCGAGGAAGACGAGGTCGGGCGCGTGCGTGGCGACCGCCTCGATCGCCTCGAGGCCGTTCGCGCACTCGGCGACGACCGTCACGTCGGGGTGCGCCGCGAGGTGCTCGAGAACGAGCCCCCGCGCGAGCTCCTCGTCGTCGACGACCGCGACGCGCAGGCTCACGCCCCCTCCGGCGCTCCCGACGGGACGACGAGGGCGACGCGGAACCGTTTCCCGTCGCCCCCCTCCTCCAGCTCGGCCGCGCGGCCCCAGACGGCCGCGAGCCGGCGGCGGACGAGCGAGAGGCCGAGGCCGCTCCCGGCCGGCGCCGGCGTCTCCGGGTCGTACGGGTTCTCGACGGCAATCCTCACGCCGTCTCCCGCCCGCTCGACGCGGAGCGTCACCGTCCCTCCGTCGATCAGCGTGGCGATGCCGTGGCGGACGGCGTTCTCGACGAGGGGCTGGAGGAGGAGCGGCGGGACCTGCGCGCCGAGGAGCGACTCCTCGACCTCCTCCTCCACCTCGAGCCTCCGGCCGTAGCGGACCCGCTCCACGGCGAGGAACTGGCGCGCCAGGACGATCTCCTCCCGGAGCGGGATGAGCGTCCGCTCGCCGGAGGAGAGGCTCCGCCGGAGGAAGTCGGAGAGGAGGACGCACATCTCGCGCGCCTTCGCCGGGGCCGTCGTCGTCAGCGCGCTGACGGAGTTGAGCGCGTTGAAGAGGAAGTGGGGGTTCAGCTGCGCCTTGAGCGCCTCCAGCTCCGCCTCGCGCGCGAGCACCCGCGCCTCCATCGCCCGCCGCTCGGCCGCCTGCGACGACTCGAGCGAGAGGAGGATGTAGTGGAGCGTGACCGCGAGGAGGTAGAGGAGGACGCCGAGGACGAAGAGCGGCGGCACCGCCTGCCCGAAGCGCTCGGGGAGCGTGGAGAACGCGGGGAACGACCCGAGGAGGCTCGCGAGCGTCGAGCCGGCGAGCGTCAGGAGCGAGGCGGCGATCAGCGCCCCGACGAGGTGGACGCCGAGGACCGAGGCGGTGCGCGCGCGGGTGAGCGGCGCGCTGCGGCAGGCGTAGAACGAGGAGAGGCAGAGGAAGGCGTAGACGAGCGCGAGAGGCCCCGAGAGCGCCGCCGCCTCGCCCCAGGAAAGGCTCCCGGGAAGCGCGATCAGGTACGCCTGGATCCCCGCCAGGGGAACCCAGGCGAGGACGTAGGCGAAGAGCCTTTCCCGGCGGGCCAGGATCGGGTGCACGTCAGTTCTTGATGTCGAGGCCGCCGAACACCACGAAGCCGTCGATGACGAGCTTTTTCGGCGGGACGTCTCCGTCGATCGGCGAATGGTCGGTCTTGTCGTCGGTGCCGCCGAAGATCGCGAACGCGCGGACCTCGACGTTCCAGTCGTCCGGCACGCGGATGTCGCCGCCGCCGAACGCGATGAAGACGGTGATCGTCGCCTCGTCGTCGGGGATGTGGCAGTTCGTCAGGTCGAGCTCGAAGCCGCCGAAGAGGGCGTTGATCTCCCCGCCGAGGAACTCCTTCGTCGAGATCGCGCGGTCCCAGCCGCCGAAGATCGCCGTCTCGTCGAGCGTGGCCGCCGTGCGGCTCTCGATCGTCCGATCGGGGAACGTCCGCCCCCCCGCCTTCTGGACGAGGCGGATCCCGAACGCCACGAGGACGAGCGGGAGGAGCTTCCAGACCGGGAAGCGGAGGACGTGGAGGTTGTCGAGGAGGAGGAGGAGCCCCGCGAGGGTGACCACCCAACCCCAGAAGCCGTTCCAGAAGCCTTTCCGCTGGAGCGCCTTCGTCAGCCCGACCGCGATCAGCGCGACGGGCCAGAGGCCGAAGAGGAAGCGGGCCGACACGAAGCCGAAGTTGTCGAGCGTGAAGAGGAGGCCCGCGACGATGATCAGGATGCCGAAGACGAGCCTCACTGCGCCCGCCGCGGCCGGAAGTCTCGGGTTTTTCATGTTCATGGCCTGCCTCCGCGCCCCCTCTCCGAGGGGTCTCCCTCACCTTACGTCGGCCGCGGGGAATCCGCCCGGACGATTCGGCGAACGGACGCCGGGGGTCGACGAACGGAGCTCAGAAGGAGGGCCGGCCGAGGCGGAAGGTCCGGGAGTAGCCGTCCGCCGGGACGCGGATCGTCACCGAGACCGCCCCGGCGTCGGAGCAGGAGTAGACCTCCTCCACCTCCGGCCCCGGCTCGGCGAGCCGGCGCGCCGAGGCGCCGTCCAGCCGCCGGCCCCGGAGCGCGGCGACGAACGGGAACTTCAGGTCCTGCCACGGCGCGACGTCCCCGTCGGGGCGCCCGTCGACGATGCGGCTGCACTCCACGAACCGGAAGTGCCCGAGGTCGTGCGCCGCGCGGTACCGGCGGACCGCCACGAGCGGCGCCTCGCCCGGCGACGGGAGCGAGAGGTCCTTCGGGAAGATCGGGTCGAAGACGACCTCCTCCCCGGCCGCCGCCTCGCGGAAGACGCCGAAGTGCCGCGTCAGGCGGTCGGCGAGCGTGTAGCCCGCCTCGCCGTCGAGGAAGAGCGCGAGTCCCACCGCAGTCGCGGCGAACGGGTGCGGCGAGCGCTTCACGCGCCGCTCCCCGAACCGCTCCCGAAGCCTTCGTCCGACGAGCGGGAAGGCGCCCGCCCCGCCGACGACGTAGACGCCGGCGAGCTCGGCTTCCTCCACCCCCGCCGCCGCGAGGACCGGCTCGCTCGCCTCGATCGTCCGCTCGACGAGCGGAGCGCACGCCTCGTACGCCTCCTCGATCGGGAGGGCGACCGGCGGGAGGTCGAGCGGCGACAGGTCGAGGACGAGCTTCTTCGTGTTCGGCCCGACCGCCTCCTTCTGGCGCGCGCACTCCTCGAGGAGGAGGTCGCGGGTCCCCGCGTCCGGCTCCCCGGCTCCGGCCCGCTCGAGGACGGCCCGGAGGATCGCCTCGTCGAAGTCGTCCCCGCCGAGGCGCCGTACCCCCTCGCTCGTGACGACCTCGTTCGTCTTCCCCGCCATCCGGAGGAGCGACGCGTCGAACGTCCCTCCCCCGAGGTCGTAGACGAGGACGTGCTCCCTCCGCGACGTGATCGTCGAGCGGAAGCGGTGCGCGTACTCGAAGCCGGCGGCCGACGGCTCGTTCAGGAGGGCGACGGGCGCCCACCCGGCCGCGCGGAACGCCTCGAGCGTCAGGAAGCGCTGCGCGCTCGAGGAGTTCGCGGGGACCGAGACCGCCGCCTCGAGCGGCTCGTCCTCGCCGATCCCGGCGTTCGAGCGGGCGAGGAGGTCTTCCTTCACCTGAGCGAGGAACCCCGCGAGGAGGTCGAGCAGGAGGACGGGCCGGCCGCCGACCTCGATCTCGGTCCGCGGTCCCGCGTCGGCGAGGAGCCTCTTGAACGAGCGGAGGACGCTCACCCCCGGCTCGTGCCGCACCGCCGCCGCCTCGAAGCCGAAGCGGAGCTCCCCCGATGGGAGGACCGCCGCGAGCGACGGGAACGGGTCTCCCCCCTCGAAGCCGACCACGGGGTAGTTCCCGCGATCGACCATCGTCACCACCGTGTGGGTCGTGCCGAAGTCGACGCCGAGTCGCATGGCGTCCCGAGTTTACGGGCTTTCGTGAGCAGCGCGGCCCGGCGCCTCGCCCTGGGCCGGCCTCAGCGCGTCAGCTCGAGGCCCGTCGCCTCGAGACCGGGCGTGCCCCCCGGACCCTTCGCGCGGAAGACCCCTTCCGCCGTCGCCGACGCGCCGTTCGCGTCGGACGGGAGGGCCGAGTCGGCGTCGCGCATCGTCACGCGGAGCGACGCGTCGCCGTCCACCAGGTGGAACGTCCCGCGCTCCGAGCGGACCTCCCCCTTCACGCGGACCGTCCGGCCGTCGTAGTCGGCGGCCTTCCGCTGGAGCTGGGCGATCGGAACGGGAGACAGCCCGCGCAGCGGGCGGCCGTAAAGCTCCGCCCCCGGAGCCGACACCGTCAGCCCGGCGAGGAGGAACGCGGCGAGGAACGGTCCCGCTCTCATGCCTCCATTGTAGGGCCGGCCGCCCTGCTAGGCTCCCCGCCCCATGGAGACCTTCGATTCCGTCCTCAAGGTCCTCGTCGGCGCGGTCGGCGTCGGGAGCGGCGCCGCCTACGTCCCGCAGGCGGTCCGCATCTGGAAGCGGAGGTCGAGCGACGACGTGTCGCTCCTGACGTACCTCCTCTTCCTCCTCGGCCAGGTCATCTGGCTGACGTACGGCATCCGCTTCGGCCTCGTCGAGATCATCCTCGGGATGTCGGCGAACCTCGCCGGGAGCCTCGCCGTCGTCTTCTCCGCCCTCCGCTTCCGCGGCCGCGCGACGTGACGCTCCGCCCCCTCCCGGCGCCGGCCGGGGCCGAGGCGTACCTCGCGTTCGACAAGGAGGCGGGGCAGGCCGCGCACGGCCCGGGGAGCCTCCTCGCCGAGGCGCGCCACGCGCTCGGCGACGACGTGCACCTCGTTCACCGCCTCGACCGGATCACCTCCGGCCTCCTCCTCCTCGCGCGGGGCGAGGAAGCGCTTCGCGCGGCCCACGCGGCCTGGCCGACGCGCGTGACGAAGAGCTACCTCGCGCTCGCGCGCGGCGTCCCCGAGGCGGCCGAGGGGGAGATCGACCTCCCGCTCCTCGAGCACCGCACCGGCAAGCCGTGGCTCCTCGAGCGCGCCGTCCGCGCCGCCTACGGTCCCGACCGCGCCGCGCGGCTCCTTCGAGGCGAGGGGCTCTCCGGCATCCCGCCGCTCCCGCCGCCCGCCCGCTGCGCCGCGCACCCCGCCGGACGCCCCGCCCTCACCCGCTGGCGCCTCCTCGAGCGGCGCGGCGACGACGCCCTCCTCGAGCTGACGCCCGAGACCGGACGGATGCACCAGCTGCGCGTCCACCTCGCCGCGATCGGACACGCTCTCCGGAACGACCCGCTCTACGACCCGGCCTGCGACCCGTCCGGCCCGCCGCCGCTCCTGCGCGCAATCCGGATCGTCTGGGCGGGCCCTCCCGGCGCCCCGGACGGCGCCTTCACGTTCGAGGCGCCCCCGTCTGAGATGATCCCGGCGTGAACGAGATCCTCCCTCCCGGGGCCCTCGAGGTCCTGCGAACCCTCTGCGACGGCGCCCCGCTCGTCGTCTTCGACCTCGAGACGACGGGCCCCGACCGCCTCACCGACCGGATCGTCGAGGTGGCCGCCGTGAAGGTCGCGCCCGACGGGGAGGTCTCCGTCTTCGAAACGCGCGTCAACCCGGGCGTGAAGATCCCCTCCGAGGCGACCGCCGTCCACGGGATCACCGACGCCGACGTCGCCGACTGCCCCACTCTCGCCGAGGTCGGCCCACGCCTCGCGGCGTTCCTCGAGGGGTGCGACCTCGCCGGGTACAACCTCCGCGGATTCGACATCCCGCTCCTCGGCCGCGAGCTCGAGCGCGTCAAGGTCCCCTTCTCCTTCGACGGCCGGCGGGTCGTCGACGCCCAGGTCATCTACTTCCGCAAGGAGCCGCGCGACCTCGGGGCGGCCGTCCGCGCCTTCGTCGGCCGGGATCACGCGGGCGCCCACTCCGCGCTCGCCGACTCGATCGCCGCCGCGGAGGTCCTCGCGGGCCAGCTGACCCGCTACGACGACCTCCCGCGCGACATCGCCGCCCTCGCCGCGTTCACCGCGCCCCTCGAGGGGCGCTGGGTCGACGCCGACAAGCGCTTCGTCTGGCGGGACGGCGCCGCCGTCTTCAACTTCGGCGCCAAGCGCGGCCAGCTCCTCGCAGACGTCGCCGCGAAGAGCCCCGAGTACCTCGACTGGATGCTCGAGGCGGACTTCCCCGACGAGGCGAAGCGGATCGTCCGCGAGGCCCGCGAGGGACGCTTCCCGACGCGCAAGTGATCGAGGCTCCCGCACCCCTGCGCGGCCTCGTGAAGCGCCGCCACCACCTGGTGCGGATCGCGCTCCTCACGCTCGGCTGGACGCTCCTCGTGGGCGGCCTCGTCGGCGGCCTCATCCCGTTCGTCCAGGGATGGCCCTTCGGGGTCGCCGGCGCGCTGATCCTCTACGTCGAGAGCCGCTGGTTCCAGCGCAAGATCCGCCGCTGGCGCCAGCGCCACCCGCGCGTCGAGAAGGTCTGGCTGAAGCTGAAGACCTGGCGCCGAAGCCGGCGAAAGCCGCGCAACGGAGCGGCGCCGCCGGCCGAGCCGTAGCGCGTCCGGCGCGAAGTCGCGCGGTCCGCGCGGGAGGAGAATCCCTCCGTGACGAAGCGGCTGCTCGCCCTCGCGCTCCTCGTCCTCGCCGTCTCCCCCGTCCGCACCGACTCCCCGGCTCCGCTCATCGGCTACACCGGCCCGGCGGCAGTCTTCGCACGGGGCCGCGTCTCCTCGGAGTTCAGCGAGATCCGGGTCGCCCTCAGCCCCGACGGCACGCGCGTCCTCTGGGGATCCACGAACCGGCCGGGCGGCCCGGGCGGCTGGGACCTCTGGGAAAGCCGCAAGGAGGGCGCCGCCTGGAGCGCTCCTTCGGCCGCCCCCTTCTGCTCGCCGCAGAACGACTTCGACCCCTCGTTCGCGCCCGACGGAAGCGGCGTCTTCTTCTTCAGCAACCGCCCCGGGGGCTCCGGCGGGGACGACCTCTGGTTCGCGCCGCTCGACCCCTCTTCCGGCCGGTACGGCTCCGCACGCAACCTCGGCCCTCGCGTGAACTCGCCGGGAGACGAGTGGGCGCCCGTCGTCAGCCCCGACGGCTCGACGCTCCTCTTCGCGACGGACGGCCCGCCCGGGGCGGGCCTTCACGACCTCTTCGTCTCGCGGCTCGTCGACGGGGAGTGGGGCGAGCCGCTCCCGCTGCCGGTCGTGAACGGCCCCGACGAGGACTTCGACGCCGCCTATCTCGACGACGGCCGCAGCCTCGTCTTCACGCGGCGCACGAAGGACCAGGAGGGCGCCGACCTCTGGCTCGCGGCGTGGCACGACGGTCGATACGCCCCGCCACGCCGACTCGGCCCCGAGGTCAACGCCGGGAAGGGCTGGAACCTCGGTCCGTCCACGACCGCGGCAGAGCCCGGCGTCCTCTTCTTCTCCTCGCACAGGCCCGACGACACCGCCGGGCGCCTCGACATCTACCGGATCGGCTATCGGCTCGTGACGGCGCCCGCCGACGCGGCCGACATCCCCGAACCTGATCTCCGGCCCGCGTCACGGAAGGAGACCGGGGACCGGCCGTAGGCGGCGCTCGACGCCTCGGAAGGTCGCGCCCCAGGCGAGCCTCTTCGTGTCGGCCGTTTCCCGTACCTGCCCTCGCCGCGCGGTCCGGAGCCGACGCTCCGCCCCGCGCCCCGTCTTCATCTCAGACCGCGCGAAGCGCGCACCGCGAAGGGCGGTGGGCGGGGGGCGCGGGGTGGGTCGGAGGCCTCAGTCCATCTGCCGCCGCAGGAACGTCGGGATGTCGAAGATGTCGTCCTTCGGGCTCCGGGCCTGGACGAGGTTGACGCCGTAGCCGGAGTCCTCGGGGATCGCCTCCTCCGAGAGGGGGAGGCGCGTCCGCTCGATGGGCTTCTCCGCGGCGCGCCGGGCCGCGACGGGGGCGTCGAAGCCGGTCGCGATGACGCTCACCTTCACCTGGTCCTTCATCGCGCCGTCCTGGACGAGGCCGAAGATGATGTTCGCGTCGTCGTCGGCCGCCTGCTGGACGATCTGGCACGCCTCGTTGAACTCGGCGAGCGTCAGGTCCTCGCCGCCCGTGACGTTGATGAGGATCGCGCGGGCGCCCTGGATCGACTGCTCCTCGAGGAGCGGGTTCGAGATCGCCTTCTGGGCCGCCTCGACGGCGCGGTGCTCGCCCGTCGCGGTGCCGGTCCCCATGAGGGCCATCCCCATGTTCTCCATGACCGTCTTCACGTCGGCGAAGTCGACGTTCACGTAGCCGGGAACGGTGATCAGGTCGCTGATCCCCTGTACCGCCTGCCGGAGGACGTCGTCGGCGATGCGGAACGCCTCCCAGGCCGTGATGTTCCGCTCGACGAAGGCGTAGAGCCGCTCGTTCGGGATCGTGATGAGCGTGTCGACGTACTCGCGCAGCTCGGCGATCCCCGCCTCGGCGAAGCGGCTCTTGCGCTGCCCCTCGAAGGAGAACGGCTTGGAGACGATCGCCACGACGAGGGCCCCCGCTTCCGAGGCGATCTTCGCGACGACGGGCGCGGCGCCCGTGCCGGTGCCGCCGCCCATGCCGGCGGTGACGAAGACCATGTCGGAGCCGGCGAGCGCCTCGGCGATCTTCTCGGCGTCCTCGAGGGCGGCGGTTCGGCCGATCTCGGGGTTCGAGCCGGCCCCCATCCCCTTCGAGGTCGCCATGCCGAGCTGGATCTTCTGCGCGGCGCGGTTCACCCGCAGGACCTGGAGGTCGGTGTTCGCGGCGATGAACTCCACGCCGCGGATGCCGGCCTGGATCATGCGGTTCACGGCGTTGCCGCCGCCGCCGCCGACCCCCACGACCTTGATCCGCGCCGGGGTCAGGATCTCCTCGCCCATCGTGATCGAAGGCGCCGTGCTCCCCTCGTCCTCGAAAAGAATCATCTCTTCCTCCAGGTCCCTTCAGATGGCCGACGCCGGGGTGAACATCTTCCCCAGCGAGTTCTTCAGCTTCGACAGGAGCCCCGCGGGCGCCGAGGGGCGTCCCTTCGGCGAGGCGGCCCCGCCGCGTCCGACGAGGAGAAGTCCCGCCACGCACGCCCACTCCGGCCCGTTGATGACGTCGACGAGGCCTCCGAGCCCGCGGGGGACGCCGATCCGGACCGGGACGCCGAGCACCTGCTCGGCCTCGTCGGTCATCCCGTCGAGCGCGGCGCCGCCGCCCGTCAGGACGAGGCCGGCGCGCAGCTCCTGCGGCGGGATGTCGGTCGTCGCCTCGCGCCAGAGGACCTCGAAGAGCTCGCGGGCGCGCGCCTCGAGGATCTCCGCCATGTAGCTCCGCGCGACCGGGTGGACCTCTCGTCCGCCGGTCCGCGGCACGTCGACCGTCTCGTCGGCGGGCGCGAGGCCCGCCACGGCGGCGCCGTACTTCTTCTTGAGCCGCTCGGCGTCGGGGACGGGCGTCTTCAGGAGGACGGCGAGGTCGCTCGTGAAGAGGTCGCCGCCGATCGGGATGACGGCGGTGTGCGCGAGCGCCCCCTGCCGCCAGACGGCGATCTCGGTCGTCCCGCCGCCGATGTCGGCGAGGACGACGCCGTGGTCCTTCTCGTCGGGCGTCAGGACCGACTCGCTCGCCGCGAGCGGCTCGAGGATCATCTCCGTCACGGAGACCCCGGCGCCGTTGACGCACTTCAGGAGGTTCTGCGTCGTGGCGACCGGGACGGTGACGACGTGGACGTCGGCCTCGAGGCGGCTCCCCACCATGCCGAGCGGGTCGGCGACGCCGTCCTGACCGTCGACGACGAACTGGCGCTGGAGGACGGCGAGGATCTCGTAGTCGGAGGGGATCGGACAGGAGCGGGCGGCGTCGAGGGCGCGGTTGATGTCCTCGCGCGAGATCTCGCGGTTGCGCGCGGCGACCGCGACGACCTGCCGGCTGTTGAACGACCTCACGACGGGGCCGGCGACGCCGACGACGGCGCGCTCGATCTGGACGCCCGCCATGATCTCGGCTTCCTCGGTGGCGCGCTTGATCGCCTCGATCGTGGCCGGGACGTCGATGATCGCCCCCTTGCGGGTCCCCTTGTGGGTGGCGATCCCCTTGCCGACGACGTCGACGCGCCCCTCGCTCCCGGTCTCGGCGATGAGCGCGCAGACCTTCGAGGATCCGATGTCGAGGCTGACGAGATACGGGCTGGTCTTCGGCACGAGTCCTTTCCTCAGGTGTCGCTCCGGGCCGCTTCGGGGCCCGGGGCCTTCAGGACGATCCGGTTCTCGAACCTCAGGTCGACCTCCCGCGGGAGGAGGCCGTGACGCGAGAGCTCGGGGGCGAGGGCGAGGAACGCGCGCCAGCGGGCGAAGGCCCGTCCCGGCGCGAGGGCGTCGTCGCCGAGGAGGAGCTTCAGGCGCGCCGGGGCGTCGACGACGGCGAACCCGTCGGGAAGGACGACGATCTCGGAGACGCGAGCGTGGAGCTCCGGGTCCTCCGCGGCGAGGCGGGCGAGGAGGCGCGCGCCGCGCGCGACCGCCTCGTCCGGCGACGCGCCGCCCGAGGGGTCGAGGACGACGAAGCGGGGGGCCCCGGCTCCGCCCGTGAAGGCCGCGAGCCAGAGCCCCTTCTGGTCGACGGTCCAGAGCTCGCCGTCCCGCCGGGCGAGGGCGACCGGCGCCCGCGGCTCGACCTGGAGGGCGACGGTGTCGGGAACCACGCGGCGGGCCGCGGCCCGCGCCACCCAGGGGCGGGCCGAGAGGTCGGCGATCGCCGCCTCGAGGTCGACGGAAAAGAGGGGCCGGCCGATCCAAGGGTCGGAGAGCGCTTCCACCTCGTTGCGGTGCGGCTCGGGGACGCCCGTCAGGACGACGCGCGTGACGAGGAACTTCGGGTGGCGGTGGACCGCGGCCCACGCCGCCGCGGCGCTCCCCACGAGGAGGAGGAACACGACGAGGCTGAGGACGAGCCGTCGCGTCGGCCGCCCCCTCCGGGGCGCCCGCGGCGGGCGGATCGTCCCGGGACGGTAGAAGGCGCCGCTCACGCCGCCCCTCCCGCCGCGAGGTATTCCTCGCCGACCCGGTTCACGTCTCCCGCCCCCATCGTCACGAGGAGGTCGCCGTCCTTCAGCTCCGCCCCGAGCCGCGCCACCGCGGTGGCGCGGTCGTCCAGGTCGGCCACGTTGCGGTGCCCGCGGGAGCGCGCCGCGTCGGAGACGAGGCGCGACGTGATCCCCGGGATCGGGGCCTCGCGCGAGGGGTAGACCGGGAGGACGTAGACGACGTCGGCCGCGAGCAGGGCCGCGCCGAAGCCGTCGGCCTGGTCGCGCGTCCGCGTGAAGAGGTGCGGCTGGAAGACGACGACGAGCCTCCGCTCCGGGTGCGCCTGGCGGGCCGCCCCGAGCGTGGCCGCGACCTCGGTCGGGTGGTGGGCGTAGTCGTCGACGACGAGGACGCCGCCCCGCTCGCCCTTCCGCTCGAAGCGCCGGGCGACCCCTGCGAAGCTGCCGAGCGCCTTCGCGCACGCCTCGAACGGCACGTCGAGCTCGCGCGAGACGGCGATCGCGGCGAGCGCGTTCTTGACGTTGTGGAGGCCGGGGAGCGAGACCTCGAGCGTCCCGAGGACCTCCCCGGAGGCGATCGCCGTGAAGCGCGACCCGGTCCGGTCGAGAGAGAGGTCGCGCGCCGTCACGTCGGCCTGCGGCGTCAGCCCGAACGTCACGACCCTCACGCGCGTCGAGAGGGCGGGGCGGATCTCCTGGACGTTCGGGTCGTCGAGGCCGAGGAGCGCCGCGCCGAAGAACGGGACCGTCGAGGCGAACTGCGTGAACGCGTCCTTCAGGTCGGCGAGGTCGCGGTAGGTGTCGAGGTGCTCGAGGTCGATGTTGTTGACGACCGCCACGACGGGGCGCAGGCGCAGGAACGAGCGGTCGAACTCGTCCGCCTCCGCGACGAGGAGCTCCCCCTCGCCGAGGCGGGCGTTCGTCCCCATGGCGCGGACGCGGCCTCCGACGACGATCGTCGGGTCGAGGCCGGCCGCCTGGAGGATCGAGCCGGTCATGGAGGTCGTCGTCGTCTTGCCGTGCGAGCCGGCCACCGCGACGCCGGTCTTCACCCGCATCACCTCGGCGAGCATCTCGGCCCTCTTGATGACCGGCACGCCGGCGACCCGGGCCGCGACGAGCTCGGGGTTCTCCTCGGCGACGGCCGAGGAGTAGACGACGACGTCGGCGCCCGCGACGTGCTCGGCCCGGTGGCCGGCGGCGAAGACGGGGATGCCGAGGTCGCGGAGGCGGCGGGTCTCCTCCCCCTCGCGCAGGTCGGAGCCGGTGACGGTCAGGCCGACGCTCGCGAGGATCTCGGCGAGGCCGGACATCCCGACCCCCCCGATCCCGACGAAGTGGACGCGGCGGACGCGGAGGAAGTTCACGGCGCGTGCTGCGAGACGTTGAGGAGGATCCCGACGGCGATCAGGTCCGCCCAGAGGGCGGAGCCGCCGTACGAGATGAACGGGAGCGGGATCCCCTTGGTGGGCAGGAGGGCGAGGACGACGGAGATGTTCACGAGGGCCTGGACGACGATCATCACGGCGAGCCCGGTGCCGAGGAGCCGCCCGAAGGAGTCGGGCGCGTTCACGGCGGCGCGCATCGCGCGGGCGAAGACCATCCCGAAGAGGCCGAGGACGATCGCGCAGCCGATCAGGCCGAGCTCCTCGCCGACGATCGCGTAGATGAAGTCGGTGTAGGGGTAGGGGAGGAAGAAGAGCTTCTGGCGGCCGTCGCCGAGGCCGAGCCCGGTCAGCCCGCCGGTGCCGACGGCGATGAGCGACTGGTACGCCTGGTAGCCGGTCCCCTGGATGTCCGCCTCGGGGTTCAGGAACGAGAGGATCCGGGCCCGGCGGTACGGGGCCGACCAGGCGTAGGCCACGAGCGCCGGCAGGGCGAGCGTCGCCGCCCCGGCGAACCAGCGGAGCCGCAGCCCGGCGTAGAAGAGCATCGCCGCGGCGATCGCGAAGTAGGAGAGCGCGGTGCCGAAGTCGGGCTGGAGAAGGACGAGGCCCCCGAGGAGGGCGAGGAGGCCGGCCACCGGGAGGAGCGTCCGCTTCACGTCGTCGAGCTCGCCTTCGCGCCTCGAGAGGAGCGCCGCGAGCGCCACGACGAGGCCGATCTTCCCGAACTCGGAGGGCTGGATCGAGAGCGGCCCGAGGTCGATCCAGCGGCGGGTGCCGTTGATCGGCCCGAGGAAGAGGACGGCGACGAGCGCGAGGACGAGGAGCGCGAGGCCGGCCCGGACGACGCGGAGGTCGTTCCAGAGCCGGTAGTCGACCTTCATCGCCCCGATCGTGAGGCCCGCGCCGAGGAGGACCGCGATCCCCTGCTTCACGACGAAGAAGAGCGGCTGGGAGGGACCGCCGGCCTTCGGGAGGTAGATCTGCATCGCCGAGGCGCTGTAGATCATCAGCATCCCGATCCCGACGAGGAGGACGACGGGCGCGAAGAGGAGACGGTCGACGGCGAGCTTGCGCGCCACGTCAGCCTCCCGCCTCGGGGAGCGCGAGGACGAGCTCCTCGAACGCCTCGCCCCGGTGCTCGAAGTTGCGGAACTGGTCGAACGAGGCGCACGCCGGAGAGAGGAGGACGACGTCGCCGGGCCGTCCCTCCGACGCCCCGATCTCGACGGCGCGGGCGATCGTCCCGGCCTCCTCGCAGGCGACGCCGTCCGCGAGCGCCCTCATCACCGCCGGGCCCGCCTTGCCGATGGCGAGGACCTTGCGCACCTTCCGCGCCGCGAGCGGGAGGAGGCGCCGGAAGTCGTCCCCCTTGTCCTTGCCGCCGAGGATCAGGAAGACGCTCCCGTCGGCGAAGCCCTCGAGGCTCTTGAGCGTCGCGTCGACGTTCGTCCCCTTCGAGTCGTTGTAGAAGGCGACGCCGTTCCGGGTCCTCACGAGCGCCGTCCGGTGCCGGAGGCCCTTGAACGTCCGGAACGTCCGGACCGCGCTCTCGGGCGTGACGCCGAGCGGGATTGTCGCGGCGAGCGCCGCGAGCGCGTTCTCGACGTTGTGCGAGCCGGGGAGGAGGAGGTCCTCGCGGCTCGCGTAGACGCGCGGTCCCTTCCCCGAGGCGTCGGCGAGGAAGACGCCGTCTTTCATCCAGGCGCCCGCCTCGACGGCGCGCGCGCGGCTGAAGAGGAGGCGGCGCGCACGGGTCCGGATCCGCGCCACGAGCGGGTCGTCGGCGTTCAGGACCGCGACCTGCGCCTCCCCCTGGCTCTCGAAGATCCGCGCCTTCGCCGCGCCGTAGTCGTCGACGGAGCGGTAGCGGTCGAGGTGGTCGGGGGTGAGGTTCAGGTGGACGGCGACGTCGGGGGCGAGGCGCCGGAGCCCTTCGAGCTGGAACGAGGAGAGCTCGACGACCCAGACGCGGCTCGGCGCCGGCGGAGCGACCCCCTCGGCCGCGCCGAGGGCGTACTCGATCCAGGGCGTGCCGAAGTTCCCGCAGGCGACGGCGTCCCGCCCCGCGTCGCTGAGGAGCGCGGCGGTGAGCGCCGTCGTCGTCGACTTGCCGTTCGTCCCGGTGATGCCGACGACGAGGCCGGGGACGAGGCGCGAGGCGAGCTCGACCTCGGCGATCACGGGGATGCCGGAGGCGCGCGCGGCGTCGAGCGCCGGGATCGACATCGGGACGCCCGGCGAGACGACGCAGAGGTCGACGCCCTCGAGGAGCGAGACCGGGTGGCCGCCGACGACGAGGGAGAGGTTCTCGCCGGCCGGGAGCGTCCCGAGCGCCTCGGCCGGGGCGGAATCGGTCGCGACGACCCGCACGCCCCGCTCGAGGAGCGCGCGCACGGTCGCCTTCCCCGACTTGGCGAGGCCGAAGACGGCCGCGCAGGAGACCTCCGGGAGGTCCGGCCCGAGGGAGAGGCTCACGCGCCCCCCGTCCGGAGCCGCTCGAGCTCCGCGAGCGCCTCGCGGGCGACGAGCCGGTCGTCGAACGGCTCTTTCCGTCCGGCGGTCACCTGGTAGGTCTCGTGCCCCTTGCCGGCGACGACGACGACGTCGCCCGGCGAGGCCGCCTCGAGCGCACGATGGATCGCCTCGCGCCGGTCGAGGACGACGAGCGGCTCGCGCCCCGCCAGGGCGGCGCCCGCGGCGACCTCCGCCGCGATCGCCGCCGGCTCCTCGGAGCGCGGGTTGTCGGAGGTGACGACGACGTGGTCGGCGAGCTCGGCGGCGATCCGCCCCATCTCGGGGCGCTTCCCCCGGTCGCGGTCGCCGCCGCAGCCGAAGACGACCCGCAGCGCGCCGCCGCGCGAGGCCGCGAGGGCCCGCGTCGTCTTCAGGACCCCTTCGAGCGCCGCCGGCTTGTGGGCGTAGTCGACGAGGACGAGGAGGCCGGCCGCGTTCGGCACGCGCTCGAGCCGCCCGGGGACCGCGGAGAACGCGCCGAGGCGCTCCGCGATCGCGGCCGGCGGGAGCCCGAGCGCGAGGGCCGCCGTCGCGGCCGCGAGGAGGTTCTCGGCGTTCGGCGCGCCGAGGAGGGGCGAGTCGATCTCGAACGCCTCGCCCGTGGCGCGCCGCTCGACGCGGAGGCGGATGCCGTCCCCGCCGGGGCGGACTTGCCCGGTGACGTCCGCCTCGACCGACCGCGAGAACGAGAGCGTCGACTCCCGGGGAAGCCTCGCGAAGAGCTTCCGCCCCCACGGGTCGTCGACGTTGACGACCGACCGGCCCCCCGGCTTGATCATCGAGAAGAGCTTCGCCTTCTCCTCGAAGTAGGCCTCCATCGTCCCGTGGTCGTCGAGGTGGTCGCGCGTCAGGTTCAGGAAGACGGCGACGTCGAACGCGCACCCCGCGAGCCGCTCGAGCCAGAGGGCGTGCGAGGAGCACTCGAGCGTCGCGGCCGTGCCGCCGCCGGCGGCGAGCGCGCCGAGCATCGGCTGGAGCTCGGTCGCCTCCGGCGTCGTCCGGGAGGCGTCGAGCGTCTCGGCGGGGGTGTCGCCCCAGCGGTAGACGAGCGTGCCGAAGAGTCCCCGCTTCGGATGCGCGGCGCCGAGGACCTCGTCGAGGAGGAGCGTCGTCGTCGTCTTGCCGCTCGTCCCGGTGACCCCCGCCATCACGAGCCGCGTGGACGGATCGCCCGCGAGGCGTGCGGCGAGGAGGCCGGCGGCCCGCCGCGGCGATTCCACCTCGAGGTAGGGCACCTCCACGCCGTCCGGCGCGGGCGCGGCTCCGATCGCCGCCGGCGCCCCGGCGAGGACCGCTTCGCCGACGAACGCGCGCCCGTCGGCCGACTTCCCCGGGAAGGCGGCGAAGAGGACGCCGGCGCCGGCGCGGCGCGAGTCGTGAGTGATCGCCTTCACCTCCGGGTCGCCCGGAGGGCCGACGCGGCGGTGCGGGAGGCCGTCGACGAGGACCGAGAGCTTCACGGCTCGGGCACCTCGCCGGAGTCGCCGAACGCGAGCGCCCCGAGGGAGGCGTCGTTCGACGGAGGGTCGAAGGAGAGCGTGAGCCGGACGACGCTTCCGCGCGCGGTCGGCGTGCCGGGGAGCGGCTCCTGGGCGACGACGAAGCCGTGCCCGGTGAGCGCCGGCCGGAACCCGCGCTGCGCGAGCTGCTGGACCGCCTCGCGCGCCGACAGCCCCGCGACGTCGGGGACGAGGCGCTCTCCCGCGGCGAGGCGCGAGAGATCCTCGGGGAGGGCGGGCGGCCGGATCGACGCCGGGACGAGCCCGGGCGGAAGCGGGCTCGCCGCCGCGGAGGCGCCGCGGGAGAGGTCGGCCGTCAGGAACGTCGGCGTGACGCGGTCCTCGGCCGGCAGCCCCGGCTCGCCCAGGACCCGCATCGCCTCGCCGGCAATCGCGGCGAAGACGGGGGCGGCGACGTCGCCACCGTAGGTCCGCCCGCGGGGCTCGTCGACGAGGACGCCGACGACGAGGCGCGGCCGCTCGGCCGGGAGGAAGCCGAAGAAGGACGCGACGTAGCGATCGGAGGAGTAGCCCGCGCCCGGGATCGCCTTCTGGGCCGTCCCCGTCTTTCCCGCCACCGTGAAGCCGGGAACGGCCGCCTTCTTCCCCGTCCCCTCCTCGACGACCTTCACGAGGAGCCGGCGCATCGACGCGGCCGTCTTCTCGGAGAGGACGCGCGCGCCCGGAGCCGGCCGGCGCGCCTCTGACCCCAGACCCGGCCGGGAGACGTCGGCGACGAGGTACGGCGAAGGGAGGACGCCGCCGTTCGCGATCGCCCCGAAGGCGCGCGCGAGCTGGAGGGCGTTCACGCCGATCTCCTGCCCGAACGAGATCGTCGGGAGGGAGAGGGCGCTCCAGGCCGACGGGTCGCGCAGGAGGCCGCCGTTCTCCCCGTCCAGGTCGAGGCCGGTCTTCCGTCCGAAGCCGAACGCGCGGATCGCGCGGTGGAAGTCCGCCTTCCCCATGCCGAGGCCGATGTGCGCCGCGCCGACGTTCGAGGAGTGCGCGAGGACGTCGACGAGAGGGAGGGCGGCCCAGGCGGCCCGCCCGTGCTCGCGGATCGTCGTCCGGCCGATCGTGAGCGAGCCGCCGCCGCAGTCGACGAGGTCGTCCGGGCGGATCGTTCCCGCCTCGATCGCGGCCGCCGCGGTGATCACCTTGAACGTGGAGCCCGGCTCGTAGGCGTCGGCGATCGGGCGGCAGCGGCGCGCGTCGGCGCTCGACTCCGCCCACTTGTTCGGATCGAACGTCGGGACGGAGGCCATCACGAGGACCTCGCCCGTCGCCGGGTCGAGGACGACCGCCGAGGCGGAGCGCGCGTTCGTCTCGGCCCGCACCGCCGCGAGCTCGCGCTCGGCCACGTGCTGGAGCCCCGCGTGGAGCGTCAGCCGGAGGGAGGCCCCTTCCACCTCGTCGGTGGCGCGCGCCGCGCCGCCGGGCGCGCCCCGCTGGATCGCGTAGGAGCGCTGCGCCGCGTCGCGCAGGACCGTGACGCGCGCGGGGCGGCCGCGGACCTCGCGGTCCCACGTGTACTCGAGCCCGCCGAGCCCCTGGCTGTCGGTCCCGACGTAGCCGACGACCGCGGCGGCGAGCGGACCCTCCGGGTAGCGCCGCGCCGACTCCTTCAGGAGGCGTACGCCGGGGAGGGCGCGGGCCTTGACGGTGGCCGCCGTCTCCGCGTCGACCCGCCGCGCGACCCAGACGAACTCCTTCTCGCTCTCCGAGAGCTTCCGCTTCAGCTCTCGGAACGGCTGCTTCACGATCGGCGCGAGGGCCCGCGCGACGCCGGCGGGGTCGTCGATGTCGGACGGGATCGCGAAGACCGACTCGACCGTCGTCGTCACCGCGAGCGGCCGCCCCTCGCGGTCGACGATCGTCCCGCGCCGCGGCGCGAGCTCGACCGTCCGCTCCTGCTGGCGCTTCGCCCGCTTCACGTACTCGTCGTGCCGCACGACCTGCAGCTCGACGAGGCGGACGAGGATCGCGAGGATCCAGAGGCCGGCGAAGCCGACGAGCACGTAGGCGCGCCGGGCGTTCGCCCGGCCGGCGGAGCCCGTCAGAACCCCTCCTCCGTCCGGACCGGCGCCGGCGGACCCTGCAGCTCGGGAGCGGCCGCGACGCGACGCGCCGGGACCGTCGGAGAGGCGCCGAACGCGCCGTCCCTCACGAAGACGACCTGGTCGCGGCCCGGCGTGACGAGCCCGAGGCGCCGTCGCGCGACCTCTTCGACGCGGGCGAGCGCCGAGACGCGCGCCCTCTCCATCTCGAGCTGGCGCTGCTTCTCGGCGAGGGAGTCCTTCTGCTTCTGGAGGCTCTCGATCTGGTACCCGAGGCGAAACGTCTCGAGGTTCGTCCAGACCGCCGCGAAGAGGACGGCGAGCGGCGGCAGGGGCGAGAGGAGGAGGGCGAGGAGCTCCCGGGTCCGCCGTCGGTCGGGCTCGCGGACGAGGTAGACGTTATCGACGGGGCGCCGGACGGTGTACACGGCCCCTCAGCCGGACCTCGGAGGCCCGGGAGCGATCCGCTCCGCCACCCGGAGCCGCGCCGAGCGCGAGCGCCGGTTCTCGTGGACCTCCTCGTCGGACGGTCGGATCGGCTTCTTCGTCACCAGCGCGAGGACGCGGCGGCGGGAGCAGACGCAGACGGGGAACGAGGGGGGGCAGGTGCACCCGGCGGCCCGGTCGCGGAAGACGTCCTTGACGATCCGGTCCTCGAGCGAGTGGTAGGAAAGGACCGCGACCCGGGCGCCGAGCGAGAGGCGCGCGATCGCGTCGTCGAGGAAGCGCTCGAGCTCGACGAGCTCGCGGTTCGTGGCGATGCGCAGCGCCTGGAAGACGCGCGTCGCGGGGTCGCGGCCTTCCTCGCGGCGGCCGCCGACGGCCTTCGCGACGAGAGCGCGCAGCTCCCCGGTCGTCCGGATCGGCGCCGTCTCGCGCGCGGAGACGACCGCGCGGGCGACGGCCTTCGCCCGCGGCTCCTCGCCGTAATCGCGGAAGACGCGGGCGAGCTCCTCGCCCGGGAGCTCGGCGACGAGGTCGGCCGCCGTCGGGCCCGTCCGGCCCATCCGCATGTCGAGAGGACCGTCCTTCATGAAAGAGAACCCCCTCTCCGCCCGGTCGAGCTGCATCGAGGAGACGCCGAGGTCGGCCAGGACCCCGTCCACTTCCGGGAGGTCCAGCCGGTCGAGGTGGAGGGCCAGCTCCTCGTGGCGCCCCTCCACGGCGACGAAGCGGTCGCCGAAACGCGCGAGGCGCACCCGCGCGAGCGCGAGCGCCTCGGGATCGCGGTCGATTCCGACGAGCCGCACGGACGGGGATGCGTCGAGCAGCGCCTCGGCGTGTCCTCCGAGCCCCAGCGTCGCGTCGACGAGGACTCCTCCCCGTTCGGGCCGGAGCGCCTCGAGGACCTCGCGGAGGAGAACGGGAACGTGAGCGGGAAGCTCCACCCCATCACATCCTCAGAGCGCCCGCGCGAGGTCGTCGTAGTCCTCGTCGGTGATCGGCGCGGCGGAGAGGGCGGCGAAGTGCCGCGTCTTGTCGACGACCTTCAGGTGGTCGGCCTGGGCCAGGACGAGGACCTCGCTCCCGACGCCGGAGGTCTCGCGGAGGAGAGCCGGTATGAGGAGGCGCCCCTGCCCGTCGAGGCTCACGGTCTGCCCGTAGGTGTTGTAGCGCTCGAGGAACTTCTGGCGGGCCCGGTGGACGAACGGGAGCGCGGCGAGCTTCTCCTCGAACACGCGCCACACGGGCAGCGGATAGACGAGAATCTCCACGCCGGTGACCGACGTGACGAAGAACTCGCTGCCATGCGCCGTCTCGAGCGGCTCGCGGAACTTGGCCGGAACCTTGATCCGGCCCTTCTCGTCGACCGTCGACTCGGCACTTCCTCGGAGGCGCTCCATCTCTCGTTTCCGGGGAGAGGGGCGAGGGTGGCGACCGCGGCATCCTTGATACCCACGCTCGACCACTCTTGGCCACTTTTTCCCACACGGAGTATCGGCCTCCGTTTCTCCCAGCGTCAAGGAGAAAGGGCTCCGGGGTGCTACCCTTGCGCCCTCCCGTGACGCCGCCCGAAGCCACCACTTACGCCGTACAAACGCCTCTTCTCGTCGCCGACGCCCGCGCGCTCGACGCGCTGCTCGCGGAGCTCGCCGCGCATCCGGCCGACGACGTCGCGCTCGACACCGAGGCCGACTCGTTCCACCACTACTTCGAGAAGGTCTGCCTCCTCCAGCTCGCGCGGAACGGGACGGCGTGGCTCGTCGACCCGCTCGCCCGGCTCGACCTCGCGCCGCTCTTCGCCGCGCTCTCCGGGCGGCGCCTCCTCCTGCACGGCGCCGACTACGACCTGCGCCTCCTCTCGCGCGGGCACGGCTTCACGCCGCGCGCGCTCTTCGACACGATGCTGGCGGCGCAGCTCCTCGGCGAGAAGGAGATCGGCCTCGCCGCGCTCCTCTCCTCACGCCTCGGCGTGACGCTCGACAAGTCGAGCCAGCGTGCCGACTGGAGCCGCAGGCCGCTCTCCCCGACGCTCGTCCACTACGCCGCGTCCGACGTGCTCCACCTGCACGCGCTCGTCGCGCTCCTCGAGGCGGACCTCGCCGCGAAGGGGCGGCTCGAATGGCACGCCGAGGAGTGCGTGCGTCTCCTCGCCCAGGACTTCGCGCCCGCGCCCGACGACCCCGAGACCGACTGGAGGGTGAAGGGCTCGAACGCGATCTCTCCGAAGGAGCGCGCCTTCCTGCGCGAGCTCTGGCTCGTCCGCGACGAGCGCGCGCGCGCGCTCGTCGTTCCGCCGTTCCGCGTCCTCCACAACGAGGCGCTGCTCGCCGTCTGCCGCCGCGCCGCCGGCGGCGAGATGCGCCTCTCGGAGCTCTTCCCGCGCGCGCTCCCGACTCCCTTCGCCGCGCGCATCCGGGAGGCGCTCGAGAAGGCCGCCGCCCTGCCGCCCTCCTCCTGGCCGCCTCCCCGCCGTGGCGAGCTCGTCCGCCCCGAGCCGGCGCTCGAGAAGGCGGTCACCCGGCTGAAGATTCGCCGCGACGCCGTGGCCCGCGGCCTCGGCCTCGACCCGGGCGTCCTCGCCTCCCGCGCCGCTCTCGTCGAGATCGCGCGCGCCGAGCTCGCGGCCCGCCGCTCCCTTCCTCCCGCCGACCTCGTCGCCGCGACGGGCATCTCGCGCTGGAAGGCCGAACTCCTCGCCGAGACGCCGAAGGGCTGAGAGGTCTCCGGCGGGGCTCACGCCCGCGGCCGGCGAGGCGAGAGCCCGAGAGCCCGAGAGCCCCTGTATCTCATGTCCGGGCTCTCGAGTCGCGGGCGGGCGGGGCATCCCGCAGCTCGCTCTGCGCGCGCGCGACCCGCATCGGCTTCGCTGCGCGGGTCGCCGGCGCGGCCGCGAACTCCTCGCTTCGCTCGTCAAACAGCGCGTCCGCTTCCCCCGGCGACCTGCTCGCGGAGCCGTGCGGG
>JADHEF010000871.1_pt1 | contig 24448 bp, 12 predicted proteins | sample 8952391 | NCBI WGS metagenome assembly JADHEF01 (sample SAMN16124439, study PRJNA663245) | bioreactor sludge metagenome | isolation source: sludge (nitrite) | place: India:Bengaluru | collected 2019-02-28 | reverse complement strand
CACCCCGAAGTCTCTTTCATCTTCAGGGGTGGTGCCAGCCACCATGATCGTTAGGAGTGGTGCGGCGGGTGCTACGGGTGGTGCTGCTAAATGTGGTGCTTGTTATATGTGCTGCAGAACTGCGGACCTACGAGGCGCCGAGTCATGGCGACCCGTGCGGCTTCCAACGCTCGGCCAACGCCGCGCGCGAAAGACTTTTCAGTGCGTGTGAACGAAGCCGATCGGCTGTTTCACGCCCCCCGCTTTGTTGCGGCATTCCTGCGTCAGGCGCTGGAGCCATTCGTCAGCCGTCAGCGTGATATTGAACAGCGCCGCCTGACGCCGGACCGTCGCGAAATCGCCGGGTGTCAAGGTGTTCAACTGATTCAGTGCGGCCCGGTGTTCGGCCTCGTGTCGGCTGCTCAGCCGCTTGAATTGCGCCCGAAACAGCTGCCAGCGTTGCTCGGGTTTCAGGTAGTCAAACTTGATCTTCAGCGCGAAGCGGCGCAAGGACGCCGCATCGAGGCGCTGCATCAGGTTGGTCGAACAGATGAACAAGCCGTCGAAACGCTCCATCTGCGTCAGCATTTCGTTGACGCCCGTGACTTCCCAGGTATTTCGCGCCGATTGCCGCTCCGCCAGAAAACTGTCGGCCTCATCAAGCAACAGCAACGCACCGGCCTGTTGCGCCTGCTTGAACATTCCGGCGATCTTCTGTTCCGTCTCCCCCACGTAGGGGCTCAAGATGTCCGAGGCACGGCGCGCGATAAGGGGAATGCCGATTTCGCGGGCGATGAAATGCGCCAGGGCCGTTTTTCCTGTGCCCGGCGCACCGTAGAAACACATCGCACCAACTGACTGCGGCGCGCGTTTGAGTTGTGCCACCAGCGCCGGGATATCGCAGTCAGGATTGAGATAGTCCAGCGCGTAATGGCACTCCGACAGGCGGAGATAGTCATGATTCGGTGTTTGCCCGAGCAGGGCCATGCCGTTGTCGATGACCAGCCGCAAGGTGGCCTCTCGATCCGTGGCCGTCTTGCCGACCAAGGCTAGCACCTTCGCTGCCTTTTCGACTTGTGCTGGGCTCAGTGATTCTTGTTGCGCTAGGTCGTTGAGGCACTGTTCAGAAATAGCGTGCCCGTGCAGATAGGCTTGCAGGATGCCACGGCGTACGGTCACGGGCGGTACACCCATCTCGAACGAGAAATCAAAACGGCGCAAATACGCCGGGTCGATGTGCCCGACTTCGTTGGCGACCCAAATCGTCGGTACGGGGTTGGTTTCGAGCAGTTGATTGACGAACAGCTTCCCTGCCGTGGGCCGCAGGGAATGCTGCATCCGGCCCTTCCCGTCCTCCGACGGGAAAACGTCTTCAATTTCGTCGAACAAAATGAGGGCTGGGCTGCGTTGCAGAAAACGCTGCGAGAGCTGAAAGAACGCCAAGCGGTCATAGCCGCTAACGGCGTCTCCCTCGGCGTCTGTTGCCTTCACTTGAAACAGGCGAATCTGCAAATGCGCCGCCAGCCAACGCACGTATTCCGTCTTGCCGGTGCCCGGTGGGCCGTAGATCAAGATATTGATACCTGGCGTGGCGTGTTGCTTGGCCTTGCCCAGATAGGCACAGAGCAATGCCGTTTCTGCCTGCAGGTGAATGAAAGCATCGGCCTTCAGCTTCGGGCGCGGCGCCTGTTCGACAAAGGCACTCATCAGCCGAGCAAGATTGCTAGCCGTACCGAACAGCGCATGGCGCAGGCCGTCAGGGATGCGTACGCCGTAGCCATAGCGCACATCGTCTGAGACGATGCGGACGATGCGCGTCGACAGCAATTCGCCTTCTGGTCGAAGTGCGATGCGGATTGCGCTTTCGCTGCTGTCCAAAGCGATCGCCAAGACTTTCGTGACTTCATCCATGCTGGTGACGCGCAGGTTCTCAAGGGCGTCGGACAGAAGGTAATGCTGCTGCGACAAGGCGGCGAAGGCCAGGATTTCGGCCTGGGCCGCATCCAGCCCGAGCAGATCGACGAGCAGGTCGATATTGCGGTCGAGGACGCTCTTGCGTGGGCTGGGCTTTTGGCCGAGTTCATGGGCGCGCGTTTTGAGCAGGGGAAACAACTCACGGCGCCGGAGCTTGTCTTCGAGCGGCACGACGCCGATCAGGCGGCGCAGCTCATCCGAATAGATGCTGTCGTTGAATCGGGCGGCTAAGGCGGCCTTTCTGGTGCCGAGTCGGGCAATCCAAACGGCCACCGGCCGATCGAAAACGGAGGCGAAATGCGGCCTCACCAACGCAGGGTGTGCGTACATGGTGACTCCTGTGGGGGATAGCTAGATTTGGGGAGGGTGATGCGGTGTGATTACGCGCGTTCGTCAGCGCAGAGACTGCTTTGACGCTTCAGCGCAACTCGTCTGATTCGACGAGAAGAGACTTTCTATGTTGTTGATTATACGCATATTTATGCGTATTGTCAAGGACTATTCCTGTAAAAACAATCACTTAGATAGCGTGTCGATAAATCAATCAACTCGAAGAAATGACGCTTCTTGAGCGATGTGGCCAGAGCGAATTTTTCGAGTCGTGCGATTTGGTTTGCGTTTGGTGTGTCTTGTGATCGCTAAAATCAGTTTCTTAAAAATCTCTTATAAAGATCATTTTGAGTCGCATTGACTTATCAATAAGATGTCTATAGTCTTCATGTCTGCTGCCGCAACACCGACATATATGACTACTCAGCAACTGTCAGAACTGACCCAATCACAGCGTGACCGTCTCGCGTTCATCGAGTTGCGGCTTCGTTTCGTGGGAGAGTTTCGGCGTCAAGACCTAGTTTCTCGTTTCGGCATCCAGACGGCGGCGGCGACGCGAGACCTCGGCGCGTACAAGGACTTGGCCCCACGCAACCTCGAATACGATGCCAAGAGCAAGGTGTATCGCTGCGGTGAGTGGTTCCGTCCGGTGTTCGACTTCTCGCCGGATCGCGTGCTGACTTGGTTGTCACAAGGTTTTGGTGACGCTGAACCGTTACGGTTGCGTTCGCCATTCGCCTGTGAAGGTATGCTCGTATCGAGCAAGATCGACCTCGACACCTTGTCGGTAGTCACGCGATCAATTTTCAGCAAGTCGGCGGTCGAGATCTCCTACCGTGCGCTGAGTAGCGGACTGACCACACGCGAAGTGGTGCCCTTCGCCTTGGCTGATAGCGGGCAACGTTGGCACGTTCGGGGATTTGACCGTCGCAGCGGCGAATTCCGTGACTTCGTGCTGGCGCGCATAGCCGATGCCAAGATGCTGACCAGCGAGATTGGCGAGCACGAAACCTCGGCCAACGACATTCAATGGAACCGCATCGTTGACCTCGAACTGGTTCCCCACCCCGCCAACGTGCAGCACCCCGATACCATCGAGGCTGAGTACGGCATGGAGAACGGGCAACTCAAGATACTTGTTCGCGCGGCGCTCGCTGGCTATCTGCTGCGCCGCTGGAACGTCGACTGCACCGAAAATCATAGCCTGCGTGGCCCAGAGTTCCACCTTTGGCTGCGCAATCGGCAAGCTCTCTACGGCGTGACCAACCTAATGTTTGCGCCGGGTTACGAGCAATCGGAGAAAGCCTGACCATGCTCAAGCTCGAAGAAATCAAGAAGAACGCAGCTATCTCCGGCGTCGAGCCAGGTCAGGTCGTTCGCGTTGTTACCACGGAACCCGTCGGCGACAACGCACTGACCATCTACTACAAGACCTCGGACGGTAAGCTGCACGAGCGCATGCTGTTTCGCACGGACGAGGCCAAGCTGTCGCTCGCCGAGGCCGGTCGTCCGTGGGCCTTCGATGCGCCCGGCGAAGAATTCAAGCTCGCCGCCGAAGCCTACCGGATCAATCTGGCGCACCTGTTCGACCCGATGATGGCCGTGCATACATCCAACGTCGAACCGCTGCCACACCAAATCACCGCCGTTTACGAATCCATGCTGCCGCGTCAGCCTTTACGCTATGTGCTGGCAGACGACCCCGGCGCCGGCAAAACGATTATGGCCGGCTTGCTGATCCGCGAATTGCTCATGCGCGCCGACGCCAAGCGCGTTCTTATCGTCGCGCCGGGCAGCCTCGTCGAGCAGTGGCAGGACGAAATGTTCGAGAAGTTCGGCCTGTCGTTCTCGCTGTTCTCGCGCGAGCAGGTTGAGCAATCGCGTAGCGGCAACCCGTTCGACGACATCGACCTGCTCGTGGCCCGCGTCGATCAGCTGTCCCGCAACGAAGACCTGCAAGATAAGCTGCGCCTATCGCACTGGGACTTGGTGGTTGTCGATGAAGCGCACAAGCTCTCGGCCAGCTACTTCGGCAATAAGGTCAACAAAACCAAGCGTTTTCAGTTGGGCGAACTGCTCGGCTCGATTACCCGCCACTTCCTGCTGATGACCGCAACGCCCCACAACGGCAAGGAGGAGGATTTCCAGCTGTTCATGTCGCTGCTGGATTCGGATCGTTTTTACGGCAAATTCCGCGATGGCGCGCATAAGGTCGACGTCACCGACCTCATGCGCCGCATGGTCAAGGAAGACCTGCTGAAGTTCGATGGTTCGCCGCTGTTCCCCGAGCGTCGGGCACGAACCGCCAACTATAAACTGTCGGACCCTGAAGCTGCGCTGTATAGCGCCGTCACCGACTACGTCAAAGAGGAAATGAATCGGGCCGATCAGCTCGACGGGCAGCGCAAGGGCACGGTTGGCTTCGCGTTGACTGCCCTGCAACGTCGCTTGGCGTCGAGCCCCGAGGCAATCTATCAGTCGCTCAAGCGCCGCCGCAACAAACTCAAGCGCCGGGTCGAAGAAGAAAAGCTGCGCCAGCGTGGGCAGTCGCTCGCCGAAACCGTAGGGCCGGACGGCTTCGGCAATGTCACTGACGACATTTGGGACTCCGCCGATTCGCTGTCGCCCGACGACTACGAGAACTTCGAGGAAGCCGTCGTCGATCAGGCTACGGCCGCGCAAACCATTCAGGAACTCGAAGCCGAAATTATCATCCTCGAAGGGCTGGAGGAGCAGGCCCGGCAGGTCGTGCATTCCGGCCAGGATCGCAAGTGGGACGAGCTCTCCAAGCTGCTCCAGAACACACCTGAAATGCGCGATGCCAATGGCCGGCAGCGCAAGCTCATCATCTTCACTGAGCACCGCGACACGCTCAACTACCTCGCCGTCAAAATTCGCGGCCTGATCGGTAGCGAAGAATCCGTCGTAATGATCCACGGCGGCGTTAAACGAGAGGAACGCCGCAAAGTTCAGGAGCTGTTCCGTAACGACGCCCCAACGAGGGTGTTGCTGGCAACCGATGCAGCTGGCGAAGGCGTGAACCTTCAGAACGCGAACCTGATGGTTAACTATGACCTGCCGTGGAACCCGAACCGCCTTGAACAGCGATTCGGACGCATCCACCGGATTGGCCAAACCGAGGTTTGCCACTTGTGGAACATGGTTGCTGCCGAAACACGCGAGGGCGACGTGTTCCAGCGCCTTTTCGAGAAGCTGGAAGTCGAGCGTGAAGCGTTAGGCGGTCGCGTGTTCGACATTCTTGGCGAAGTCTTCGAGGACAAGAGCCTGAAGGACTTGCTCATCGAGGCGATCCGCTACGGCGAAGACCCCGAGATTCGCGCTCGCCTGCATCGTAAGGTCGAGGGCGCACTCGATACCCAACACCTCGAAGCCATCATCAAGCGCAATGCCCTTTGCGAAGAGGTCATGGACGAAAAGCGCCTGTTCGCCGTCAAAGAGGAAATGGAGAAGGCCGAAGCGCGCAAACTGCAACCGTACTTCATTCGCTCCTTCTTCAATCAAGCCTTTCAGCAACTCGGCGGCGACCTCAAACCACGCGAGCAAGGCCGCTACGAAATCACGCACGTACCTGCCAACATCCGCGAACGCGACCGGCAAATCACAGGGCGCGACCGCCGCAACGCCGATCCGGTGCTGCGCCGCTATGAGCGCGTCTGCTTCGAGAAGCAATACGTTCGCCTGACCGACCGCATCGGCGCCCCGATGGCAAGCCTCGTGCATCCCGGCCACCCGATCATGCAGTCCGTGACCGACCTCGTTCTGGAACTGCATCGCAACAAACTCAAGCAAGGCGCCGTTCTCGTCGACGCCGGTGACATGGGCCTGACGCCCAAGGTCATGTTCATCATCGACCACTCGGTCAAAGAAGGCGGCGAAGCTGCGCATGTGGTGTCACGGCGCATGCAGTTCGTCGAAATCGACCCGCAGGGCGGTGCGATCAATGCCGGCTGGGCACCGCACCTTGATCTTGAGCCCATCGGCAAGGCCGACCTGTCGCTGATCGAAGATCTACTTGCTGCGCCGTGGATCACCCAGAACCTCGAACAGCAGGCGTTAGCACATGCCTCAACGCATCTGGTGCCCGAGCATTTCGACGAGGTGCGCGCCCGCCGCGAGAAGAGCGTCGACAAGACACTGGCCGCCGTCCATGAGCGGTTGGTGAAAGAAATCAACTTCTGGTCGGATCGCTATATCAAGCTGCAAGACGACATTGCAGCTGGCAAGGACGTGCGTCTAACGCTTGAAAACGTCCGCCGCACCATTGACGACCTGACCGCACGGCGCGAGTCCCGCGAGAAAGAATTGCTCGCCATGCGCCACGTGGTTTCGGCAACGCCCGTTGTTGTCGGTGGCGCGCTGGTCATCCCCGCCGGTTTGCTGGTACAACGCAAAGGCCAGCCCGGATGGACGGGCGACGCAGATGCACGCGCACGCGTCGAGACTGTCGCCATGAAGGCAGTCATGGACGCTGAGCGTGCTCTCGGGCACGAAGTCATCGACGTATCCGCCGAGAAATGCGGCTGGGACGTGACCAGCCTGCCAAAAGCCATCGACGGCAAGCTGCCGGCCTCGCGCCATATCGAAGTGAAGGGGCGAGTCAAGGGGCAGAGCACCATCACCGTGACCCGCAACGAAATCCTGTACGGCCTCAATCAGCAGGACAAATTCATCCTCGCCATTGTGATTGTCGATGGCGAAAGCCACGAAGGCCCGTACTACGTCACCAAGCCCTTTACGCAAGAACCCGATTGGGCGGTGACCAGCATCAATCTCGACCTCGATCAGTTGCTTGCGAAAGCGGGGGAACCGACATGAAGCACGAACAGATGCTGGACCGCCTGGTAGAAAACGCGCTCGACTTCTTGGAGCGATCCGTTGCCGACTTTGACGACGCCCCGAAGTACTCAGTCATTCATTTCTACGCCGCCGTGGAACTGTTCCTAAAGGCTCGCCTGTTGGCTGAACACTGGTCGCTGGTGGTTGCCAAGCGCCAAGACCCCGACCTAAAGAAATTCGAGAGCGGCGATTTTCAATCTGTCACGCTCGACGAGGCCGTCGACAAACTCGACAAGGTCTTGCAAAGCCCGCTGACGCCTGCGGAAATCTCACAGTTCCGCAACCTCGCAAAGCACCGCAACCGGATGGTTCACTTCTTCCATGAGGGTGCGACCGAGAAAGCTCAGGACGATCTGAAGCAGCAGATTGCCAAGGAGCAACTGAAGGCGTGGTATTTCCTAAATCGCTTACTGCTTGAACGTTGGGATTCGGTATTCGGCAAGTGGCGCAAGGAATTGGCGAACGTAACATCGGCCCTAAAGCAGCATCACGAATATCTGCAAGTGATCTATGACCATGTGAAGCCGGAGATCGAAGCCATGATCGCCGCGGGCAGCTCGATTGAAGAATGCCCTTTGTGCGCCTTCCTGGCGGCTGAAACGGAAGAAATCCTCGGCAACTTCAAGCACCGGAATTGCATGGTTTGCCAATTCGATGCGCAGTGTTTGACCGTCGATTGCCCGAACTGTGGGCATACGGTCATTTTCGTTGGTGACGGATTTTCAAGTTGTGGTGAATGCGGGAAAAAGCTGCGGCCTGAAGACCTCGTCAACTTGATGACCAAGGATAGGGTCGGTACAAAGGATTACTACGAAACCGGTTTGCCCGCACATTGCCCCGACTGCGACAGCTATGAAACCGTTATCGAGCACGGAGGCAAGCTGCTTTGCACATGCTGCTTCCAGATATACGAGCACCAAGAAATCCACCAGTGCGCCTGGTGTGGGATGTTGAATGCAGGTGACATGGAAGATAGTTTCTGGAACGGTTGCGTTGGTTGCAGCGGCAAGTCCGGACATGACCGAGACAAGGATGATTGAGAAAAAAATGATTAAGACGCCAAAAAAACTGATCGAGGTGGCGCTTCCGCTCGACGCTATTAACGTCGCCGCAGCTCGCGAAAAATCCATTCGCCACGGCCACCCGAGCACACTGCATCTGTGGTGGGCGCGTCGCCCGTTGGCAGCGGCACGTGCGGTTATCTTCGCGCAGATGGTCAATGACCCCGGTTATCAGCAAGGGGGCGGCTTCAAGTACGGGGTGAACAAGGAAAAGGCCGCTATCGAGCGCGAGCGCCTGTTCAAGATCATTGAAGACCTTGTGCAATGGGAGAACACCAACAATGAGGAAGTCTTGGCCCGCGCGCGCGCCGAAATTGTGCGCAGTTGGCGCGAGACTTGCGAACTGAACAAAGGGCATCCGCAAGCGGCTGAGTTGTTCAACCCGGACAAGTTACCAGCGTTTCATGATCCGTTTGCTGGTGGCGGTGCGTTGCCGCTGGAGGCGCAGCGGTTGGGGCTGGAGAGCTACGCTAGCGACCTGAACCCGGTCGCGGTGACGATCAACAAGGCGATGATTGAGATTCCGCCGCGCTTTGCTGGACGCGAGCCGGTTGGCCCCAAGTTGCCGGGCGAAAAGCAGTCATCGTTGCACGAGGATTGGTCTGGCGCACGCGGGTTGGCCGAGGACGTACGGCGCTATGGTGCATGGATGCGTGCCGAGGCCGAACGGCGCATTGGGCATCTGTTTCCAAAGGTTGAAATCACAGCAGCGATGATTGCCGAACGGCCTGACCTGAAGCAGTTGCTCGGGCAGAAACTGACCGTGATCGCTTGGCTGTGGGCACGAACCGTGAAAAGTCCAAACCCCGCCTTCAGCCAGGCGGAAGTACCTTTGGCCTCGACCTTCGTGCTATCCAGCAAGGCTGGCAAAGAGGCGTACATTGATCCGATCATTGACGGAAGCAGCTATCGCTTTACTGTCAAGATCGGGACGCCGCCAGAAAGTGCGAAGAATGGCACCAAGATTTCTCGGGGTGCGTTCCGTTGCCTGTATTCGGATGTGCCCATGAAATACGAATACATTGACGACGAAGCAAACGCTGGACGGATGGGGGTCCGCCTGATGGCTATTGTCGCTGAAGGCAGTCGCGGACGCGTTTATTTGTCGCCCAACGATGAGCATGAAGCGATTGCACAGAAGGCAATACCAACTTGGAAGCCGGAAACGCCTTGTCGAGGCACTTTCGCAAGCAATGCTCAAGGCCGCATATACGGCTTCAAGGTGTTTGGTGACTATTTCTCTTCGCGTCAGTTGGTCGCTCTGACAACTTTTTCCGAATTAGTGGACGAGGCCATTGAGCGTTGCCGGCAAGATGCGCTGGCCACGTGGGAGCACAACGATAATTTGCAAAAAAACCAGCCTAATGTCGCTGGAGCGCCTGACCACGACCTTTCCCTCGAAAAAGCCGGCGTTGGCGCGACGGCGTATGCACAGGCAGTCGGGATCTATTTGGGATTTGCTACGGACAAGGTCGCTGATCGAAATTCGACTATCTGCGCGTGGGCGTCTCTACGCGAACATGCTCGGAATACATTCGGCAGACAGGCTATCCCAATGGTTTGGGACTTCGTCGAAAGTAACCCTCTATCCGATTCAAGTGGGAATTTTGAGGGAGGAATCAAGTCGATTCATTCGGCATTAGAAAATGTATATCCTTGTGTGCCAGGGGTTGCATTGCAAGCGGATGCGCAGTCTCAGACCATTAGTGCCGGGAAGGTCATTTCTTCTGACCCACCGTACTACGACAACATCGGTTACGCCGATCTCTCTGACTATTTTTATGTCTGGCTGCGCAAGATGCTAAAGCCTATTTTTCCTGGCTTGTACGCGACGTTGGCAGTACCCAAGGCCGAGGAATTGGTGGCAACCCCCTATCGCCACGGTGGCAAAGAGGAGGCTGAAGCCTTCTTCCTTGATGGCATGACCCGCGCCATTCATAACTTGGCAGAACAAGCCCATTCCGCCTTTCCGGTAACCATTTATTACGCATTTAAACAAGCCGAGACCAAAGGTGAAGCAGGTACCTCCAGCACTGGCTGGGAGACCTTCCTTGAGGCCGTGTTGTCCGCGGGTTTTGCGATTACTGGCACCTGGCCCATGCGCACCGAGCTGGATCGACGGATGGTTGGATCCGAAGCCAACGCGTTGGCCTCTAGTATTGTCCTCGTCTGCCGCAAGCGCACTACCGATGCACTGACAATTAGTCGTCGAGAATTCCAGCGCGAACTGAATGCCGCACTACCTGACGCTCTCGACGAAATGACCCGTGGCGGCGTTAATTCGCCCGTTGCGCCAGTCGACTTGTCGCAAGCCATCATCGGTCCCGGTATAGCGATTTTCAGTCAGTATGCGGCAGTGCTCGAAGCGGATGGCAAGCCGATGAGCGTGCGTGCAGCATTGCAACTCATTAACCGTTTCCTCGCCGAGGACGATTTTGACCACGACACGCAATTCTGCCTGCATTGGTTCGAGACTCAGGGCTGGGCAGAGGGTAAATACGGAGAAGCCGATGTGCTGGCTCGCGCCAAGGGCACCAGCGTCGGCGGCTTGCAGGAGGCGGGCGTCGTCGAAAGTGGCAGTGGCAAGCTGCGCTTGTTGCGCTGGGCTGAAATGCCTGCCGACTGGAGCCCGGAAACCGACACGCGCTCAGCCGTATGGGAAGCCCTGCATCAATTAATTCGCGCTCTTAATCAGCAGGGGGAATCGGCGGCCGGCGCCTTGCTGGCTCGAATGCCTGCCCGTGCCGAACCGATGCGTGCATTGGCCTATCGCCTTTATACCTTGTGCGAGCGTAAGGGCTGGGCGGAGGAGGCCCGTGCTTACAACGAGTTGGTGACGGCGTGGTCCAGCATCGAGCAGGCGGCTGGTGATGCCGGATTGGTCGGCTCGCAGGGCGCGTTGGACATTTGACATGGCGCGCATTGCGAAAACCGAAGCGACTCTGCTCTCCGAACTGCGCGGGCTGATCGAGCATGCACGGCTGCATGTCGCTCAAACGGCGAACAGCACCTTGACGATGCTGTATTGGAAGGTGGGAGAGCGGATCGGGCTCGAAGTCCTGCGTGGCCAACGCGCAGAGTATGGCGAGCAGATTGTGTCGACGCTGTCGACACAATTAGTGCAGGACTACGGCAAGGGCTTCGGGCTGCGTAGCCTGCGGCGCATGGTGCAGTTCGCCGAAGCATTCCCGGACGAAAACATTGTCGCGTCGCTGGCGCGAGAATTGAGCTGGAGCCATTTCATCGAAATCCTGCCGCTCAAGAAGCCGCTGGAGCGTGAGTACTACGCGGAGATGTGCCGCATCGAACGCTGGAGCGTGCACATGCTGCGCGAGCGCATTGGCAGCCAGCTTTATCTGCGGACGGCGCTGAGCAAGAAGCCCGAAGCACTGGTCGATGCAGAGCTACAAAAACTCCGCGCAGGCGGTCAGATGACGCCCGACCTGGTGTTTCGCGACCCTTACATGCTGGATTTTCTGGGGCTGCCTGACGGCTACAGCGAACGCGATCTTGAGTCAGCCATCCTGCGTGACATGGAGCGGTTTCTGCTTGAAATGGGCGCCGGGTTCAGCTTCGTGGCCCGGCAGAAGCGCGTCAGCGTCGGCGCCGACGATTTTTATCTCGATCTGCTGTTTTATCACCGGTACTTGCGGCGCCTGGTTGCGGTGGAATTGAAGCTGGAGAAGTTCCAACCGGCCCACAAGGGACAGATGGAGTTGTATCTGCGCTGGCTGGACAAGCACGAACGCGCGGCAGGCGAGGAGTCGCCCATCGGCCTGATTCTGTGTGCCGAGGCCGATACCGAGCAGGTAGAGCTGCTCGATTTGGGTAGCGCCAACATCCGGGTAGCCGAGTACCTGGACAAGATCCCCGACATGAAACTGCTGCGGGCACAACTGCATCGTTCCGTGCTGCGGGCACGCGAGCAGGCGGCGGCCGGCGCGCTGCCCCATGTGGTGCAAGACAATGGAGAAGACGCATGAATCTGAAGCCTTGGCGCGAGGTCGCCGTTCCACATGAGGATGTCCTCAAGGGCACCTTCCAGCAAGCAGAATTTGCCGCCGATTTGTCGCGGGTGCATGACGGCACGGCGACAGCGGAGTATCAGAATGCAACGCTGTTCTTCCAACGGACCTTCATCACCGAGGGCATGCGCCTGCTGCTTGATTCAGTGGTGAAACGCCTTGCCGGCAAAGGCGGTGACCCGGTCATACAGTTGCAAACGGCCTTCGGCGGTGGCAAGACGCATACGATGCTGGCCGTCTATCACCTTGCCACGGGTGAGGCGCTGGCGAGCGACTTGCCGGGCATTCCCGCAATCCTCGATACGGCCGGCGTAACTGAGCTACCACATGCCCGTGTGGCTGTACTCGACGGCATCAAGTCATCCCCGAACCAGCCAACAGTGCGCGACGGCCATGTCTGCCGAACCCTTTGGGGCGATCTGGCGTGGCAACTCGGCAAGGCAGAAGGCTACGCGTTGGTGGCCGATGCCGATGCGTCGGGTACGTCGCCCGGCAAGGCGGTACTGGAAACGCTACTCAGCCGCTACGCGCCCTGCGTAATCCTGATCGACGAGTTGGTCGCCTATGTGCGCCAATTCGAGGAAGGCAAAACGCTGACCGGCGGCACCTTTGATTCCAACCTGAGTTTCGTTCAGGCGCTGACCGAAGCCTTGAAGGCTGTGCCAACAGCAGTGTTGCTGGCTTCGTTGCCCGAATCCGACAAGGAGGCCGGCAGCCAGCGCGGTGTCAAGGCGCTGGCCTCGCTGGCCCATTATTTCGGCCGTATTCAGGCGTTGTGGAAGCCGGTGGCAACCGAAGAGGCGTTCGAGATCGTGCGTCGCCGTTTGTTCACCAGCATCGACGACAAGCTGGCTGCGGAATCGGTTTGCCGCGCCTTCGCCGACTTCTACACGGCGAACGGCACCGACTTTCCGCACGAGACACAGGAAAGCCGCTACTTCGAGCGCCTGATGCACGCCTACCCAATTCACCCCGAGGTGTTCGACCGGCTGTATGAGGATTGGTCGTCGCTGGATAACTTCCAGCGCACACGCGGCGTGTTGAAGCTGATGGCGAAGGTGATCCACAGGCTTTGGAAGGATAACGACAAGGACCCACTTATCATGCCGGGCAGCTTTCCGCTGCAAGATGCTGATACCCGGAACGAGGTCATCTATTACCTGCCGCAAGGCTGGGACCCGGTGGTCGAGCGCGACGTGGATGGCGAGCGCGCCGAAACGACCGAGATCGAGAACCGAGATACCCGGCTTGGCGCCGTACAGGCGTGTCGCCGCTCGGCGCGAGCGATTTTCTTGGGCAGTGCGCCAAGCACCGCTAACCAGATGGTGCGCGGCCTTGAGCTTGAGCGCGTTGTTCTCGGTGTGGCGCAGCCGGGCCAACAGGTTGGCGTGTATCGTGACGCACTGCGCCGCCTTGGCGACCGCCTACATTACCTGAACAGTGGCAACAACCGTTTCTGGTTCGACACGCGCCCCAACCTGCGCCGCGAAATGGAAGAGCGCAAGCGTCGTTTTCAGGACAAGGAAGACGTTTTCCCGGCGATTCGTGACCGCGTGCAACGGGGCTTCGCCTCTGGCGTGTTCGGCGGTACGCACGTCTTTACCGCCAGCAGCGATATTCCCGACGATTGGCAATTGCGCCTTGTGGTGCTGCCGCCTGATGCCGCCTTCAGCCGCAGTGGGCAGAGCCTTGCCATCGACCGCGCCAACGAGATTCTGAAAAACCGGGGCGATCAGCCGCGTTTCAAGCAGAACCGTTTGATCTTCCTCGCCGCCGACTATGACTCAGTCAGCCGTCTGAAGGATCAGGTGCGTTCTACTCTGGCGTGGCAGTCTATCGTAAACGACATCAAGGAGATGAAGCTCAACCTCGACCAGTTCCAGTCGAGGCAGGCCAGCAAGAGTCTTGACGATTCCAACGAGGCGCTGCGCCGGATGATCCGCGAAACCTACAAATGGTTGCTTGCGCCGATGCAGGAAGCGCGACCCGGCAAGGGGCTGTCCGAGATTCAGTGGGAACATTTCCCGGTCAATCCCGGCGCGCAGAATTTGTCGCAGGAAATCGAGCGCGTTCTCAAGGAAAACGAACTCCTGATTACCGAGTGGGCACCGATCCACTTGGCGACACTGCTCAAGACGTGGTTCTGGAAAGATGGCGTGCGCGAGACAAATGCCCTGAACGTGTGGCAGCAGAGTTGCCAGCAACTTTACCTGCCGCGCCTGCGCGATGACACGGTGTTTCAAGCGACCTTGGCGGCCGGCTCCGATAGCCGCGACTTCTTCGGGTTCGCACAAGGCAAGGAAGAGGATCGCTACCTCGGCTTTACCTACGGCAAGCGTACCTCGCCGTTCTTCGATTCGTCGCTGATCCTGATTGAGGCGATGACAGCAGCCGGGTACGCCGAGGCGCAACGTGCTGCCGAAGAAGCCACGAAGCCAAAGGTAACCGAAACAACGGCGACAGCAACTGCAGGCGCTACGTCACGCGTCGAGGATTCGGCCACATCGACCTATTCGACAGGCGGTGGCACTGCGCCACATGCTACGAAGAAGCACTTTTTCGGCAGCATCGAACTGGATGCCATCCAAGCGAAAAAACAGTTTGCCGATCTGGTCGACGAAGTCGTCCTGCAATTCACCTCGCGCCCCGGTGTGAAGGTGCGCATTGCTATCGAGATTCAGGCTGAAGCGGGCACAGGCTTTGATGATGGTCTGCAACGCGCGGTGAAGGAGAACTGCAATGTGTTGCGCTTCAAGAATGCGGAGTTTGAAGAAGGCGAATGATGATCGTCGTGCTCTTTATCGCAAGCCTAATGGCATATACAAACTCAATAAATTGCTGGACTGAACTCATCTGAAGGAAGACTTATCTTGCCTCCGTCCTCTCCCCCATTTAGTCCCGATATCCATGCATTCATTAATTCTTTCGCAAATGATATTGCTGATGGAACTGCCGCAATATTCGCGGGTGCCGGGCTTTCTGTTGCTAGCGGTTACGTCAACTGGGCCGAACTCATGCGTGAAATTGCCGATGAGTTAGGTCTGGATGTCGACCGCGAGAACAATTTAGTAGCCGTTGCCCAGTACCATTTGAACGAGCGCCGCAATCGAACACGCATTAATCAAGCGATCATTGACGAGTTTAGTGCCGGGCATGCGCTCAATGATAACCACCAGATTCTAGGGCGCCTGCCGATCTCCACTTATTGGACTACCAACTATGATCGGATGATCGAAACGGCACTCGAAGCTAACGGAAAAGTTGTAGACGTAAAACACACTGTAGCAAATTTGAAGACCACTCTGCGTGGTAGGCATGCCGTAATTTACAAGATGCATGGGGATGTTGGCGATCCGGATAACGCGGTACTTACAAAAGATGACTATGAAGGCTACTTTCGTGATCGTGAGCCATTCGTTACAGCCTTGACGGGTGATCTCGTCTCGAAAACTATATTGTTCTTGGGCTTCAGTTTCACCGATCCGAACATTGACTATGTGATGAGCCGAATAAGGGTCGTATTACGTAGACAGCCTAAACAGCACTACTGTGTTTTGCGCAGGGAAGCGCGTAGGCCAAAAGAAAATAAATCCAGCTTTGAGTATCGTTGCCGTCAGCAAGACTATTTTGTGAAAGACTTGGCACGGATTGGCATTCACGCGTTGATGGTAGATGAGTATTCTGATGTCACTCGTATTCTAAGAGCTGTCGAGGCTCGTTATCGTTCTCGAACCGTATTCATTTCAGGTAGCGCCCACGTTTTTGATCCGTGGCAGCCAGATACAGCGGGTCGTTTCGTTGAGTCACTTAGCGCCGAACTGATCCGCAAAGGGTTCAACGTCGTAACAGGCTTTGGTCTTGGCGTTGGTCCATCGGTAATTGCTGGTGCTCTTCAGGAAATCCTGACTTACCCGAAACGTCATTCTCAAAGCCAGCTCCAAGCCTTTCCATTTCCTGTGGATGATGGGTCTGCGCCGAAGCGTCGTGCGCTTTATCGCCGCCATCGTGAAACCATGATCGGCAAAGCAGGTATCGCCATCTTTTTGTTCGGAAATAAGCGGGACGATCGCGGGCGCATTGTTGCAGCGGACGGAATGCGGGAGGAATACTCCATCGTTCAGGCATTGGGGCTTAGTGTTATAGCTGTTGGAGCTACCGGCTGGGTCGCCCAAGAAATTTCCAGGGATCTGGTAGGAAAGATTTCTGGACGATCCAAGGCCTTTCAGAAAGCTTGCAGAACTGCAAATGATTCAGCCGCCGATATTGACTCGGTGGTTAAGGCAACTTTGACTATGGCCTCGGAATACAAAAACCTTTAGCTGCTCGCCGGATTTTTATTCAATATTTGAGGAGATGACATGGCTCGGCGCTGTTTCTTTAGCTTCCATTATCAGGATGTGGTCGATTTTCGTGCAAATGTGGTCCGAAAGCACAATGTCACCAAAGACGATAACGGCGGATTTTTCGATTCGTCAATTTGGGAAAGCTCAAAGAAGCAAGGCGATCTGGCGCTCAAACGATTAATAAATGGCGGGCTAGAAAATACGTCTGTGACAGTCGTTCTGATTGGTTCGCAAACTTTTGCGCGACGCTGGGTGCACTATGAAATCATGAAAAGCATCGAGCGTGGGAATAAGGTACTTGGCATTCACATCAATGGCATCCGAGACAAGAACGGCGTGCAGAAAGCTCTAGGTAAAAATCCGTTCGAGTATCTAGGGCTGCAAATCAGCGACGACGGCTGCTTTGGGACCCCAACCGTCTGGGATGGAAACCAGTGGGTTTATTACCAGGACCTCGGGAGGTTCAAAATAAACCAACAACCACAAAATAATCGAGGCAAGAATATTCAACTTACAACGTGGCTTCCAACCTATGATTGGGTTGCAGACCACGGCTTCGACAATTTTGGTAGCTGGGTGGCGTGATGAGCCTTTTTAGAGAATCCGAACTTCGAGCACGAGCTGACCGTGGTACGCCGTTCCAAAAGTCTGCCGCGACAATTCTGAATGAAAAAGTAGTAGCAACGAGCCGTTCCGATCAGTTTGATATATTTCTGTCTCATAGCATGAGCGACCAAAAGTTGATACTAGGAATCTGGCTTTCGCTCGAAGATATGGGCTACAAAGTCTATGTTGACTGGATTCACGACCGGCACTTAAACCGCGATAGTGTTACGAAAGAAACAGCGCAAGTTCTTCGCCAGCGAATGCTCTGTTGCAAAAGTTTATTCTTCGCGACAACTACCAACAGCAGCGGGTCAAAATGGATGCCATGGGAACTTGGCTTCAAGGATGGCCACAACCGGCGCGCTGCGGTTTTGCCTGTTTCTGACAGTTATGTGACTAGCTATGCAGGTCAAGAATACCTTGGCGTCTATCCGTACATTACCAAAGCCGCCATTCAGGGAAGTACTGAAGAAAAACTCTGGATCAACGTATCTAACAGTTGCTATGTGCTATTTGATAAATGGCTAAAGGGGCAAGAACCTTCTGAACATTGACTGGTGGTATTTAATGCTTTGAGGCACTGCTGCCGACCTCTTGGGAACTGAATCTCGTTCTTTGTTTCGTTCGGAACAAAGAACGAAGATGCGCGGCTAACGATAAAGACTGTTTTCGATAGTTTAAGGCCGTCGGCAAAGATGCTCAGACTTGGCGGATTCGGTGTCATGCAGTGATGGCGGTCAGATAGAATTATTTGTTCAGCATGAGCAGCCAGGCAATTTGGCAGTGTCGCGAAAAATAGAGAAAAAGGAAGCAACTTGGAAATCGAAATTTGGGACGGCGGTCTTCAAGAACAAGAGATTGAGGCTATTAAGAAGATCGGGGCGGCGTTTTCCGATTCCCAGCCTGATGACAAGTCTCAAGCAAGAGGCGGTTCCCTTCGAGATCAGCTTCAAAGCAAGCTTGGGCGCAACGGCATGTTCCCTTGGAAAGGATATGCGGGGTTCAGGTTCGTCGATTCGAAGGGCAAGGAGGGTGAGTTTGATCTGGTGATCGTGACTCACTGCAATGTCATCATCGTAGAGTTGAAGGACTGGAATTATGCGCCCATCAGTGCAAATGGCGAGATCTGGTTCAAGGGTGACAAAAACATGGGGCGGTCGCCGGTTAGCGTCACGAGGAGTAAGCAATACACCCTCGTAAACAAGCTAAAAAGGCTCAGTCAGAGATTCTCAAACAAGGGATATACGCCGTTTGTTGAATACTTCGTGGTCATGACCGGGAATGCTGATTTCAGCAGACTTCCCGAGGTTGAACTTCGTCATACGATGTCCTTGAACGATTTTCTCAAATTTGCAGACAAAGCGAGGTTCGAAAAGTACTTTCACTCAACCCATTCCGCAGCAAAGGTGCTCAATCAGGACTTTCCGATATTTGATGAATTGTTCCTGAGTGGCAACACGGCGCCGAAAGCCCTGAGAATTGGTGGATACTCAGCGGTTGAGGAGATTTTCAAACATCCAAACTCCGTTTACAAAGAGTATTTGGCTAGTTCAGAGATATCGAAGGATACCGAGGCGTTGCTGCGGGTCTGGAATTTTAAGAACCTAAATGGCAACAAGGCGATAACTTCGCAGGGCAGGGCTGAAATCGTTTCCCGCGAGAGGGAGGTATTGCAGTTCATCAACCACCAGAATCGTGACCTGTACAACCATTGCCTCCGCTCGCTGACCAGTTTCGAAAAGGATGAAGTTACATCGCAGTACAGCGAGGTCTATGAACTGCCGCCTGGACATGTGAGATTCAACGAATTCGTGGGCAAGTACGGTCAGTCGTTTAATCAAACCGACCGACTGAACCTCACGAAGCTACTGATTGCGAAGTTTGCTGACCTGCATAGCATCAAGATTGCCCACCGAGACATTGCAGACCATAGTCTGTGGCTGTCGCCGTCCAAGGAAATTGCGCTCTCCAACTTCATTTCCGCTTACCACCAGCCAATAGGTACGGTTGGCGACTATCGGAGTAGCCTTTCAGTGGGGGCTGTTGAAGTTAAAGAGATGCTGGACGATGCACCAACAACCCCATTCCAGAAGGACGTTCATGCCCTTGGGCTTGTGTCTTGGCACCTTCTGACTGCCCAACGAATGTCTCCCAAGAGTTTGGAGAACATCCAAGACGAGATTCAGTCAAGCAGTGAATGGTACGCAGGAGTTCTGTTGGAAGCAGTGACAGTGCGATTCAAGGATGCTTCGGCATTCTTCGATGCACTGAAGAGAGCAGAACCGCAAGGCGAGGCGATACCGACTTTCGATGACTCCGAACTGGAAGCCTATCGTCACCCGATTAACCACATGCGGCAGTTTCCCGATTCAGGCGAATTTCTGGTTTCGACCGATGATAAAGAGGTCTATTTTTCGGAAGAGAGGCTTGTTAAAGCTTGGTTGAACGTGGGCGGCAAAGGGGATGATCCAGTAAGTAATTTCCGCGTCCTTGCCTTTCTAAAGCGGCTGGACAAGCTGGCAGCAGTGAATCCCACTTACCTTCCACGTATTCATGAGTACGGGCTGGCGTCGAGGTCGAGCAGCATGTATTTGGTGACCGACGTCGTTGATGGAGCGACGTGGGCGGAAGCCACTCTTGATGATGCGGACAAACTAGGGGTGATCGAGAAGCTGACGGATGCCGTCGAGCATCTTCATAGTCTCGGCATTTCGCATGGCGACCTTCACCCCGGCAATGTGATGCTGGGTAGGGAAAGCGGGAATGTGTATCTGGTAGATATTCCTGACTTTTCCCACAACACCGCAGAATCCAAGAATCATCGGTATAGCCCCGAGAATATCGACGGAAGCTCTCCCGAACAGCGAGACATCTTTGCGGTTCTCCGTATGTCGTGCGAGTTGCTCGGATTGGAGTGGGGCGAGGAGTCCAAAGCCTTTCCAAGAATCTCGGAAGTGGTTCAGTCGGAACTAAACGACCTAGAGTTTGGTTTTAGGGATTTGGGGCGGTTCAAAAAAGCTCTGACGACGGCAGATGAAGTGCAGGAACAGCACCTCGTCGAAATAACGCTCACCAATGTTAACGAACCGATAACGATATTGCCCGACAACGGGCATCTATACGTCAAGGTGGAGGCACCGAAGCCTGGCAAGACTGATTACTCGGTGACTTTTTCTGGCATTGGGGGCTCGTTTGTCACCTTCTACGACAAGGAGCAGCGATGCTTTGTCGGAGCGTTAGCCCCTCGAATCAAACCTGATGTCCATTTCAGGGTAGCGGAAGAGAGCCAATTCGAAATCAGTACGGCAATTCGCATCAAACCAGGGCGACCGGCTCAATTTTCAGGCTTGTCGGAGCATCTTCGCGATGATGACGCCTTCCATCGTGCTATCGAGATGCTTCAGATGGTTCCGCCCGAAATTGATGAATCGGGACTGAGCCAACAACTCAAAGATGTTTTCCAGAGGGCGGAAGCCTCCATCGGGGAGAAGCATTCGGAAATCACGGTCGATATTTCGACACAGGCACTTTGGCGGGCGATCCTTGCCACGGAGACTGAGTCAAGCCCGAATATCGAATTGAATGGTGCCTCATTCAAGCCGTCGGACTCAGAATCCGAACTGGTACTTCCTTATGAAGCCGACGTTGACCCCTTGGGAGCTTTCGCTAGCGCGGATGAAGTCGAGGCTCTCCTCATTGATCAGGATGGTGCAGAAAAAGTCATCGGGGAGGTCTTCCTCAAAAAGTCAGCATTGAACGAAGTCCGCCTGAATAAGGTACGGAGTTCAGCCTATGGGCTTAAAGATGGCGACTCGGTCTTCTTCAGGACCAAACAAGATAGGGCTTCATACCGCAAGCGAAAAGCTGCTCTTGAAAGGCTGCTTGATAGGGAAGGGGTCTTGCCTGAACTCCTTGATTTGTTCGACCCAGCTTGTAATAAGGACGCGACCCCCTACAACATTGCCATTACTGACGATGACTTCGCTAGGTACGACCGCGAAGACCAGCACGGGAACAAGATTAGCCTTAACGAGCAGCAGCGGGAGGCTTTCAACAAACTGCTGAACTACGGTCCTCTGTCGCTTTTGCAGGGACCGCCTGGAACAGGAAAGACGGAATTCATCGCCGCATTCGTCCACTTTCTCGTTGAAAAACTTAATGTGCGAAGAATCCTGCTGGTCAGCCAGTCTCACGAAGCGGTCAATACTGCTGCCGAGCGGATAAGAAAGCACTGTGGGAGATTGGGGACTCCGCTTGAGGTCGTCAGATTCAGCAACCGAGAAGGAGCGGTTTCGCATGGTCTGAAAGACGTGTATTCCCACGCCATAACCGCAGAAAAGCGCGAATTGTTCAATGCCGAATACCGCTACCGTGTTGAAGAACTATCGGATGCTCTAGGTCTCGACGCCGAATTCATCTCAAAGGTCGTCGACGCTGAGTTGAAGCTGTTCAAGCAGATTGATCATCTTGAGTTTCTCCTCAAGAGCTTCGAAAACGTTGACGACGAAGGTGATATCAAAGCCCTGAAACCGATCGCGGTTGAACTGGACGAAGGCATCCGAAGCAAACTTCACACGGACTACGGCATCTCGCTCTCAAAGGAAAGCTCCGTTTCAGAAGCGAAATCCATCCTGCTCTCAAATATCTGCTCTGAGTATGGAGTCCGTCCAAATGAAGCCAAAAGGGTTCGGGCGTTGGCTCGTATATCCCGTGACATCCAAGATGCACTGTCGGCTGAGAGGGTCAATATCGACGAGTTTTATGCTCGCTCAAGACAACTGGTAACAGGTACCTGCGTTGGTATCGGGCAAGGTCACATTGGTATTCACGACAACATCTACGATTTCGTAATTATTGATGAGGCGGCTCGTTCAATCGCGAGCGAACTGGCGATTGCAATGCAGTCTGCAAAACGCGTTCTTCTGGTCGGCGACCATTTGCAATTGCCCCCCTTGTACTCCGACGCTCACAAGTCTGCCCTGGCTCGCCGACTCGGCATCAACGACAAGCACACTGAGCTTGATGAAGTGCTGCGAAGTGACTTTGCGCGTGCTTTCAATTCGGAATACGGAAAGCAGGCGAGTGCCACGCTGCTAACTCAGTATCGGATGGCTCCTCCCATCGGCAATCTCGTTTCCCATACCTTCTATGACGGCAAACTGAACAATGGGGATCGTGCAATTCCCGACATCTATGCGGGGGCCCCGAGTCCGCTTCGCTCCGCCGTAACATGGCTAGACACATCATCGCTTGGCGAACATGCCAATCACCAGAGCGACCGTGGCGTCAGTATTTACAACCGTTGCGAGGCAGAACAAGTCATTGACCTGCTCAAGCAGATTTCCGAAAGCGGGCAGTTCCTGAATGACCTTGCCGACCTCAAGGACAAGGATGATGCACTGATCGGTGTCATCTGTATGTATGCCGAACAAAAGCGGCTGATTCGCCAGAAGTTCAACCAGGGTATCTGGAGCGACGGATTCAAGGCATTGGTGAAAATTGACACTGTTGATAGCTACCAAGGCAAGGAGAACCGAATCATTATCTTGAGCCTGACGCGTTCCGATAAACAAAAGAGTCCTGGCTTCCTGCGTACTCCCAATCGAATCAACGTGGCGATGTCCCGAGCTATGGACCGGCTGTTGGTCATTGGCAATGCGGAAATGTGGAAGACCCACAATAAGGACAAGCCTCTCGGACAGGTTGTCTCCTACATGAACGATTTGGGCGATGGTGCCGGTTACAAGTTCATGTCCGCGAAGAAGACACGCTAAGGTGACGACATTGGAAAACACGACGACTTATCACGAAATTGATTTCCTGTTGCCAGCGCAACGCTTCAACATCAATTTCTCGTACATCACTCAAAAAGGGCTGCCGTTCGTTCGGGAATTCGTTCTCCGACTTATCCACCTTGCGCCAATGTCTATGTCGCAGGTCGCAACCTTCTTCGGCTTCTCACGCAAGGAAGTTCAAGAGGCAATTGATGACCTCGTAGAGCGGGGCGAATTGACGCTGTCTGAAAACGGTCGCCTGACTCTTACGGAAAAATCGAGCGGCTACTTCACTGAACTCGGCGAGGTTCCGCGTTTGTCGCTGCTTCGAGACAGTACGGCTTGCTTGTCTTTCGACCTCGCTACCTTCTCTTGCCTTGGGAAAGAAAATTTTCAGGATAAGTGGAAGGCGGGTATTCCAATCAAGGTCGACGAAGAGAACGCATCCTGTAGTCAGGCTCATGTGGAAAAGCATTTTCAGCGTCAATTCTATGAAATCTTGCAGAAGGGTTTTCTCTCCAGGTCGCTGACCCAGGACGAAAAGGACTCACCGAATGTCTACACCGTGAACTCGGTGAACAAGATTAAGCAAATGCCCGTCAGGTTGCCAGTTCAGTTCAAGGTGGACGAGGATGGACGAAACGTCGAGCGAGAGGATTTCGAGAAGCTGAAAAGCTCAGATTACATCCATGAGCAAATTTCTCTCGAATTGGACCACTTGGCGAGACCCGGCAATTTCGGTGAGATTGCGAAAGCTATGCTCGATATTGGGGATGGCGACACGTTGAAACTCTTCGACTCGAAGGGAGGTTCCGTTAGCCTCCAATTTTTCGAAGACTTGGCGAAGCTTGAATCCAACAGCCAGAAGAAGAGAACCACTTTCATCGGACCAATATACTCGTCCACAAATTGGGAATTGATCCAGAAACACTTAGCTCCCATCATCAAGGCGCGGCGCGAAAGCAAAGCGGACGTGGGGCAGTCCCCATTCCTTTGGGTTGCACCCAGCGACCCCTACTGGGGAAAGAGCAGCAGTCTCCAAGTAAGAGTCAGTGAGCTACTCGAAAAGGCGAGTACGAAGGACAAAAAGCTCTATTCGCCGACGTTCTATTTGCCCGTTGCCGGTCCTGATGATCAGCGGACAGCACGCCAATGGAAAAGAGAGTTCGAACCTAATACTGATAAGGTGCGCGGGCTGATTGAGGGCTTCCTTGGCGGAAGTGTGGAGGTGCTGCATTTTGAAGATGAGTTCGTGGTTGTCGTTTATCACGTCTCGTTGCGTGACTCTTACCCAGTTAGTTTCCCCCTTGGATTCATCAGTGCTGAAAAAGGTGTCGTCTCGTCCGTCGGCCGGCTTGTTAAGGCATATATCGAGGGAGTGTCTGGGTTTGAACAGCCAAATGACTGCGGGTTGGTTTCCAAGATGGGATGGGGCGACTAAGTGGTCGGCCCTGCAAAACCTCTCAAACCCGCATGAATGCGTGAACTCAAGCCAAAAG
>JADHEF010000863.1_pt1 | contig 24536 bp, 27 predicted proteins | sample 8952391 | NCBI WGS metagenome assembly JADHEF01 (sample SAMN16124439, study PRJNA663245) | bioreactor sludge metagenome | isolation source: sludge (nitrite) | place: India:Bengaluru | collected 2019-02-28 | reverse complement strand
GGGGGATTTATTCTAGTATATTTTTAGATATTACTAATTTAGGGGGGATATATTCTAATATATTTTCAGATATGAAGAATTTTAGGAGAATTTATACTAATATATTTTCAAATATTAAGAATTTAGAGTTTATATATTCTAATATATTTCTAAATATTTAGAATTTTAGGGGTAATAATTATATAATTATAAACTAATATAATATATAGTAATACAATAAATAATTATATAATATTAGTTTAATGATTGTTTTATGATATTAGAATTAAATATTTTCATTAAATTTTATTCAATTTTAAAAAAATAACATAAGTGGTTTAGAATGAAGGTTAAAGATAGAATAGCAGAGACTACATTTACACTTTCGCTTAAATATGGATTTGATAATGTATCTCTTAAACAGATTGAAACTGAAGCAAATGCAACAACTGGTGCAATATACTACCATTTTAAGGATAAAAATGCAATATTGGCATATATTATTGAAAAATATCTTTCAAATGAAATAGAAAATTTTCAAAAGATTATTGAGAATTATGAGGCACCTATAATCGAAAAATTAAGATTTATTTTTTATTATCACACTGGATTAGATATATCAAATAAGTCAAAGGATTTAAATATTTTAAATAACTCAGAAGCTATAGATCTTTTAGATATAACCAATACTAATTATAAAGAATATTATTTATTCTTAATGGGTTCTTATCATGAACATCCTGAACTTAGACCTTTACATCATGAGATGAATCATGAATTCTTTAAGTTTTATAATGAGTTAGTTGAAAAATCTATGAAGAAAAATGAGATTAGAACTGATTTATCTGCATATGATATGGCTCTTCATATTTACACTGTTATGATGGGTTTTATAACTATTTCAATAATCTCTTCAGACTTTACTAATGAAGAAATGATAGAAAAAGACTTAGCTGCAATTTGGGAATACATTAAACCACAATAATCAGCTAATTTTATTTTTTAATTATAAATAAAGTTCTGATTATTTTTCAAGACTTTATTAAATTTTTTATTATTTAATTTAGTTAAATTTGACTTTAAATCAATATTAAAATATATTATTATATTTAAATATATTATTATATTTAGAAATTTTTATTATATTGTTTTAACATATTATTATCTATATAACAGGATATTTTTATTATTATAATCTATAGAATATGATATTTTTATTATTATTATAATCTATAGAATATGATATTTTTATTATTATCATTATAATCTATAGAATATGATATTTTTATTATTATCATTATTATCATTATAATCTGTAGGATATGATATTTTTATTATTATATCTATATAACAGGATATTTTTATTAGTTTTATTATTTTTTTTATTTTTATTATCATTATTAAATTTATTAGCTATTAAATAAATTTTATTATTCATTTATAAAATATTTTATAAAATCAAATAGAATCTGTCTTTCTATGGTGATTTAAATGAATTTAAAGAATATAAAAAACAAAAACACAAAACCAAATAGTTTAATTAATGAAACTTCACCTTATCTTCTACAGCATGCATACAATCCAGTAGATTGGCATCCTTGGAATGAAGAAACTTTTTCATTAGCTAAAAAAGAGAACAAACCTATATTTTTAAGTATTGGTTATTCAACTTGTCATTGGTGCCATGTAATGGAAAAGGAATCTTTTGAAGATGAAGAAGTAGCTAATATTTTAAATGAAAATTTCATCAGTATAAAAGTTGATAGGGAAGAAATGCCCTCTGTTGATAGCATGTATATGGAATCAGCTATTATTTTTACAGGAAATGGTGGTTGGCCATTAACAGTATTAATAGACTCTGATAAAAAACCTTTTTTTGCAGGAACATACTATCCTAAAATATCTCTTATTAGAATATTAACTGATATAGCTGATACTTGGAAAAATAATCCAAAAAAACTTAAAAATATTGCTAATGATATTTTAAATGATTTAAAGAATTTACATTCTTCAAATGATTTAGAAAAAAATAATAAATTAAATAAAAAAATTGATGATAATTTAGATATAGCTAATGAGGGTATTGAATCTATTCTAAATTATGATATTATTGAAAAAACTTTTGAAGACCTTAAATCAAGATTTGATGATCTTTTCGGGGGATTTGGATATTCTCCTAAGTTTCCATCAGCTCAAAATATTTTATTCTTGAATAGATATTATTTTCAAACAGAAGATTCTGAAGCAAAAATGATGGCTGAGAAAACATTAGATGGTATGTTCAATGGGGGCATATTCGATCATATTGGTGGGGGATTTTCAAGATATTCAGTTGATAGAAAATGGTTAGTACCTCACTTTGAAAAAATGATGTATGATAATGGGATTTTAGCCATGGCTTATCTTGAGGCAGGACTCTTATACAACAAAAAATACCTTAAGGTAGCTAAAAAAATTTTAAACTATTGTTTTAAAGAGATGTTAGGAGATTGTGGATTTTACACAGCCCAAGATGCAGATAGTGAAGGTAAAGAGGGAAAATATTATTTATTCACAATAAACGATATTAGAACTGTTTTAGGCTCTTCAGATTCTGAAAAATTTTGTAAACTTTTTGATATTACAAAAAATGGCAACTTTGAGATGAAAAATATTCCTAATTTAATTAAAACTTTTTATAACAATAAAGAAGAGTATAATAAGATTTTTGAAAATAGCTATAATAAAAATATCCATGATGATTTAAGCTTTGATTCCTTTATTGAAGACACAACAAAAAAATTATATGAATTTAGGTTATCAAGAACTCCTCCATTTAAAGATGAAAAAAATTTAGCTTTTGTCAATGGATTGATGATAGCTACACTATCTATTGGATCTAATATATTAAAAGAAGAATTTTACATTGAAAAAGCAGAAGAAATCGGAGACTTTATCCTCAATAATCTAATTCAGGATGGAAGATTATATACAAGTTATAAAGATGGTAAAATAAGAAATAAAGGAGTTTTAGATGATTATGCTTATGTAATATGGGGATTCATTGAATTATTCCAAGTTACTTTAAATAATAAATGGCTATCTTCTGCAGAAAAATTAATGGATGATATGATAAAATTATTCTTTGAAGAAGGTAGTTTATATCTTTCTGGAGTTGATTCAGATGACTTACCTATTAGAACTAAGAATATCTATGATGGAGCTATTCCTTCAGGAAATAATATAAGTATAATAAATCTAATGAAGCTATTTTCAATTACAGGTAACTATAATTATAAAAATATTTTTGAAAAGGTTATAGCTAATTTAAAAGAAGATATTGAAAAAAACCCATTAGCTTTCATAACACTAATTTCAGGATTAATATATGATCAGTCTGGAGGAATACATATAAATTTATTTTTAGATTCAGATAATGAAAATGTTCATAATTTAATTAAAGAAAAATTAGGATTTTGGAGTCCATTTTTAACTGTTTCTCTTTTTGAAAATAATTCTAAATCAGATGAAAATAAGATATCTATTTGTGAAAATATGGTTTGTAAACCTGATAAGAAAATTGATGATTTTTCATTTAAAGATATTGATTCTAAGATTATTAAATTAGATTAAATGATAATTTCATTTTTTTATTTATAAAATATTGGAAAATAAGGTATTGATTTATAATAATTATAATATTTGAAAATAAGGTATTAGATTATAATAATCATAATATTGAAAATAATGTATTGGATTATAATAATTATAATATTTGAAAATAAGTTATTAGATTATAATAATTATAATATTTGAAAATAAGATATTGGATTATAATAATTGTAATATTTGAAAATAAGGTATTAGATTATAATAATCATAATATTGAAAATAATGTATTGGATTATAATAATTATAATAATTGATTGATGATAATAATTGAAAGATAATAATATTGAGGGTATTAAATAAAATTTATCCCTCTATTTTTATATTATCATTTAGTAGTGAATCATCGGTTGTTTCAATTATTTTCCCATCTAAAACTTCTATTACTCTATCAGCTAATTTAGCAACATTCATATCATGAGTTACCATGATTAATGTAACATTTTTTTCTTTATGTAATTTATTTAGCTGATCTAGTATCTTCTTACTGGTTCTTGAGTCAAGAGATCCTGTAGGTTCATCTGCCAATATTATAGATGGTTCATTAGCTAAAGCTCTTGCAATAGCTACTCTCTGCCTTTCTCCTCCTGATAATTTTGTTGGTTTAATTTTTGCTTTATCTTTTAATCCAACACTATCTAAAAGTTTTAAAGATAATTCTCTTCTATCTTTATTAGGCAATTTACCTTCAAACATAGGTATTTCTACATTTTCAGCAACTGAAATATTTGGAATTAAATTATGTAATTGGAATATAAAACCTATTTTTTTGGATCTAAATTCATCTAATTTTTTATTTTTACTTAAATCATATCCTGCAACTTCAATAGTCCCACTATCAGCTATATCTAATGCTCCAAGCATGTTAAGTAGTGTTGATTTACCAGACCCAGATGGCCCAATAATTGATACAAATTCTCCTTCCTTTATATCTAAATCAATTCCATTTAAAGCTTTTATGTTTCCTTTTTCATAGCTTTTTTCTAAGCCCCTAATTTCTACTATATTTTTTCTATTTTCATTATTTTGTTTTAAATCATCATTACTCATTAAATCACCTCCTTATTTATTCATACCTTAATGCTTCGGTTGGTGGAAGTCTGCTAGCTCTCCATGCTGGATAAAGTCCCCCAACTAATCCTACAATAATTGCAACTCCAAATGCTTGTAAAAATATGTATGGGGTGTACATTGGAGTCATACCTCCAAGAATTCCTAAATATACTAAAATTTCAAGACCTACAACTCCAATTATTGAACCTATAACTCCTGAGGTTACTGTAAGAACAACTGATTCTCCAAGTATCATTCCAAGTATTCTTCTTCCTTTCCATCCAACAGCTTTTAAAACACCAATTTCTCTTGTTCTTTCATATACAGACATTATCATAGTGTTTATTATTCCAATTCCTCCAATTATTATTGCTAAAAGAGAAATTGCAAAAGATGCACTATTAACCATATCTAATGCATTAGCTACTGTTTCAATATCTGAAATAGATGTAACAGTGGTAATATTATCGCTATATTTATCTTCAATGGTTTTAGTAACACTATCTACATCAACACCACTATTTACTTTAACATAAATCATACTAATATTTCCAGGATCATCCATCAAATCTTGAACATTTGCAAGTGAACTATATGCTCCTTCATCTTGATTAGGATCTCCAGTTTCAAATATTCCAGTTATTTTATAGTTTTCACCATTTATTTCTAAGGTATCATTTACTGTTTTGTTTAATTTATCAGCAGAAATCTTTCCAAGAACTACTTCACTTGCATTATTACTAAACATTTTTCCTTTAGTTAATTTTAAATCTGCAAATGATGTGTCTTTCGAATCAATCCCTATTAATGTGAAAAAACGAGAGTCTGGAACTGAAACCATTCCAATATAAACTCCTGCGGCATTTTTAACACCACTAACATTACCAATTGTAGATACCCAATCCTCACTAAAAGTACTTGTTCCCAATGGGTTAGTACTAGTACCAGAATTATCTGTTTTTCCACTTATTGAAAAATCAGAACCTCCAGCGTGCAGTGTTTCATCCATAGTTGAAGTTAAACCAGCTGTTATAGCTCCAAGTGCAACAATTGTAGCTATACCTATTCCAATTCCAATAATAGCAAGAATCGCCCTACTTTTATTTCGAAAAGGATTTTTAAAAATTAATGATATAAATGACATAAACATTATTTAAGTTCAATACAATATTTAAAATTAATGTACTCTATTATTCATGTTTTATTTTTTTATAAATTTTTTAATTATTAATATTAATTTCATGTTTTTTGTCTGATTTTTTTACATTTATTACAATTTTGTTTAATCTTACTAAAATTTATATTATGTTAACAACTTTTGTATTAGATTAAAATTATTAACTATCCTTATTATAAAAAAAGCTTAATGAATTAATATATTTTAAAAAATTTGAATTAATTTATTTTAAAAAAAGTTCAAAATTTATATCTTTTATTTAATTATAAATATTTAATTATATGCAAAAGTTTAAAATTTGTATCTTTTATTTAATTATAAATAATTTAATTATAAAAATTTATTTTATAAGATATATTTTATTTAATAGCTTATTTAATAGTTTATATAATTATAATAATGGTAATAGTAGAGTAAGAAGTATTATAATAGTATTATGTATAAAAAATTAATCATTGATATAATATTATGTATTTAAAATAATTATTTCCCAATAATTTCTCTTATAATAAATTTATCTGTTGAATCTAAGGATTTAGTTAAATATATTCCAGCTAAGTAAACAATAATAGCTATTGGAAGAGCTAACCACATTGATAAATTAAGTATTAATAAAACAACTGCTAAAATAAGTCCAGAAATACATATCTTAAATATTTCATATATTAAATTTTTGTTTGGTCTATAACTATTCTTCAAAATTATATACATCATTAATGCAAATACTACTATTCCAGTGATTACTGTAGCTATACTTGCTCCAATGTAACTTAAATAATATATTAAAAATATATTCAAGATTACATTTATTAAACATGCTAATCCATTTATCTTTGTAACAGCTAATTCATTACCTGATGAATTTAGTAGATTTGTAGATGCTCCATTAACCATAACAAATAAAACATTCCATATTAATATTTTCAATACACTTTCAGCAAGAATATAATTTTTTCCACAAATTAAAACAATAATATCCTGTGAATAAATAGTAATTCCAATAGCAAATGGTAACATGATTAATACTAAATATTTTACTGATTTTTCATAGGATATTTTTAAAAGATCTTCTGAATCTTTGTAAAATTTTGACATTAAAGGGAAAACAACATAATTGTAAACCATATAAATTGTTGTAAAAACAGTGATAATTTTATAAGCTGAGCTGTAAATACCAACAGCAAAACTCCCAACTATAAATGAAATCATTACAGTATCTATCATATAATATATAGTGGTGAATATACTTGTTATTCCAAAAGGAACAGCTTCTTTTACAGATTTTTTCCAGAAATTAAAATTTATTTGGAATTTAGGGATAGTTATCTTATCTCTAAGGTTTATATATAGATAGATTAATGTAATTAAACTTCCTGCCATATAAGTTAATGCAACAGCTATTAATCCTAAATTGAAGTATGTTAAAAGAATACTTCCTAATAAAATTAATGAGCTATTTATAATAATTCCAATAGCTTGGTATTTCATCTTACCAAATGCTTGGAATACACCATTAAAAAGCCATCCCATATTTAAAAATATTGTTTGTAGTGCAAACACTAAAACAACTTCTTTTGTTAATATATCATAATCCATTATAAATAGAATAGCTAATGTTACTATAAATGTCAAAGTTGATAAGAAAATTTTCAATGGGATTGCATTTCCTATATACTTTTGAGATAGTTCTGGTGACCTTGATAAATCTCTTGTAACATAGGTACTAATTCCTAAATCAGTGAATATGCTCATTATGGTAGTAAAAGAAATAGCAAAATTCATTATTCCAAAATCTGAAACTCCTAAATATCTCATTAGTATGACAACCCATACAAATCCGAAAACACTAGTTATAATTTGGGATGTAAGCAACCAACTAGTATTTTTAAAAATTTCACTTATTTTGCTCATTTTTTCACTTTATAAATTAAATTTACATTGCTATTGCTGTTAATCGGTTTTTATATTAGTTTTATTGGATACTTTGTGATTTTTAACATGTTTCATTTGTTTTTTATTCTTATTATTTCTTATTCTTATTATTTTTTATTCTTATTCTTATTATTTCTTTATTATTATTATTATTAATTATCATTGATTTAAATTAATTATCTTGATTTAAACCATTCAACAGTTGTTTCTAATTGTTTTTCAAATAAATTAGGATCTACTTTAAATCCAATCTTCTTCATATTATCGACATTAGCTAAGGAGTGTTTTATATCTCCTGCCCTTTCATTTTTATAAATTGGGTCAAGATTTGAACCTAATGTGTTTTTAATAACATTATAAAGCTTATTAACGCTCATTGAAATTCCAGAAGCTACATTCACTATTCCATTAAAATCAGACTTTGCAGCTGCAATATTTGATTTTACAACATCTTTAACATAAATAAAATCTCTTGTTTGTTCTCCATCACCATAAATGATAGCTTGTTCTTCATTGACTAATGAATGTATAAAATTAGGTATTACAGCAGCATATTGTGAATTTACATCTTGTCTAGGTCCAAAAACATTAAAATACCTTAAAGAAACAGTTGATAAACCATAACTTTCAAAAAAAGACTGACAATATAATTCACAAGATGCTTTTGATGCTGCATAAGGTGAAGTAGGCATTAAAGGTTCAATTTCACAAAGAGGCATATTTGGATTTTCACCATAAACTGCAGAAGAAGATGAGAAAATAAGTTTTGAAATTTCTGCATCTTTAGATGCATTAAGTAATTTTACTGTTGCATCAACATTATTTGTATTGGATCTAATTGGATCTTCAACACTCATTGGAACACTTGCAAGTGCAGCTAAATGAAATACATAATTTACATCCTCTAAGATAGATGTTAAATCTTTTAAACTAATTTTGGTTAAATCTTCCTCTATTATATTGAGGTTTTCATGTTTAGGATTAGCTAAGTTTTCAATTTTCCCTGATGATTTATTGTCAATTATTGTGATTTGGTTTTCATCGATTAACTCTTCAACAATGTGGGATCCAATGAAACCTAAACCTCCACTAACAACTATATTTTTATTTTCCATTTAAATTACCTGTTATTTGATTTTTAGTGATGTTTTTTAGCTATTTCAGTGATAAATTAATTATTCAATAGAGTTTCTTTAATATAATTTCTTTTTTAAAACTGTGAATTAATTAATGATATATTAATAAGTTATTATATTAATAAAAAAACTTCTTTTTAAATATAATAGTTTTTATATGACTTAATATTTATTATTTTAGAAATTTCATATTAATTAGAAATTTCATGTTATTAATTAATTATATTTAAATTCTTAATTATTAAAATACTGGATATACCTTCTATTTAGATATAAAATATCGATATATTATTATTATTATTATTTAATATATTAATAAAGATTAATTATTATATTATATTTAATTAAATAATTTACATTCAATATATTATTAATTTATTAATTTATTTATTTATTAATTAATTAAATGAATTAAGTTTATCGAATTAATTAAATTAACTAAATTAATTAAATAAACTGATTAAATATATTAATATAAATAAATTAATTAACTAACTAATTAAAAAATATAAATTCAATATCTTCTTTTATAATTTAGTATATTATCTTTTATAAATTAGTTTAGTAATTATAAAACTACTTTAAAACTTATAATCTTATTTTAAAAATATTATATTTTAAAAATTTTACATTCCTTAATCTTTAAATTTAAATTTTAAATCTATTAATTTTAAATTCTTTAATCTTTAATTTTTTAATTGGTTTTTATTAGTTCTATTATCAAAATTATTAATATTTAATATTCTTTTTGTTTAATTTAGTAAAATATAGATTGAATTTACTATTTTTATCTATTATATTATATGATCCCTAATGCCAATTGATATAAATACTAATATTTAATATTCTGATTCAATTTAAATATAGATTAATATGTATGTTTAATTGGATTGCTATTAAGAATAATCATTATTTAATTAATAATAACTTTTAATTCTTATTTCGAGTTTTTTTGTTAATAAAATTTATGAAAATCTTAATAAATAGCTTAGAATACTCAATATATCTTAAGATAATTGGTGAAATATTATCATTTTATGTTTAAATATTTCTATATTCAAATTTTCTTAGTTTTAATCTTTGATTCTAGCTTAGTTATGTATAAATTATCAATGTTAGGTATACAAAATTATTAACTTTATATTGGTTTACTCAAGCTTCAAGTAACAACATTTATATATCTTATAGAGCTTACATTTTATCATGATTATTCATGTTGATGAAACATACTTATTACTAAATATATTAATTACCGTAATTGTATCTATAGTAATAGCTTTAGGGCTAGGTTTACCCCTACTTCCAAAAAAACCTATTAGGTTTTCTTTTGATAAAAGTGCGATATTTCCTACTCCTATTTTTGCTATGGGATTTTTAGCAATTTGTTTTTCAGTGAATTTCTATTGGATTTATAACGGAATGATATTAGCTGTGTTCTGGGGTGTTGTTTCTGGTTTATTTGTTAAATATGCCTTTGATTATGTTTTTCCAAAGCCTTCTAATAATGAGAGTGAGAGTGATTTGGATATAAATTCTTCTAATGAAATTTCCAAAACAGAGGAGGGTAATTAATGAATGAAATTTTAGGAATCATATTTGCAGCTATTATAGCTTGGCTAAATTTTGTTCTCATTGATACTTACCTTGGACTACCCGAGGCTCCTGGTGTTAAAGGTGCAGATATTGTAGGTCATGAAATTAAAAAGAGAGGTGGTGATTTAGCAGGGGGATTTTTCCAAGGAAACATACTATGTTCTCCGGACGCTTCTGCAGGAACTCTTTTAGCTTCAATCGGTTATATGTTGATTGGAATTGAAGGAGGATTAATAGCTGCTTTCTTTGTGTATATTGGAAATAGGTTATGTGCAGATCCTGGATATGCTGGGACTACTGGTGCTTTGACTACAATAGTTTTAATATATCTTACATCTTTCATTGGTTTAACACCAGAAATGTTTGTTGTAGGAATGGTAATAGCTATAACTACTATTCAAGGTTTACATCATCCAAGCTCATCTAAATTAATTGGACGTATTGCTAAATCATTTAATAGACATACTAAATTAGAATAATCATTATATTATGAAATTTGGTAAAAAATTAGCTAATTAACTTATATATGATTTTAGTATTTAATTTATAAAAATTTAAAAAATTTATAAAAATTTATAAGATTTATAAATTTTAAGATTAAAATTATTATAATAATTAATCTTATTTGTTAGACAAAATATATTAAACTTATATTATAGTTAGTACAAATTTTATAATATTGGTATTTTATTTAAAATTATATTAAAATTTTATATTATATTAAAGTTTTATATTAAATCAAAATTATATTAAAATTTTATATTAAATTAAAATTTATATTTAAATTATATTTTATAGATACATGTTATATTATAAAAATTAGATAATGTAAAAATTATATTAATGTAAGTTGTATCTATAAACAAAATTGTGTTATTGGAATGTTAAGTATGATAGAAGAAATTATTGGAGTAATTATTATCATAATGGCTATAAGAACACTTTTAGCTAAGAATAAAGCTGAAAGAATGCTTTATGTTAATGTAATTGATTTTGCTGTTTCAGCACTTATTGCATTGACTGTTAATAGTCCTTTTGGTCTTGTAATTGCTATTACATTTTTCATAACTTCTACTATTGGTTCTAATGCAATAGCTTATACTTTAGATAGATTAGAAAATGAAATTATTCTTGAGGAGTGAAATATAATATATTACTATTATAATTGGTGAATTTAATGATTTTTTTAGATTTTCTTAATGTAACCTCAATATCAATAATCCTAATGTTTATCGGTGCTGCAGGTATCATAATGCTTGTTAAGCCACTTGATAAACTTATAATGTTTGCAGTAATGGAAGCAGGGTTATTATTGGCTGTTGTTTCATTTAGATATTTAGATGTGGCTTTAGTAATTGCCTTGTTTGGACCAATCTCTACTGTTATATTCCTTTTATCTATAATAAAAATTAATGATATTAGAAAGAGAAATAAAAACAATCCTGAAGGTGAGCTATTTGATTGAAATTCAAATGTTATTTTATGCAGGTTGTATATTGGCTATAGTTGGAAGTATAGCTACTGTAGCAGGCCCTGGTGTCAATGATCCTATTGTTAGAACATTCAATACAGAAATTGCTGCAGTTGGAATATCATTAATATTTCTTGTTTATAATCATACATTAGCACTAATGACTTTTGTAGCAGCTACTGCTGCTATTACTCTTATATTACTTAGAGCTATAACCAGATTAGAAGAAATGGGGGCAGATGTATGAGTCGGATTGGACGTCTGTGGAATTCTCTTGCTAATCCTGATAAAATTCCTAAATTATTTTCTATAATTTTGGCAGTAGTTATTTTGGTTGGTTTTATAGTTCCTTTGAGCTTAGATGTTAATCAATTATATCCACGTCCCGCACCTCAAGTTCAAGTTGAAGAAGGTTCTCCACTTGCTCCTTATGATAGAGGAGGTGTTGTTTTAGAAGTTCCAGGAATTACAAAAGCTCAATATCCTGAAAATGCTAAGTCTTTAGGTATGATAACTTCTTATATGACTCCTCAAGCGATTCTTGTTTCGTCGATTTCTCCTTATTTTGGAACTTCGATATATTCTTCGCCTGGAGGCCTTATAGATGAAATTCTTTATTATACAAGAGGTTTCGATACAATATTAGAATCATCTATTTTGATGATGGCATTTATTATAGCTTCTTGGTTAGCCCTTAATTTTACTATAAATAGAAAAAAAGAAGAAAATAATGGTAATAGTAATTCTAAAAATGATTCTTTGAATTTAAATAAGGAGGAGCAGTGATATGGTAACTTTAGTTCCAGAAGTTGTTCCAGCTATTACAGCATCTTTATATCTTCCTGCATTATATGTAGCTATTTTAGTAGGATTCATTGGTTTAACTGGAATTGCAATTCAAAAAAGAGACATTCATATTTTAATACTAACTGATCTTGTCGGTTTTGCAATGTTAATAGTTGTTGCTGCTGTTGGAACTGATTTAGCTGAAGCATTGATACTTCCAGGATTAGTTGTAGAATTAGCAGAGATAATGGCTATTTCAGAAATTTTAATATCTCGAGAAATGAGAAAAGCTGAAAATGCTGTTCCTAAAGATAGGACTATTACAGAAAAACCTTCTGTATTCCCACTTCCTTTAAAATTAGACATGGAAATAATGGAAACTGCTCCAAATTTTTTAGCTCTTGTAATGATACTTTATGGAGCATTTTTAACTGGATTTACCGGTGGTGCAGTAGCTGGTGGGGGAATATTGTTTTATATGATGTGTAGAAAAGCAAGAGGATTGCCTGTATTTGTAATTGAAGGTATTGGGGCAGTATCTGGTATTTCATGGTGTTTATGGATAGTTGGATTTGTTCTATTATTCTTAGTTCCTCAATATTGGCTTCTTGGATTGTTTATGGCTGCTTGTGGGTTAGTTCTAAAAGTAGCTTCAAAATTAGGTTTAATTGGATCAATTCTCACTGAAGAATTTAGAAGAGAATAATAGATTTATTGAGATTAATGAATCTAGAAAGTCTAGAAAGAAGATTCAAATTAAAAATATTAATAAATTTAGTTTAAAAAAATTTACTAAAAAATATTAGTTTAAAAAATTTATTAAAAAAGATTAGTTTAAAAAATTTACTAAAAAAAATTTATAAAAATAATTTATAAAATAAATTTATTAAAAAATAATATATAATGGATTAATTTATCATAAAATAAAGAGGATTAATATGGATATTACATCATTAGGTGGTAATTTACTTGGAACAATACCTTTAGGGGATATTGTATTATATTTAACCCCATTCCATCTATTCATGTTTGCAGTTGTTTTAATATTCACATTTCTTATAGCTATTAGTAGAACTGAAACTCAAGTCGAGGCAGAATTTGGAACTTTAAAAGAAAATAAAGTTTCAATAGGGTTAAGTGAATTTAAAATAAGAAGATTTTTAGCTATTGTTTGTGGATTAGCTACTGCTGGAGCAATGATTACTGGAGATTTATTCAATTTGACTCTATTTATTGCATTAATAGGTATTGTTAATGTAGGTATAGTTTCTGCAGTAAAACAGGTAGATGTTCTTGATGCCGCTTATCAATATGGTATAATGGCTATGATTTCATCACTTCCATTGTTTGGTGGAGCAGCTATAATTCTTGCTGCTACTGGTACTTTAAGCTTATTTGTACTTTCAGGAATTGGTACATCTCCTATGATGATCTTTGGAGCAATACTTATATTAATAGGTGTAGCTGGTGAAACTGGTATAGCTCCATTTTTTGCTACAAAAGCAGAAATGTTTAGGACTCCTGGTTCTCCATTTTTATTAATTATTCATTTAAGTTCCTTAATGATAATTATAAGGGTGATTGAAGTACTACTAATAATTGTAACATAATTCAGATCTATATTAGTTATTATCTATTATATAAAATCATATTATATAAAATAGATATTATATAAAATAATATTATATAAAATAAATAATTATAAAAATTTAATTTAAATAAAATTTAGAATAATTAGGTGTGAAAATGAATAAACTAATGTTAACTAGTTACTCATTGTTAATAATATCAATACTACTAATATTATATGCTTTAATATTTAGTCCATCTGCTTGGATTGTTTATGGGATAGCTATTGTATTCATACCAATATTTATACTTTCATTAGGTTTAATAACTATGGCAAAAGCTAAAAAAGAAGAGAAGGAGGAAAGAACTGAAGAACCATTCATTGGATATTAAGTCTTTATGTTTAGTTTTTCATCTTTAGTTGATACCATGAATTTAATGGCTAATATCATTATTAATGTTGTAATAGCTTTTTTACTTGGAAGTTTGCTGTTAGGATTCCATAGGAAAGTAATGGCAAGAATACAGCTTAGACCAGGGCCTCCTATTATACAACATTTTCTTCATTCTTTAAAATTCTTTTTTAAAGAATCTTCATTCCCAAAAACTGCATCTATGCCATTTTATATAGCTATTGCTTGTATGTATTGTGCTATATGGGTAGTTGCTGTGATTGCTGGACCTGTTTCTTATGGTTCACTATTAATAATATTTGGTGTATATGCTGTTTATAAAATTGTTGAACACAATGCAGGATCTTCATCTGGTTCTCCTTATGGTAAAATGAGTTGTGTCAGGGCAGTTTTTTCAGCAGCAGCTGAAATTCCGCTATTTGCAGTTTTGGTCATTGTATTTCTTCAAACAGGAACTATGAATTTGGGAGAGATTGTAACATATCAATCAATTAATGGTCCTTTAATATTTTCAATACCATTAGCGGCACTAATGTTCTTTGTTCTTATAGTTTCTAAATCACCATATTCTCCGTTTTCAATAACTAAAGGAAAAGACATTATTTCTGGTTTTGAAACTGAGCACTTTGGTGTTTTAAGAGGTTATATGATGCTTTCAGAGTCCATAGCATGGTATATATTGTTATGGGTGTTTTTAACAGTTTTCTTCGGACCTCTTTCAATAATTGGATACTTAATTGGAATGATATTGATTACTGCTATAGTTGCGCTTATAAATGTTACTACTCCAATTTTAAACCCTAATCATTCTGTCATGAGTCAGATTTCTTTAGCTATTATTGGAATAGTTGGATCTCTATTACTAATGTTTATAGCTTAAATATGATAAAATATATTTAAAATGAATATATTTAATTTAAAATGAATATATTTAATTTTCATCATTTTTAAGTTCATAATTAAAAAATAAATAAAATTATTATAAGATATAATTATTATAATATTAAATGATTATAACTTGAATTATTTAATATGAATTATTATAATATGAATTGTTATGATATAATTTAATATTAAATATTATATTTGATTTAAATTTATAATTGATTAAATTATAATTTAATAGGCTTATCATTTGATTTAAGTATTAAAACTATAATTGACTTTAATTTAAAGTTTTGTTTAGATTTGATTTAAAATTATCAATGAATTAATTAATGAGGGATATTATGAATAAAGAGGATATATTATGAATAAAGAAAAAGATTTTATTGTATTAACCTCATGTGTTGCTCTTGGGATTATAATAGCTAGTGGGTTAGCTATGGTAATTCAAAGATGGGAGGTTATCCCTGTAACAATTTTTGGATTTCTCATGTTTCCTTTGATATTACTTCAAAATAAAGAAAAATTTGCACATATAACTGAAAATTTAGAAAATATAATATTTATGATAACTTTAGTTATCATTATTGTATCATTTATACTACTTTATAAGCCTATGTAGTATTTATTAACCAATTATAATCTTTACTGAGTGATATGAATGAATGAATTATCCTATTTAATATATATACTTGTCTTTATTATAGGATCTATTTTAGGTCTTTTAATAAGCTATAAAAAGCATGGAGAACCTTTTATTATAAATGATATTGAAATAGTTTCTCTAATAATTGCTATAATTGGATGGATATTATTATTTAATTATGGAATTATTTCTATTATAATTGGTTTTATTTCTCCAGAAATATTGATATCTATAGGTTTATTCCTAATAGCTTTAGTAATGGGTATGAGGCCAGGTTATGGGAGAAAAGAAACTTTTATAGGAATAATCATATCTGCTTTAATATGGTTTGGTGTTTATATATTGATTTAGATTTTTAAGGAAATATGTTTAAAAATTATTGTTTAAAAATTTTTACTTTATATTGGTGATAATGTGGATGAGGATAAAAAGCTATTGGAAACAATGAAATTAAGAATTCTTCGGAGTTTTAAGTGGAAAGAAGATGTTGTTACTCCTTTAGCTAATGAATTAGAAATTTCCAATGAAGAACTTGAAAAAATCTTAATGAATAATTTAGATATGTCTAGTTTAGAAGCTCTTCATGCCACTCTTGAATCAGCTAGGCCGAAATGCCTTTCTGAAAAGCTTCATGCAGATTTAAGATTTTGTTGGTTATGTGATGTAATGGAGATAATAACTATTGAAGAAGCTAATAGGATTAAATTTTCATTAGTAAAAGAAATAATTAATGGAAAAGATTATGATTTAGTTTTAAAAGATGGCAAAAAGCAAGTTTTAGACTTATTGTCTATGTAAATATTTTTATTATTATATGTTATTAATGTTTTAATTATACATTTGCTAAAAATTGTTAATATATTTATTAAAAAATTAATAAAAATTAATGAAATAGTAATCAAATAAATATAAATAAATATAATCTAATTATAAATAGTTATAATAGAATATAATAATTTTTAGATTATAGTTATTATAATAATTTTTAGTTTATAGTTATTATAATAATTTTTAGTTTATATTATTAAAGAATGTTTAAATCATTAAATATTAAGATTGTTTAAATCATTAAATATTATTTAAATCTAATTTAAAATTAAGTTTGATCTAAGAGGTCAGTAAATGCTAAATACTCTTAAAGATATTGTTAGAAAAAGTTCCATCCATGTTTGTTTAGTTAATTGTGGAGGATGTAATGGTTGTGATGTAGAGATTGTTTCACTATTATCTCCTAGATATGATCTTGAACAATATGGAATTTATGTTCACAATAATCCTCGTGAAGCAGATGTTATATTAATAACTGGAGCTGTTACTGAACAATGGATTAAAAAAATAAGAAGAATATATACAAAAGCCCCTGAACCTAAAGTAGTTGCTTGTGTTGGTAATTGTCCATTATCTGGGGATGTATTTAACCAAGAAGGTGGAAAAGTCCACGCTCCTGTTTCTGACTTTATTCCAGTAGATGCTGAGATTTCTGGCTGTCCTCCAAGACCTAGTGAAATTTTAGAAGCTATTCTTACAGTTGCTCCTGGAGCAATTGCAGCTAGAGGAAGGGAAGCTAATGGAAAAGAAACTGCAAAAGAATCTAATAATGGAGGCAAATAAATGATATTACCTATTGGTCCAATTCACCCTGGTTTAAAAGAACCTCTAAGGTTAAAATTACAAACTAAAGGTGAAAGAGTTTTAAAAGCCGAAATTGATTATGGTTATGTTCACAGAGGAATTGAAAAGATTATGGAAGGTAAAACTTGGCAAAAATGTATTTACCTTGCTGAAAGAGTCTGTGGAATTTGTTCTTATGAACATACACAAACATTTGCAGAAACAATAGAAAAAATTTCTGATGTTAGGGCCCCTGCACGTGCTCAACTTTTGAGAGTTATTACTAATGAGTTAGATAGGATTCAAAGTCATTTTTTAGCTAATTCTACATATTTCAAGACTATAGAACATGAAACTTTATTTATGTATGTTTTATCTTTGAGAGAACATGCAATGGATTCTATTGAACTTTTAACTGGTAATAGGGTTAATATGGGTTGGAATGTTGTTGGTGGTGTTCGTATGGATGCAAAAAAAGTCCACCTTGATGCAATATTGGAAAATATTAGCTTAATTGAAAAAGATTTAGATAGATATACTGAAATTTTCAGTGAAGGGCCTCTTGTTGGTCTTCGTTCTAAAGATGTTGGTAAAATGACAAGAGATCAAGCTTTAAAAGGTAGGGCAGTTGGGCCTATTGGAAGAGCTTCTGGTTTAAAGCATGATTTAAGAGAACAACATCATACTTACAGAGATTATCTTGATTTTAAACCTGTTTGGAGAAAAGAAGGAGATAATTATGCAAGGACTATGAATAGATTTACAGAAATTTCTAATTCTATTGATTTAATAAGGCAAGCAATTGATGTTTTGCCTGAAGGCGATATCAGAACTAAAGTTGAGATTGGTTCTGGATATGCTGAGTGGAGAAATGAGGCTCCAAGAGGTGAAGTTGTTTATATGATTGAAACTAATGGTAATTTAATTAAGCATATTTCTATTAGAACTCCTAGTATTATGAATATTGACTCATGTGCTAAATATATGCTTAAAGATGTTGCAACAGTTTCAGATGCTGTAGCTACTTATGCAAGTGCAGATCCTTGTATTGCTTGTGCTGAAAGGGTGGCTATTATAGATGTTGATAAAGGTGAAACTTCAAAAGATTTTTATAATTTGAAGTAATCTATATAATTCTAAATTTAATTGTATTTAAATATGGATTGTAAGTATAATTATATCTAATTATTAATTTGAATGTAATTAATTATTAAACTATAATTTATTATCTAATTTATTAATTAAGGGTAAAATATGTCTTCTGTAATTTGGTATTTGTATGAATTTGCTAGGAAATCTTTTTTAGAAGGGATTACTGATGCAAAATCTCAACATGATATTGTTGAAAAGCCGGATAGGTTTAGGGATTTTCCAGAAGTTCTTAAAGAATATTGTATCGGTTGTGGGGCTTGTACTCAATCTTGTCCATCTCCTCATGCTATTAAACTTGTTAGGGATGGAGATGATCATGATGGTGAAGGTAAAGCATATCCTGTTATAAATAAAAGAGCTTGTATTAGGTGCGGATTTTGTGCAGAAGTCTGTCCAACAGAACCTAAAACATTGCTTTGTGGTGAGAATCATTTAATTAGGGAAGAATTTAATATAATTCCATCTAAAAGACAGTATACTGTAGATGATTTTTTATGTATTAAATGTAAAAAATGTATTAAATCCTGTCCTGTAGAAGGAGCAATTATTGAAAAAGATAATAAAATTATGGTGGACCAATCAAAATGTATTTCTTGTGGGAATTGCTTAGAGGCATGTCCTGTGAAAGGAGCTATGAAAGGAGTATTTATTGATAACCTTGAAGATCAAAAAGCAATAATTCGACTTGTTGTAAACACTCTTGAAGAGTTTATTGAAAGTAAAGAAGATGAACTCAATAATTTGCCTTCTGAAAAACTTCTTAAATTACAATTGCCTTTATCCGAAATTTGGGATAAGGCATTAAATATATTGCCTGATGAAGAAGTAGCATTAGAAATAATTGAAAATGCTACTGATAGATTAAAAATTAGAATTATCACTTGGGATGAATCTAAGTGTAAAAAATGTCGTTTATGTGTTGATGAATGTCCAACAAAAGCTATTAGTTATGATTCTGAAAAGAATGAAGTTAAAAGAGACTCTGATAAATGTCTAAGATGTAGTAATTGTTATCAAACTTGTCCTTTCTCTGTTGTTAAGTATTTCATAGCAAAATTTTTACTTGATGATGTTAATGGAGAAAAAGTAATTTTAATCACATTAAAAGAATCTCAATTAGCTAATAGGTGAATATTATATTAGGGGATGATTATTATCGAGGTTTCTACTAAAAAATGCACTAAGCCTTTAAGGGAAGTTGAAGTCGATTATGAAATCGACAATAGTAAGTGCGAAATATGTAAAGATAAACCTTGCCTTAAAGCTTGTCCAGTTGAAGCTATTTATATCGATTCAGATGATGACACTACTAAAATAAATGAAAAATGTTTTGGTTGTGTTTTATGTAGGGAAGCTTGTCCATATGATGCTATAAAAATGAAAACAAAGTTAGCTGATCCTATTAGTGAAAATATTCCTAATATAAATTCTAAACTTTGTAGGGCATGTGGGGCTTGTGTTTCTTCTTGTAAAACAGGAGCAATTCATTTAACTTCTTCTGGGAGTGAAGAGGTCCATAGTGAAATTGATGAAGATAAATGTGTTAGATGTGGCTATTGTTTTAGATCTTGTCCAACAGATGCAATTAAATATGGGGAAATACTCCCTAGAACTGTCTCTGGTGGAAGAGCAATTGTTGTAAATCAAAAAAATTGTATTGGTTGTATGACATGTACAAGAATATGTCCTTCTAGGGGAGCTATTAATGTTGGTAAAACAAGTAAATTACCTTACATTGACCCTTCCTATTGTGCAAGATGTGAGGAATGTATGGAAGTTTGCCCATCTTCAGCTATTAAATATTCTTCTCGTAAAAAAGCTTATGAATCTTTTAATAAAATTCGATCTTTAGAAATAGCTTCCAGCATTATTGATAAAGATATCAAAAAGTTATCAAATGATATTGCAAAAGTTGATTCAATTTTATCAGATTTGGCTCATGAATCATCTGATAAAAAAGATAAAGATTTTGAAATAAATGTTACTAAATCTATAATTAATAAAATTGAAGATATTACAGTTTCTGATATTTCTGTAGTTGATATGAATGATTTAGTCGAATATTTCCCTCCTATTCGTAAAATTAAAGTTTTTGAGGATAATTGTATTGGCTGTGGGGAATGTATTCCAATTTGTCCTGTAAATGCTATTTGGTTAGAGTTACCATCACCAATTCATATTGAAGATAACTGTGTATTTTGTGGTAAATGTGTTTCAACTTGTCCTGTAACAGCTATTGAATTAACTGAAGAATTTTTTGAAACTCGTGAAAATGATATTTATTTCATTAGAAGAAATATTGAATCTGTTAGAGATGGTGAATTTAAAATTCATAAAGATTTATGTCAAGCATGTGGAGTTTGTGTAAACCAATGCCCAGTTGATGCATTGAGTTTAGATGATGATGAAATTTCTGTTGATCAAGATTTATGTATATCTTGTAGGGAATGTGAAGCTTTATGTCCTGTTAATGCTATTAAAATTTGCTTAAAAAAATGATAGTTAATTTTTGATTATAAAATGGTTAATTATTAACAATTATAAGTGATTATGATATGGTAATTAATTATATTATTTTATTCATCTAATTTTTTTATCATTTAACTTAAATTATTAATTAAAATTTAGTCATATATTTCTAAAACTATTTAGTCATATATTTCTAAAACTATATTAGTAAATTATTTTTAATGGCTTAATAATTTTTAAAGTATCAATTTATTATAGAATTTTTTATTATTCTCATGTCATTATTATTCTTATTATCATAATTTTTATTATTATTCTTACTATTATTATTATTATCATTATTATTATTATTATTATTTTTAAATGGAGGAAATTTTTTGAAAAGATTATTTGTAACTGACTGTGAAGGCCCATTATCTTTGAATGATAATGCATATGAACTTGCAAAAGAATTTATTCCTTCTGGGGACGATTTTTTTAGAATTATTAGTTTATTTGATGATTATTTAGTCGATGTGGTTAAAAAAGAAGGTTATAACTCTGGAAATACTCTTAAACTTATTATACCATTTTTTAAAGCTTACAATATATCTAATAAGGATATTATTAATTTTTCTAAAGAACATATTTTTTTAGTTCAAAATGCAGAAAAAACAATCAAATTAGCTATAAATACTATGGACTCTTTTATTGTAAGTACTAGTTATGGTCAATATATTGAAGCTATATCTGATTATCTTGATTTTCCTTTTGAAAATACCTACTTTACAAAATTAAATAATTTAGATGATTATGAGATATCTAATGAAGAAAGAGAAAAGTTATTTAAATTTAAAGAAGATATTGTTAAAATTGCTAAAAAAGAGTCTAAAACTGGTGAATTAGATACTGAAACTTTAAATAAAATATTTTTTGAAGAAATTCCTATGATGGATATATTTAATATAATAAAAGATATTAAATGTATTGGTGGAATTGGTAAAAAAAATGCCATTGAAGACATAATGTCTAAATTGGAACTTAATAAAGCTAGTATAATGTATGTAGGGGATAGTCATACCGATGTTGAACCTTTAAATTTTGCAAAAGAAAACGGAGGGATTGCTGTTTCTTTTAATGGTAATGAAGTAGCTATAAGAGAAGCAGATATAGCTATAATTTCAGATAATACTATTCCTACTTCTTTTTTGATAGATCTTCATAGTAAATTCAATAGGGAATATGTTTTTGAATTTGTTAAATCTTATTCTACTGATACTAAAAGGGCTTTTGAAAGTTTCAGAATTGGGTTTGCTCTTATAGAGGAGTTTAATGAAATATTTAAGAATAAAGATTTGCCGATAATTGAGATTGTTAAAGAAGATAATATTGATATGCTTGTTTCTGAAAGTTTAAAAATGAGAAAAAAACTCAGAGGAAAAGATATTGGTTCTTTAGGATAATTTGATAATTTTTAATAAATTTTTAATATATTTTATCTTTTTTTTATTTTATTCATTATCAATTATCTTATAATATAATAATAAATTTTTTACAGTCTTTTTTATAATCATACTTTCATTTTAAACTATAGGTCCTTTTTTTAATTATATCTCTTTTTTATAATTATATTTCCTTTTTATTATTACTTCTTAATTTTTTTTATTTTATAATATATATTATAGTAAATTTTATAATTTATAATATTAATATAATAATATTGTTTATAATTTATATAGTAATAATAAGGTGTTTTATGATAAACGAAAATCTAATTGAAGATACTTTTGCAGAATGCTTTTCTGGAAAATATATTAGGGCATTAATAACTGCTGATGATAAAGATACTCTAAAACAAGCTGCTTATGATTCTACTTCAACTCCTAGTGCAGTTATTGGGCGAATTGAAGGAGGAGTGGAATGTTTTGTTGATAAAGATGAAACTCCTGATGGTCGTATTGGTGCAATTGTACAATATTGGTTTGGCCTTGATGATATGGAAAAATATGAATTAGAATTATCTTATAGAATTCGTCAAGATGTTTTGGTTAAACCTTTTACGAAAATGTTCAATTATACTAAAATAGCTGATGGAAAAGGGTCTATTAACATGATGAAACAAGTTGGACATTGTGGTGATGGATATGAATGGATTGAAAATGTCTACAATCGTGAAATGATAAATGTTCCTATTGCAGTTCCTGACTTTCAAATAGAAAATGAATTATATTATGGTGAGGGAATAATGGGTGCTAATTTTTGGTATATGTGTAAAACTAAAGAAGCAGTTCTTGAAGCAGGGAAATTAGCTATAGATGCAATAATGGATGTTGAAGGTGCAATAGCTCCTTTTGGGATATGTTCTGCTGCTTCTAAGGTTGAAACAAACTATCCTTGGATTGGACCTACTACAAACCATCCTTATTGTCCATCATTGAAGAAAGATATTAAAAATTTATCTAAGGTCCCTGATGAAGTTAATTATATTCCTGAAATTGTTATTAATGGAATTAATATGGATACTGCGAAATTAGCTATGAAAAAATCTATTGGGGCTGTTTTAGAGAGTGAATATGCAGATGATATTGTTAAAATATCTGCTGGGAACTTTAATGGTGAACTTGGAGAGTATAATATTAATTTATTAGATCTTTTATAAATAAATCATTTAGTATTTTTTTATAAAATGAATCTTTTATTAAATCTTTTATAAAATGATTTTTTATAAATTTTAGTATTATATTCTTTCATTTATTATTATATCTTACTATTTTATTTAAAATTTAATTATTTAAGTTATTAATTATTAAATTTGTTAATTAGTAAATTTTTATCTTATTAAAAGGATATTAATGAATATTTATCTTACTAGATGTGTATTAATAAATTTTATCTTACTAGGAGTGTATTAATAAATTTTTATCTTACTAGATGTGTATTAATAAATTTTTATCTCATTAAAATTGTATTATTAAATTTATTTATTATTAAATTATTTTTCATGTCTATAAAATAATCTAAAATATTAGGGAGTAAA
>JADHEF010000870.1_pt1 | contig 24538 bp, 20 predicted proteins | sample 8952391 | NCBI WGS metagenome assembly JADHEF01 (sample SAMN16124439, study PRJNA663245) | bioreactor sludge metagenome | isolation source: sludge (nitrite) | place: India:Bengaluru | collected 2019-02-28 | reverse complement strand
GCTCTGCTTCCGCACGAATACGCACCTGCGCGCCAACGGTTGCCTGGAGATTGCCCGGGCCATCGCCAACGCCCTGGAACTGCCGGGAAAATAACCCGCGGGTCCGCGGGTCAGCGGGAGACCTTCCAGCGCCGCGACACCAGGGCCATGCCCGCGGCCACCATCGCGTAGCATCCCGCCCCGAAGAGCATGGCGGCGAAGTGGCCGAGATGGACCGCCACGACCATCACAAGCACGGAGGCCAGCACGCCCGCCACGCCGTTCACCCCCCACAGCCACGGCAGCAGGCCGCCGCCGGTGTTGTCGGCGCCGGGCCACGCACCGGCAAGCCGCATCAGCGTGGGGAAGGGCATGCCCATCAGCAGGCCGAGACCGAAACTGACTCCGCAAAGCGCCATGGCGCGCACGGCCCAGGGCCATGACGCGCCCGCATCGTGGGCCCACCGACCCGCCACGGCCACGGCCGGCAGCAGCACGGCGAGCGCCGCCATGGCCAGGGCCACGCGGGCGGCCAGCGGACCGGCCTCCCGCCGGGCGGTCAGCCCGGACCCGACGCCGCTTCCCAGCAACAGGGCCACCAGCACCAGCAGCAGCGCGTAGACCGGGTAGCCGACCATCATCGTGCCGTAGTGCATCAGCGTGATCTCCACCAGGATGTAGCCCATCCCGCATCCCGCGGCCACCAGCAGGGGCGCCCACACCGGCATGCGCGTCGTCCCCGCCGCGGGCCTGCGGCCGGAGCGGATCATCAGCGGCAGGATCACCAGCACGAAGCCGGCGCCGCCCATCAGCAGCATCAGCGCCTGGAGGATGCGCGTCCCGGCCAGGAAGGGCAGGTTCTCGGGCGCGATGTTAGAGTAATCCTCGCCCCACTTCTGCAGCTGCAGGTAGAACGGCTTGTCGTCGGTGGCCGGCACCAGGTTCAGGTTGCTGGCCCTTCGCATTTCCTCCGGGTTGGCAAGCAGGCGGGGGAGGTTGGGGTCGGGAGAAAGGTTGGGCGGCTCGAACAGCACCTCGAATCCCATGGCCGCGCTCTCGGCGCGCGCGCGCGCCAGTTCCTGCGGCGTCCAAGGGCTTCGCTTGACCAGGTAATTGAACAGCAGGCCCGACTTGATCGCCAGGATGTGCGCCGCCGGATCCTTCGCGCCGCGCGAGGCGAGGGCCTCCGCTGCCCCGGAAAACAGCCGGTATGCCACGCCGGGCGGTTTGCCCATGTACCACCAGCTCAGCGTCAGCACGCCGTCCGGCGTGAGGTGGTCCAGGTAAGATTCCAGTGCCTCGCGCGTGTAGAGCATGTTCTCCACAAAGACGAACGCCCCCGCCGCCGTGGCGGCGAACGAGTCGATCAGCGAAACCTGGATCGCGTCAAATTTGCGCCCCGACGCCTGCAGCACGTTGCGCCCCTCGCCCACGACCATCGTCACGCGCGGGTCGCGGTACAGGCCGCCGGTGAACGTCGTGATTTCGTCGCGCAGCAGGCGCACGGTGGCCGGGTTCATCTCCACCGCGGTCACATCCTTCACGCCCGCCAGCAGCGCGGTCAGCACGTCGCGCCCGCCCCCGGCGCCCACGATGTAAATGTCGCGCGGCGTGTGCAGGCGGTACAGGAACGCCGTCACGTCGTGCAGCAGGTGCTGCACGCCCTGCGTGGTGTGCCCGTCCCAGCGCGTGATCGGCGTGCCCGCCGACGCGTCCTGCTCGATCCACAGTTCCTCGGGCTGGCGTCCGTCCGTGCGCTTGTACTTCGGGCTGAGGCCCCAGCCGAATCCCGTGTCGGGGCGGTAGGGCGAAACTTCCCCGGGCCGGTGGACGGTGATGCGCGAGATCGGCGTCCAGCGTTCCAGCACCGGGATGGGTTCCTCGTAATACTTCGCGTAGCGGATGCGAACGGGCGCGCCGGGCATAAGCGCCGCGTTGCCCGCCGTCACGGCGCACATGGCCAGGCCGAGGACGGCAAGCATCGCCGTGCGCCTGCGGTCGCCGGGCGGCAGGAAAAAGATCGCGCAGAGAACGAAGAACGCCGAAACCAGGAGCAGCGCCGTCACGCCCGAGACAAGGTTGAGCAGCACCACGTAAGCGGCCCCGCCCAGGGCGGCCCCGGCCAGGTCCCACGCATACAGGCGCGCCGACTGCTCCGGGTGGCGCGCCAGCAGCAGCGCGGGCACAAAGCCGCCCGCCAGGAACGGCACCATCCACAGGGCGAATATGATCATCACGTGACGCTTGCCGTCCGGCCTCAGCCACCAGTTGTGCTCCGGCGACATCACCGGCAGGTTCAGGGCCAGGTACAGCACGGTGATGTTGAACAGCAGCACGCCGAACCCCACGCACCATCCGGCCACCTGCTGCTGCGAGCGCGACGCATCGGAAAGCCGCGGGAACGCGTAGAGGATCGCCCCGGGCGCGGCCAAGCTGAGCATCACCAGGCTGATCACCATGAAGGCGAAGTGGTAGCCGATCGTCACGCTGAACAGGCGCGTCAGCACCAGTTGCAGCAGGATCGCCCCGCCGCTGTAGGCCGCGATTCCCCAAAGCAGGGAGGTGCGGAACGGGGGCGGGGCGGGCAACGCGGGGGTCGGGGTGTCGGTCATGGGCTTTTCACGCAAGGGTCAAACCCCCCGGGTGGCAAGGGGAAACGGACGCGGCGGCCGGCGGTTGGGGTGTGGAGCCGCCGGTTTGCCGTTCACTTCGCGTATGTCTCGCACCGGTTCAGCCAGCCCTCCAGCCAGCGCTTTTCCTTTCGCTCCGGAGGGCTGTTGGCCACGCGGCGGGTGAGGACGCGTTTGGCCGCGTCGGCGAAGGCGCGCGGGGCCTGGGCGGCGCCTTTTGCCTCCATCTCGATCAGCACGTCGAGCAGTCCCCATCCCTGGTCGCGATAGCGCTCCGTGGCGGTGATGCCGTCGCCCTTGAAGTTGACGTAATCGATCATGGCGAAGTTGCCTGCCGCCGTCTGGCGCAACAGGCGCACGTTTGCCGTCACCCGGGCGGAACTGCGACCCGCGGCCGCCTCCAGCCGCGGGATCGCCGCCTCCAGCCGTGCCATGATGAACTCGGTCTGCTCGACCACCGTGGCCGCGAGCAGGGCCCGGAGTTCCGTCTGCCGGGGCCCGTCCTTGTCCTTGCGGAACGACGCCCGGTCGGGCCAGGGACAGCCCTTTGTCTCGGCAAGCCAGCGCGGCATTGCGACACCCCGTTTCGCGAGCCAGGCGACGAACAGGGGGAAACTCTCCTCGAAGGGGCCGCTCCGGCCCGCGGGGTACCAGATGAAGTGGCCGATCCCGAGGGACGCAAAGTCCTCGCCCGCGTTCCAGCTTGTCAGGCCGGCCACGGTTCCCGCGCATTCGTTCTTCCAGATCCCCCTGCCGATCTTCTCCACCTCGGCGCGGCTGAGCGCGGGTCGGGAAGCCGCGAAGCAGGGGGCCGCGAACGGCAGGGTCAGGACACAAAGGGCGAGGACGAGAGCTGAGGCGCGGGCGCGGGGCGGGTGGCTCATGGAACACAGGTCTCCTTGGATTGGGCGGGAAATGAGCGAATGGGCGGATTCACCACAAAGGAAACCGGGGCACAAAGGGAAAAACCGCGGCGGAACGCCCGTCCAGATCGTCCCGCCGTTTCGCGCGTCATGCGGGGAAGGCGGGGGCGCCGCGTTTTGCTGTTGCCAGCGCCCACCGCCTTCCCGCGAATGCCTCCGGACCCGCAATGATGCTCCGCCGATTCCTCGAACGCCTTTTCCGCCCGGCGGCCCCGGCGCCGCCGCAGGCCGACGAGTCCTACCGCCAGTGGTGGGATGCCAACGCCACCGACATGGCCGCGGCTGTGCGCTCCACCGTGCCCACGCCCGACGAGGAGGACTACCGCGCGCGCGGCTGGCACGGCGACGCAAACAGTTTCGGCGCGAAGCAGTTCATCGAGCGGGCCGCGCTGACGCCGCAGAGCCGCGTGCTGGAGATCGGGTGCGGCATCGCGCGGATCGGGCGCGAGATGGCCCCCCGCGTGGGGGAGTGGCACGGCGCGGACATTTCGCCGAACATGATCCGCCTGGCGGGCGAACGCTGCGGCGTGCTGCCCAACGTGCGGTTCCACCTGCTCAGGCCGCCGGACCTGCTCCGCGCGCTCCCGCAGGACCACTTCGATTTCGTGTACGCCACCATCGTCCTCATGCACCTCGACAAGGAGGACGTGTTCCGCTACCTGTGCGACGCGTTCCGCCTCGTGCGCGTGGGTGGGATGGCGTACTTCGACACGTGGAACATCGACCACCCGGACGTGTTCCGCATCTGGCACGAGGCCAGCCCTCCGGGCGAGCCGAAGGTGCGCGGGCGTTTGCAGTGCAGCTCCGTTCCCGAGCTGCGCATGTTCCTGCGTCAGGCCGGGTTCGAAATCGAGTCGCTGGACGAGGGCGAACAGCTCGTGCGGGCGTTCTGCCGACGCACCGGAGAGGAACCGCCGCCGATCACCGACGACGGGTTCCCACCGTTCGGATACCTGGTCCGGCCGCACAACATGGAAGTGGTTTCGGGCGTCGTGACGCTCGACGGCCTGGCGCTCGACCGCATCGCGAAGGTGGAGGTGTGGGTGGACGGCGGGCCGGTCGGGCCGGTGCGCTACGGCGAGCCGCGCACCGATGTGCCGCCCGCCCTGCCGCGGTATGTGGACTGCGCGCGCTGCGGATTCGCCGTGGAACTGGACACGACCCGGCTGACGGACGGCCCGCACGAGGTGCGGGTGGTGGCGACGGACAGGGACGGCCGCGCGACGTGCCTGACCGGGCAGCACCAGGGAATCCTGGTCAGGAACTCCGCCGCGGGGTGATTGCCGGGCGCGGCGGCCACGCCGGGAATCGAACGGTTCATCGGCGCCCGATCAAATTTCCCGGGGGCGCGCGTTCCGTGAGTCTCGTTCAGCCGCCCGTCACGGTGCGCCAGTAGGTGGTGAGCGGGTTCGTCGGGTCGTTTTCCGAGCCTTCCACCTTGTCGGGGGCGAAGGCCGGGTTGCGGATCCATTCTGCGAGGGGGGCGCCGAGGCGCCGGCCGCCGCAGTGCTCCATGGCGAACTCGCGCGCGCGGGGCGCCAGGGCGCGCATTTCGTCCGCCCGCGCCGCGGCCCCGCACAGCGCGCCGGACAGGCTGCCGGGGTCGCCCAGTTCGAACGGCACCAACAGGCCCGCGCGGGCGCATTCCCCGGCGATCTCGGCCACGTTGGTGGATATCACGGGACGGCCCGCGGCCAGGAACTGCACGATGCGCGTGCGGCTGCCCAGCACGGCTTCGTAGGTGTAGCGGTCGATGCTCAGCCCCGCGTCGCACGAGGCCATGAGCGCCGGGATTTCCGACAGGGGTTGCCAGCCGGCAAATTCCACCGCGTGTTCCACGCCGGCGGAGCGTATTCCCGCGACGAACTGGTCGTAGGCGTCCTCGTTGTAGTTCGGGATTTTCCCGCCGGCCACGCGAACCCGCAGGCGCGGTTCGCGAACGACGGCCCCTGCGATTCCGCCGACGAGTGAATCCACGTCCATCCAGGTGTTGAAACTGCCGCACCACATCACGGTGAACGCTTCGGCGGGCACGGGGGGCTGATAGGGAGGCGCGTCTGCGGGAAAAAGGCCAAAGGGTATCGCGTGGACGAAATCGAGCCCGCTGGTGTGGCGGTTCAGCCGGCCCGCCGCGCCCAGCTGGCCGATCAGCGCGTGGCGCTGGCGGCCGCTGAGGGCGCTGAAGCGGTCGCCCTGCAGCAGGGCGCCGATCATCAGCTTCCACACATGGTGACACCGGGTGTCGTTCGCTTCCTTTTCCGCCGGGCACAATTCGGCCTTGCTCTGGATCTCGGCAAAGGGGTCGCCAAACACATCCACCCACAGCGGCACCTGGACGGCGGCGGCCAGCGCGGCCGCCGTGGCGCAGGGTTGGGCGGATGCCGTGCCGATGACGGCATCGACAGGGGCGGGCAGCGGACCGCCCGGTGCCAGGCCACGGGCGGGGAGGGCGATGAAATCATCGTAGAGCAGGGGGACATACCGGATCGTGCAGGCCCCGGCCGCGCCCGGATCCCCGGACGGGGACAGTGCGACTTCGACCTGGGCCGGCTTCATGCCTCCCGGGCGGGCCTGCTGTTCCAAACCGTAAACGGTGATGTCGGGCATGGGGCCGGCCGCCGACGCGAGGGCGTCGGCCACGGTCTGCACGATCTGCCATGTCCGCGCGCCGGGGGCCATCACCGGTTGAGACGGTTCGCAGGGCATGGGGCCGCAGCCCAGGATCACGATCTTCATGGCCGCCGAGCGTTGCCGGCCCGCGCCCGATTCGCAAGCGGGTAGTTGCCGGCGGGTGAGGAACCGCTTGCAAGGGGCGCGGGGGCGGGTCATTCAGTATGGCATGAAGCGCCCGATCCCCAGCACGGCCGGAGGCCTGTGATGCAGGAAGCCCTCCGGTTCCTGATGACCGTCCGCGTGCCCGACGTGATCGATATTCTCGTCGTCACGATGATGATCTACCTCGTGCTGATGATCCTCCGCGAGACTCGCAGCAACGCCGCGATGCACGGGCTGGTGGGCGTCGTGGTGGGCGGCTTCCTGGTGTACATGGTGGCCCGCCTCATCGGTCTCACCGCCACCAGCCTGCTTTTCGAGCAGTTCTGGGTGGTCATCGTGCTGATTTTCCTCATCGTGTTCCAGAACGAGTTCCGCAAGGCGCTGACGGATTTCGGCCAGTTGCGGGTGTTCCGGCGGTTCTTCGCCCGCGGCGGCGAGCACATCGAGGAACTGCTCAAGGCCGTGCGGGCGTTCTCGCGCCAGAAAGTGGGCGCCCTGATCTGCATCGAGCGGCGCAACCCGCTCAAGGTGTACGCGGACACGGGCACGGCCGCCGACGCGCTGATCTCCAGCGAACTGCTCCGCACGATCTTCATGACCTACTCGCCGCTGCACGACGGCGCGGTGATCGTGCGCGGCGACCGCATCATGGCGGCGGGTTGCATCCTGCCGCTCACGTCCAATCCGAATGTCGCCAAGGACTTGGGAACGCGCCACCGCGCGGCCCTGGGCCTGAGCGAGGAAACCGATTCTGCCGTAGTCGTGGTGAGCGAGGAAACCGGGGTCATCTCGCTCGCCGTGCGCGGAAAACTTGAGCGCCACCACACGCAGGAAACATTGCGCGAGGCGCTCCAGGACCTGATGGATGCCAAACGGGAAGACGACGAAGAAGAAGCAGCCGGGCCGGCCTAGGCTGAGCGCCAACCTGAACCTCCTGATGGTGTCGTTCGGGATCGCGTTCGTGGTCTGGGTGTTCGCCAAGACCGCCCAGACGGAGGAATCGCGCCTGGGCGTGCCCGTCAACGTGACGCCGCGCGACCCGCGCGTCGAGGTGCTGGTCACGCCCGACCACCTCCCCGTGCTGCTCCGCTACCCGCGCGAGCTGCAGCGCGACATCAGCAGCGAGAACTTCCGCTTCGAGGTGGACGCGCGCGACCTGAGGGACAACCTGGGCATCGAGTGGAAGACCAAGACGCAGGCCCTGGGCCGCGAGAACCTCGTCAGCAACCTGCCGCGCACGGGGCGCGTGGACTTCCTGCGCATCGATTCGCCCAACAACACCGTCGAGGTGAAAATGCGCTGGAACGCCCAGCCCGCCGTCGTGGAGGCGGACGTGGCCGGGGCCGACCGCCTGCCCGCCGGATTCCAGCTGGTCACTCCGGTCAAGGTGACGCCGCGCGAGGTGTATGTCGCGGGCGAACCCGCCAGCCTGGCGCGCGCCCCGCGCGACCCGGTGAGCGGGCGCATCCGGCTGATGACCGACACGGTCAGCGTGCAGGACCGCACGCGCGGCGGCACCGAACAGGTGGCCATCCGCGTGCCCCAGGGACTCGAGGTGGTGCAGCCTGCCACGATCCTGGCCGAGGTGGCCCTGGAGGTCCAGGAGGTGCAGACCGTGCGCGAGATCCGGGGGGTGCCGCTCGAATTCAAGGCCGTCTCGGCCGACACTATTTCCCTCGATTACAAGGAGCGGACGGCTGCCGTGACCGTGTACGGTCCGCAGAGCCTGCTGCCGAAGCTGGACCCGTCGTCGTTCGAGGTCGTGATGCAGCGCCCGCCCGAGGAACTGCCGGGAACCACCAAGGACGTGCCGCTGGAGGCGCGCATCGCCAAGACCGTGCCGGAGGAGATCCGCTCGCGGCTGACCGTGCGCACCATCGAGCCGCGGGTGCTTCGCATCCGTTACGTTGCGCGGCAGCAGCCGGCGCCGGCGACGCCGCAATGAACGGACATCATCACAGGAACCGGCACAGGAGGCGGATGTAAGGATGGCCAGACTCTGCGTGAACATCGACCACGTGGCCACGGTGCGCGAGGCGCGCAAGACCGTGGAACCCGACCCGGTGGCGGCCGCCGTGCTGGCCGAGCAGGCGGGCGCCGCGGGCATCACCTGCCACCTGCGCGAGGACCGGCGCCACGTGAACGACCGCGACGTGCGCCGGTTGCGCGAATCCGTGCGCGTGCGCTTCAACCTGGAGATGGCCGCCACCGACGAGATGCTCGGCATCGCCGCCGGCCTCCTTCCCGACATGGTGACCTTCGTCCCGGAAAAACGCGCCGAGGTGACGACCGAGGGCGGCCTGGACGTGGCGGGCAACCTGGTGCGCCTCCGCGAGGCGACGGCGCGCATGAAAGCCGCCGGCATCCGCGTCAGCCATTTCATCGACCCGGTGGCGGCCCAGATCGCCGCGGCCCACGAGGCCGGGGCCGACATCGTGGAACTCCACACGGGCACCTACGCCAACGCCGCGGGCGACGCCGCCCGCCTGGCGGAACTGCGCATCCTGGAGGCGGCCGGCGAGCACGTGCGCCGCGCCGGAATCCAGCTCAACGCGGGGCACGGGCTCACCGTGCGCAACGTGCTTCCCGTGGCGGCCATCGAGGGGATGTGCGAACTTCACATCGGGCACTCCATCGTGGCCAGCGCCGTGATGGTGGGCTTCGACCGCGCCGTCCGCGAGATGGCCGACGCGATCGTGCGGGCCGAGCAGCTTTCCGACGGGTACGGAGCGGAGGAAATCCTCCGACTTTTCTCGGTGTGATCCGCGGGCGAAATCCCACGCCATGAGCGAAAGCGACAATAACGGGGACCCCACCGCGCGGGAAGCGGAGCCGGAATACGGTCCGCGGAGCCGTCCCCGGCGCTGGCGGTTGTGGGTGGTCGGGTTGCTTCTGTTGATCCTCACGGGCGGGCTTGCCGCCATCGGTGCCATCGTCGTTTATTACCGCATCGAGCGCATGGCGCGGCCCCGCATCCACGACCGTCCCGACAATGTTCCGCCCCACGCCGTGGCTCTCGTCCTCGGCGCCAGGGTGTACCGCGACGGGCGCCTTTCCGCGATGCTCGAGGACCGCGTCGCCTCCGCCGTGGACCTCTACCGCGCCCGAAAGGTGAAGAAGCTGCTGATGAGCGGCGACAACTCGACGAGGAACTACGACGAGGTGACCGCCATGCGCGACCACGCCATCAGATTGGGCGTCCCGGCCGACGACGTGGTGCGCGATTTCGCCGGGTTCCGCACGTTCGACTCGGTCTATCGCGCGCGCGACCTGTGGGGTGTCCGTTCGATGGTCATTGTCAGCCAGGATTTCCACCTCCCCCGCTCCATCTACATCGCCCAGCGTCTCGGGGTCGACGCGGTGGGCCTGTCCGCCGACCGCCGCCAATACCTCAGCATCCAGCGCGCCGAGGCCCGCGAGGTTCTCGCCCGCGCCGCCGCCTGGCTCGACCTCAACCTCCTCGGCACGAAACCCCGTTTCCTCGGCCCGGCAGAAACCCTCAGCGGCGAGGAGCAGGACCGGGCCTGGAGGGCGCAGACCGGCCGACGCGCGGCGGGGACAAACTGAACCGATCCTTCGTTTTCCGCGTCTTTACACTTCCTTTACTTCCCGCGTCCCACCTCCGCACGAAACCCTGATCCGGGTGGCGGGTAGCCTTTCCTTGCGGGCACACCCGGAAGGGTGGGCACCCCGCGAAGAAAGGGACTGAATCGAAATGGGTGACTTCATCGCCCTCGCCGCCGTCGCGCTCCTGCTGCTGGCGACCCTTGGCTCGGTTGGCATCATGGGCTGGCTCGGGGAGTCGGAAAAATGAACGCACTCCCCGGCCTGTTCGCGGTCGTGGCGCTTCTCCTCCTGGTTTATCTCATCATCGCGCTGCTGAAACCGGAGTGGTTCTGACATGGAATCCGCCGTGCCTTACCTTTTCGTTTTTTTCGGCGTGCTGACCGCCGCCGCCTGGCCCCTGGGCGCGCTCGGCGCCGCCGCCCTCGGGGGTCGCCGCACCTTCCTGTCGCCCGTCCTGGACCCGGTTGAACGCCTCCTGCTCCGGCTGGCCGGCCCCTCGGCCTCCGGCGGGATGGACTGGCGCCGCTACACGCTGGCCGTCGTGCTTTTCAACGCGGCCGGCTGCCTGCTGGTTTACGCGATCGTGCGACTCCAGGCGCTTCTGCCGCTGAACCCGGCCGGGTTCGGCGGCCTGGCACCGCACACGGCGCTGAACATCGCCGTCAGTTTTGCCAGCAACACGAACTGGCAAAACTACGGCGGCGAGAGCACGCTGGGTTACTTCGCGCAGATGGTCGCGCTGGGCGTGCAGAACTTCGTGTCCGCCGCCACCGGCATTGCCGTCATGGCCGCCCTTGCCCGGGGATTCGCGCGCTGCGAGACCCGCGACCTGGGTAATTTCTGGCGGGATCTGGTTCGCTCCACGCTGCACCTGCTGCTTCCGCTGTCGGTGGTTGTCGCGGTCGCGCTGGTCTGGCAGGGCGTCCCGCAGACGCTGTCGCCCTACGCCGGCGCCACCACGCTGGAAGGCGCCACCCAGACGATCGCCGTGGGGCCGGCCGCGTCGCAGGTTGCCATCAAGCAGCTCGGCACAAACGGGGGCGGTTTCTTCAACGCGAACTCGGCGCACCCGCTCGAAAACCCGACCCCGCTCACCAACTTCCTGGAGTTGCTGGCAATCCTCCTGGTCCCGGCCGCCCTGTGCCACACTTTCGGCCGCATGGTCGGAGACCGGCGGCAGGGCTGGATGCTGCTTGGCGTGATGACGGCGATCCTGGTCGTGGCGGCCGCGGTCACCATCGCGGCGGAGTCGGCGGGGAACCCGGAACTGCACCGGATCGGTGTTTCGGGGGCCAACTGGGAGGGGAAGGAACTGCGCCACGGCATCGCCAGTTCGGCGCTCTGGTCCGTCGCCACGACGGCCGCGTCCAACGGGTCGGTCAACGCGATGCACGACAGTTTCATGCCCCTGTCGGGCATGGTGCAGCTGGTCCTGATGCAGCTCGGCGAGGTGGTCTTCGGGGGTGTCGGCTCCGGGCTCTACGGCATGATTCTCTTTGTGATCGTGGCGGTGTTTGCCGCGGGGCTCATGGTGGGACGGACCCCGGAATACCTCGGCAAGAAAATCGGTCCGCACGAGATGAAACTGGCCACCTTGGGCGTGCTGGCGCCGTCGGTCCTGATCCTGCTGGCAACATCCGTCGGCGTGCTTGCCGCCCAGGGGCTGGCGGGGCGCAGCAACCCCGGTCCCCACGGCTTTTCGCAGATCCTGTACGCCTTCACGAGCCAGGGCGCCAACAACGGCAGCGCGTTCGCCGGATACGGCGCCAATGTGCCGCTGGTGAACTATGTCGGCGCGGCCTGCATGTGGCTGGGGCGCTTCATTCCCATCGTGGTCGTGATGGGCATTGCCGGGTCGCTCGCCTCGCGCAAGTTCACGCCTCCGGGCGCCGGAACCCTTCCCACCCACACGCCGCTGTTTGCCGTCCTGCTCGCGTCGGTCGTGCTGATCATTGGCGCGCTCACCTTCCTGCCCTCGCTGGCGCTCGGCCCCATCGTCGAGCACCTGCTGGTGCGCTGACCCCCGGAGAACCGTGAAATGACATCCAAACGAAACCAGTCCACCTTCTCGCCGCAGATCGTCCGCGGCGCGGCGTGGAGTTCCGTCCTGAAGCTCCACCCGCGGGTCCAGCTCAAGAACCCGGTGATCTTCACCGTGTACGTGGGCGCGATCCTTGCCACCTTCCTGTCCGCGCTGGCGCTTGCCGGCCCCCCGCAGGTGGGCCCGCCGGCCTGGTTCACGGCGGCCATTGCGGCACTGCTGTGGCTCACGGTGCTGTTCGCCAACTTCGCCGAGGCGGTGGCGGAGGGACGGGGCAAGGCCCACGCCGAAGCCCTGCGGGGAGCCCGTTCCAACCTGATCGCCAAGCGCCTCCGCGGAAACAGTCCCAACTCGCCCTGGGATGCCGTTCCCGCCCCGTCGCTCAGGCGGGGGGACCGCGTCCTCGTCGAGGCGGGCGACGTGATCCCGGCCGACGGCGACGTTGTGGAGGGGATCGCCTGCGTGGATGAGAGTGCCGTGACCGGCGAGAGCGCGCCCGTCGTGCGCGAGAGCGGCGGCGACCGCAGCGCCGTCACGGGCGGCACGCGCGTCATCTCGGACTGGCTGATCCTTCGGGTCACGGCGGACCCGGGACAGAACTTCCTGGACCGCATGATCGCGCTGGTGGAGGGCGCCAGCAGGCAGAAGACGCCGAACGAGATCGCGCTCTCCATCCTGCTCGCCGGCCTGACCATCGTGTTCCTGCTGGTCTGCGCCACGCTGTATCCATTCTCGGTTTTCGCGGCAAGCGAGGCCGGGGGAGGCCGTCCGGTTGCGCTGATCGTGCTCCTCGCGCTGTTTGTCTGCCTCGCGCCCACCACCATCGGGGGCCTTCTTTCGGCCATCGGCATCGCGGGGATGGACCGCCTGTTGCGGGCGAACGTGGTTGCCGTGTCGGGGCGCGCGGTCGAGGCCGCCGGCGATGTGGATGTCCTCCTGCTCGACAAGACGGGCACCATCACGCTGGGAAACCGGCAGGCCGGCGAGTTCATCGCGGCACCCGGCGTGGATCTCCGGGATCTCGCGCTTGCCGCGCAACTCAGTTCCGCCGCGGACGAAACCGCCGAGGGACGCAGTATCGTCGTGTTCGCCAAGGAGCAGTTCGGCCTGCGCGGACACGACCTGTCGAAACTCCACGCCCGCTTCGTCCCGTTCACGGCCCAGACCCGCATGAGCGGCGTGGATCTCGAAGGCGGCAAGATACGCAAGGGGGCAGCCGACGCCGTGCGTGAATGGGTGCGCGGGCAGGGGGGCGCGTTTCCCGAGGCCGTTCAGCAGGCCGTGGAAACCGTGGCCCGCGAGGGCGGCACGCCTCTCGTGGTGGCGCGGGACAACCGGGTGCTGGGGGTCATCCGCCTCAAGGACATCCTGAAAGCGGGCATCCGGGAACGGTTTGCCGAACTTCGCCGCATGGGAATCCGCACCATCATGATCACCGGCGACAACGCGCTCACCGCCGCCGCCATCGCCGCCGAAGCCGGAGTGGACGATTTCCTGGCCGAGGCGACCCCGGAGAAGAAGCTGGCCCTGATCCGCGAGTACCAGGCGGGCGGGCGCCTCGTGGCCATGACCGGCGACGGGACGAATGACGCCCCCGCGCTGGCCCAGGCGGATGTCGCCGTGGCCATGAACACCGGGACGCAGGCGGCCAAGGAGGCCGGTAACATGGTGGACCTGGACAGCACACCCACCAAGCTCATCGAGATCGTGCAGATCGGCAAGCAGCTGCTGATGACACGCGGCTCATTGACCACTTTCTCCATCGCGAACGACGTCGCGAAGTACTTCGCCATCATTCCGGCCGCGTTCGCCGTCACGTATCCGCAGCTCCGGGCACTCAACGTCATGGGGCTCACCACTCCGCTCAGCGCGGTGCTGTCGGCCACCATCTTCAACGCCCTCATCATCATCGCGCTGGTTCCGCTCGCGCTCCGCGGGGTCAAGTACCGCCCCGTGGAGGCGGCCCGCCTCCTGCGCGAAAACCTGTTCATCTACGGCCTGGGTGGCCTTCTCGTGCCGTTCGTCGGCATCAAGGCCATCGACCTCATCCTTGCCGCGGTTCACCTGGTCTGAAAGGAACCCCTCCGATGTTACGAACCCTGGTTCACGAAATCCGTCCGGCGCTGGTGTTGCTGGTCGCCCTCACACTGCTGACCGGCGTGGCCTATCCCCTGGTGGTGCTGGGAATCGGCAGGGTCCTGTTCCCGGTGCAGGCGGGCGGAAGCCTGGTCTTGCGCGGGGGCACCGTGGTCGGGTCGCGCCTGCTGGCGCAGGCAACCACCTCCACCCTCTATTTCCACCCGCGGCCCTCGGCCGTGGATTACAATGCCGCCGCATCGGGTGGCAGCAACCTCGCCCCTTCGAACCCGGCCCTGGTGGAGGCCGTGAGGGGCAGAGTTGCCGCAATCGCGGCTTTCGAGGGGACCACGACCGTCTCCATCCCGCCGGACCTGGTTACCGCTTCGGCAAGCGGCCTCGATCCCCACATCAGTCCCGCATCCGCGCTCGTGCAGGTGCCGCGGGTCGCGCGGGCCCGCGGGCTGGATGCGCGGCAGGTGCAATTGCTGGTGGAAAAACGCGTGGAACCGCGCACCATGGGAATCCTGGGTGAACCGCGGGTGAACGTGCTCATGCTGAACTTGGATCTCGATGCCGCCGCCGGGAGGCATTGAGGTGCGTCTCCCCGGAGCCCGGACCGCATGACGGAGGGACGCCCGGACCCCGATGCCCTGCTCGCGCAGGCCCGCGCCGAGGCGCGTCCGCGCGGCGGCCGCCTCAAGGTGTTCCTGGGCATGTGTGCCGGGGTGGGCAAGACCTTCACGATGCTCGAATCGGCGCGCGAGCAGCGCGCGGCCGGGCGCGAGGTGGTCGTCGGCCTGGTGGAAACGCACGGTCGCCGGGAGACGAACGCGCTGATCGAGGGGCTGGAAGTGATGCCCCGGCGCGAAATCGTGCACCGCGGGATCCGGCTTGCCGAGTTTGACCTGGACGGCGCCCTGGCGCGCCGCCCGGCCCTCCTGATCCTGGATGAACTGCCCCACACCAACGCACCGGGATCGCGCCACGCCAAGAGATGGATGGACGTGGAGGAACTGTGCGCGGCGGGCGTGGATGTTTACACGGCCATCAACATCCAGCATGTGGAAAGCCTCAACGACGCCGTCGCGCAAATCACGGGCGTCCGCGTGCGCGAGACGGTTCCCGACGCCGTGCTGGAGCGCGCGGACGAGGTGGTGCTGGTGGACCTCCCTCCCGACGAACTCATGCAGCGGCTGCGCGACGGGAAGGTGTACCTGGGCACCCAGGCCGCCCGCGCGGCCGAGCACTTCTTCCGTCCCGACAGGCTGGCGGCGCTGCGCGAACTGGCGCTGCGTTTCGTGGCCGAGCGCATGGCCGTCCGGGTGCGCGTGGCGCGCCTGCAGGCCGGGGCCGCGGCGGTTTGGCCCACCGGCGAGCACCTTCTCGTGGCGGTCGGACCGTCGCCTTCCTCCGAGCGGCTCATCCGCTCCACCAAGCGTCTCGCCGGAATGCTGCAGGCCCCGTGGACGGCCCTCTCCGTCGAGACGCCAGCCACCGCCTCGCTTCCCATCGGGTCGCGCGAACGCATCGCCAGCCACCTGCGGATGGCAGGGCGGCTGGGGGCCGAGGTGGGCACGGCGACGGGCGACAATGTGTCGGAGGTGCTGCTCCGCGAGGCCCGCCGCCGCAACGTGACCAAGATTGTCGTGGGGAAACCGGTGCTTCCGCGCTGGCGCGAGTGGCTGAGGGGTTCGCCCGTGGACGACCTGGTGCGGGCCAGCGGAGACATGGACGTTTATGTGATCCGCGGCGAGGGGGAGGCCCCGGTGCCGGCCGCCGACGCCGGCCGGAAACTCCGCACCCCGCCCGCCGCGGGCTGGCTTCGCGATTATGCGCAGGCCATCGGGGCCGTTGCGGTCGCCACCGCGGCCGCCTTCGCCATGAACCGGGCCGGTTCCTGGTTCGGCATCGCGGACATCGCCATGGTCTATGTGATCGGCGTCGCCGTCGGGTCCCTTGCCAGCTCGCGCCGGGCGTCCTTCGTCGCGTCGGTTCTTGCCGTCCTGGCGCTCGATTTCTTTTTCGTGCCGCCCCATTTCACCCTGCTGGTCGATTCGCCGCGGTATCTCGTCACGTTTGCCGTGCTCCTGCTCGTTTCCTTCGGCGTGAGTTCCCTCTCCCTGCGGTTGCGCGAACAGCGCGACCTGGCCCGCCGCGTGGAGCAGCGGACGGCCGCCCTGCTGCGGTTCACGGCGCAGCTGACCGGCGTGCGCCTGCCGGCCGACACCGCGGGGGTCGCGGTGCGCGCCGCGGCCGACATCCTGGCATCCCGCGCGCTGATCTTTCTTCCCGGCGAATCGGGCCGCGTGGCCCTCGCCGCGGCTTCGCCCCCCGCCCAGGGTGCCGGGGACAAGGAGATTTCCGTGGCCCAGTGGGTTTACGACAACCGCCAACCCGCGGGCGCCGGCACCCAGACCCTGGTCTCGGCAGGCCTGATGCATATCCCGCTCGTGACCGGCGACACATGCGGCGGCGTGCTTGCGCTGGAGCTGCCCGGGGAGCAGGGGATTCTCCTTCCCGAGCAGCAGCAACTGGTGGATGCCTTCGCGCGCCAGGTGGCGCTCGCGCTGGGCCTGGCGCGCCTCGAGGAAAACCAGCACGAGGCCACGCTGGAAGCCGAGAACGAACGCCTGCGCTCATCGCTCCTGAGCGCGCTGAGCCATGACCTGCGCACCCCGCTGGCCTCCATCATGGGGTCGGCCGGCAGCCTGGCGGAAAGCGGCGAGAACCTGCCCGCCGATGTGCGCCGCGATCTCCTCGAATCCATCCAGCAGGAAGCCGACCTGCTCAACCGGCTGTTCGGCAACGTGGTGGAGCTCACGCGGATCGAGGCCGGCGGGGTGAGGCTCCGGTGCGAACCGGTGCCCGTCGTGGATATCGTCAGCGCCGCAACCCGGCCCCTGCGCAAGCGCCTCGCCCGCCACAAGCTGGAGCTGCGCATCCCGGCCGACCTACCCTTTGTCCTCGCGGACGAACTCCTGCTCAACCACGTGCTGCTCAACCTGCTGGACAATGCCACCAAGTACACTCCCGCAGGCTCGCCGCTGGGCATCGAGGCGCGGTCCGCCGGCTCCGACGTGGTCATCGAGGTGGCAGACCGCGGTCCGGGCCTGGCACCCAGCGAGGCGGCCTACCTGTTCGACAAGTTCTACCGGGGCACCGCCTCCGCCGGCACCCGCGGGGCGGGACTGGGCCTGTCCATTTGCCGCGCCATCGTGGAAGCCCACGGCGGCCGCATCTGGGCCGAGAACGCCCCCGGCGGCGGCGCGGTTTTCCGCTTCACCCTGCCGGCCGCCCATGTGGAAATGCCCGAGGACGAGCCATCCGATCCAGAAACGGCGGAGGAGCACCCATGACCCAGTCGCAGGCCCGCATCCTCATCGTGGAGGACGAGGCCCCCATCCGGCGGTTCCTGCGCGCCAGCCTGGCCAGCCAGGAGTTCGAGGTGATCGAGGCTTCCACCGGGCGCGAAGCCCTCGCGCTGGCCGGGGCCTCCGCGCCGGACTTGGTTCTGCTGGACCTGGGGCTGCCGGACCTCGACGGCCTGGAGGTGCTCAACCGCCTGCGGGAATTTGCCGAAGTGCCGGTCGTGGTCGTGTCGGCCCGGGGGCAGGAGCACGACAAAATCGCCGCCCTCGACAGCGGCGCGGACGATTATCTCACCAAACCGTTCGGCGTGGGGGAACTGCTGGCGCGCATCCGCGTGGCCCTCCGCCACCGGTCCCCGGCGGGCGCGATGGTTCCCGAAACCGTTGCGTGCGGCGACCTGTGCATCGACCTGGCGGCGCGCCGGGTGCTTCGGGGCGGCGCCGAGGTGCGCCTGACGCCCAACGAGTGGCGTCTTTTGGCACTGCTGGCGCGCCACGCGGGAAAAGTGGTGACCCAGAAGCAAATCCTGAAGGATATCTGGGGGGCGGGGCGTACGGGAAACGAGCATTATGTGCGCGTCTATATGCACCAGTTGCGCCAGAAACTGGAGGTTGACCCGGCCGACCCGCAGCTTCTGCTCACCGAGCCGTGGGTGGGGTACCGGTTGGTGACCGACAACCCGCCCGAGGGGGCTTGAGCGCGCAAAGGGGGGCACGGGGTGGGGGCTGGGATCGCGTCGAGGACGACTTAAACCAAGTTTTTCCAAAGGCCCAAGCCTGTGAATAACAACCCAAATTTGCATTGACTCAAACCGGACGGGGTGGGTATTCTCAAAATGCCCCGGAAACGTCATTTTTCAGCGTTTCGGGGTGGCCGGAGCGTGGAGGCGCGAACCGGCCGCATGTGTTCTTTGACAACCGTCGGAGGTGACCAAACTCCCATGAATGACCCCATAGTGTATGCGTTGCTGGCTTCTGATGCCCTGATATGTCTTGGTTTAGGGGCGGTCGCCATGCGCGTTTACCTAGGCAAGAAGGCGGGAGCACAGATCCAATCCGCACAGCAAACTGCCCAAACGATTCTCGACGAGGCCCATAAGGAAGCGGAGAATGTCCGCAAGGCCGCCGATCTGGAGGCGAAAGAGCAGATCTTCCAGCGCACCAAGCAATTTGAGAAGGAGAACAGCCGCAAACGGGCCGAAGTGGACCGTATTGAGGGCCGTCTCCGCAACAAGGAGCGGACGCTGGACCAGAAGATCGAACAGTTCAATCGCAAGGAACAGTCGGTGACCGAAAAGGAACGCTCCGTGGACACCAAACTGGCCAAAATCGAGTCCCGGGAGAACGAGGTGTCCAAGACCGAGGACGTCCTTCGCCGCAAGGCCGAGGAGATCAGCGGTTACACCAGCGAGGAAGCGAAGCGGTACCTGCTCGAAAGCCTCGAGGGCGAGGCGAAGCAGGAGTCCGCGGCGGTCATCCGCCGGGTGGAAAACGAGACCAAGGAAATCGCGCAGCGCAAGGCCCGCCAGATCATCACGCTGGCCATCCAGAAGTGCGCGACGGAACAGGTCACCGAGTCCACCTGCTCGGTCCTCACCATCCCTTCGGAAGACATGAAGGGCCGGATCATCGGCCGCGAGGGGCGCAACATCCGCGCGCTGGAAGCAGCGACGGGTGTGAACCTCATCGTCGACGACACCCCGGAGGCCATCGTACTGTCGTGTTTCGACCCCCTGCGACGGGAGATCGCGCGGCTGTCCATCGAGAAACTTCTCGGCGACGGTCGCATCCATCCCGCCCGCATCGAGGAAGTGGTCAAGAAGACCGAAAAAGAACTCCTCGAGCACCTGCGCCAGGAAGGCGAGCAGGCGGCACTGGAACTCGGCATCCACGACCTCCACCCGGAACTGATCAAGCTGCTGGGACGCCTGAAATTCCGGACGTCCTACGGGCAGAACATCCTGATGCACGTCCAGGAGGTGGGGCGCCTATGCGCCTCGATGGCGGCCGAACTCGGCGCCGACGTCGCGCTGGCCAAGCGCGCCGGTCTCCTGCACGACATCGGCAAGGCCGTGACCCACGAAATCGAGGGGACCCACGCCCTGATCGGAGCCGATCTGTGCAAGCGTTACGGCGAAAGCGCACCCGTGGTGCACGCCGTGGCGGCCCACCACAATGAAGAGGAACCCCGAACCATCGTCGCCGTGCTGGTCCAGGCGGCCGACGCCATATCCGCCTCGCGCCCCGGAGCGCGCCGCGAAAGCCTCGAGAGCTACGTCAAGCGGCTCGAAAAACTCGAGGAGATCGCTGCCAGCTTCCCCGGGGTCGAGAAAACCTACGCCCTGCAGGCCGGCCGTGAACTCCGCATCATGGTCGAACCCGAGCGCGTGAACGACAACGAGGCGGCCGTGATGGCCAGGGACATCACCAAACGAATCGAAGCCGAAGTGCAGTACCCCGGACAGATCAAGATCACCGTCCTCCGCGAGAAACGCATCGTGGAGTACGCCAAGTAGGGCAACCGCACCCCAAGCCGCCCTGCTTCGCTTCATCCCCGACATCAACCAGGAAGAACGAACCAGGATCCCGGCAAGGCGGCCGGGCGTGAAAGCATCCCGGACAACCCACCGTCCGGGCCGCTGAAACGGAACCCACCCCAATAGTCGGCCCGCAGAACCGGCCCGCGCCCACCGCCCAAACAACACCCGGAGTATCACGCACCAAGCCGCAAGACAACGACCACCCCCGCCCCGGAGCAGGCCTCCCCGCTCCGGGGCGGTTTTGTTTTCAGGCGGATGCCCGGGCGCCGCGTGCACCCCGCGTGGCGCCCTCAGTCCATCCCGAGATCCTGGATGAACCGCGCCTCCGGAACCACCTGTTCCGGCTTCACACCCAGTTGCTCGACGATGATGTCTTTCACAATCTGGTCCACCTCCGCCCGGGTGAAAAGCCGCTTTCCCGTGCGCGACGGCCGGATGGCCACGATGAGCAGCCCAATGACCGTGGCAAGGATGACAGAATTCGGGGCTTCAGCTCATCGCGTCCCACATCGGCTTCGTGTCGGCGAACATGCGGAACCGGCACACCCGGCCGTCGCGCAGGTCGTACACGTGGGCCGCGGCGGCTTGCATGGGTTTGCGCGTGCGGTGGTGAATTCCCTCGTACCGGCCCAGCACCACCACCGAGGCGCCTGCGTCCAGCATCTCGTCGATGTGGTAGGCAAACCCATCCCACTCTCCGCGGTTTCCCCGGAAAACCCCTTCCACCACGGCCTGCGGCCCGTGCCTCACGGCACCGTTCGGAAAGCCCGCGTTCTGGACCCACTCCAGGTCCTCCGTGCAGATGCGCAGGAAACCCTCGTCATCCCGCCCGCGAAAGCAGCGGTAAAGCTCGCGGTTCACTTCGATGTTCGTCATGCGGCGGCCCTTTCTGCGCGTCCCGCAAAGAATGGCGAAATAACCAGCCACGGGTCGCGCGAAGAGGCACGAAAAAAGCACCCCGTTTCATCCGCCGGCAGTTATCGGATTCCCGCCCGGCTGACCGTCCGCGCGATCCCGTCCCCGGATGCAAACCCGGGAGTCCCGCGGCAATTGGTTCCGATTGCGTTTTGCGGGTAATCGTGGGATACGGATTCCGATGGGGGCGGTTGACCGAAAGCCCCGCCGACCCGACGGCCGCAGCGGTCAGTCTTTCCCCGACCTTGGGATTTTGGGTGGAGGACTCGGATGAGACAAGCACCGGTTGTTCTGATGGCGGTTTCACTGGCCGTGACGGTTCCGGCATTGGCCGCCGAGACGGCGAAAACCGTCGCCGATGGATATGATTTCGGGGGCGTCGTTGCGGCCATGACCGCGCTCCACAAACAGGCAAATGCCGAACGGCCCAAGAACCTGGAGGGCAAGAACGGGGAGCGCAACGAAGCCGAGTTTGACGTGGCGAGATACTTCCAGGTGCTCAAGCATCTTTCGCCCCCCGGGGGCTGGGTCCTGGATTACGCCTATCCCTATGGCGAGGCCAACGGACGCCCCCACCTCTATCTTCGAAAATCGTCCGACCCGCGTTTCAAAACCATGGGCGAATACACAAACGCGGTGGGCGATTTCCGCGCCCAGGCGGACGCCGAAAAGGAGGTTCCCGAGCTGCTGAAACTCGACGGAACGCCCGAGAGCTTTTTCGAACTGGTCGTCTTTCGCGAACTCGCGGGCCAGTTCCACCTGTCGTGGCACGCCAACTACAGGGACACCGAGATCGTCACATCCCAGAAGGACGTCGAGCGCATCATCGCCTCGCTGGAGCAGAACCGCTTTGGCCGCCCGCTCAACGCGGAGCAGAAGTCCGAGGCCCGAAAACTCTACATCGCCCCCCGGGTCCGTTTCCTCGACGATGCCACCGCCGAGGTTTCCATCGTCACCTTCGGCAAGTGGAGCGGTTTTGTCCGCCACACCCACCAGATTTTGCGCCAGCCCCCCCACCGGTTCGTGAAGTCGGCGAAAACCGACTTGGTGAAATACAGTTGCGGGATCATGTTCTGATCGGGCGGCGCCCGGGGCGGGGAATTTCCCGCGTTCGGGCGGTAGTGGTTATTCCGGTGCCGCGTACGGGTTTTGGCGCGTGCCCATTCCTGGTTTCGGAGTCCGACGACCGTGGGTTTTCAATTCAATCCTGAACTGCTGATCTGGTTCCCGGTGTTCCTGTTTTCGCTCACCCTGCACGAGTTCGCGCACGCACTGGCCGCGAAATGGGGCGGCGACATGACGGCCACCTACAAGGGCCGGCTGACGCTGAACCCGATCCCGCACATTGACCCGATCGGCACGGTGGCCCTGCCGCTGATGTCCGCGCTTTCGGGCGTGCCGCTCATCGGCTGGGCAAAGCCGGTGCCCGTGAACGACCTGCGCCTGCGCCACTCGCGCTGGACGGTGTGGGTCAGCCTGGCCGGCCCGATTTCCAACCTGCTCCTGGTCGCCATCGCCGCGATCATACTCAAGGTGGTTTTTGCGTTCAACCTGCTGGGCGGCGGACCCGTCACGCCCGGGTTTGGAAGCGCGGCCGGGGCGATCCTGCTGGTCGGCATCATGTTCATCATGGTCAACACCGGCCTGGCGATCTTCAACATGCTCCCCATCCCGCCGCTCGACGGCAGCCACGTGTTCCACTACTTCTTCGTGCGCCGCAACCCGCGGATGTGGAAGGTCTGGGAGTTCATGCACCTTTATGGGTTTTTGTGTTGTGGGCCTTGATTCTAATTCCGTCTTTCAGGTCCGTTCTTCAGGGCGCCATGACCGGCTCCTTTCAGGCTATCTTCAGGTGGATCGCAGCGTGACCAACACGACATCGAAACAGCGGATTCTGAGCGGCATGCGCCCCACGGGGCGCCTGCAACTGGGCAACTACGTGGGCGCCCTGCACAAGTGGGTGGAACTGCAGGACGAGTACGAGTGCTTCTTCATGCTGGCCGACTGGCACGCGCTGACGAGCAACTACGCCGACCCCGGCGACCTGCGCGGCAACATGCGCGCGTGCCTGCTCGACTGGCTGGCCGCCGGCATCGACCCGTCCAAGTGCGCCATCTTCGTGCAGAGCCTGGTCAAGGAGCACGCCGAGCTGGCCCTGCTGCTGGGCATGTTCACGCCCCTCGGCTGGCTGGAGCGCTGCCCCACGTACAAGGACCAGATCGTGCAGCTGGCCAACAAGGAGGTCGAGACCCACGGCTTCCTCGGCTACCCCGTGCTGCAGGCCGCCGACATCCTCATCTACCGCGCGCACGCCGTGCCCGTGGGCGAGGACCAGCTGCCCCACCTCGAGATCACCCGCGAGATCGCGCGCCGCGTCAACTTCATGCACGGCGGACCCATCGAGCCCGTGACGAACGAGCCGCAGAACCCGATCTTCCCCGAGCCGCAGCCCATCCTCAGCCAGGTGCCGCGCCTGCTGGGCCTCGACGGGCGCAAGATGAGCAAGAGTTTCGACAACGCCATCTACCTGGGCGACTCGGCGGCCGACGTGGAGCGCAAGATCAAGCCCATGGTCACCGACCCGGCCCGCGTGCGCCGCACCGACCCCGGCAACCCCGAGAAGTGCCCGGCCTTCGAGTACCACAAGCTCTTCAGCGACGCCGCCACGGTGGCGCAGGTGGACGCCGAGTGCCGCACGGCGGCGATCGGCTGCGTGGACTGCAAGAAGAAGCTGGCCGCGAACCTCAACACGCTGCTCGAGCCGATGCGCGAGCGCCGCGCCCGCTTCGAGGGCGACCCCGGCGCGCTGACCGACATCCTGGCCGCCGGCACCGACCGCGCCGCGGCCGAGGCCCGCAAGACGATGGAGATCGTGCGCGAGCGCCTGAGCCTCGTGGAGAACCCGGCCCAGGTGGTTGCCGGAGGCGCGGCGGCGGAATGAGGCAATTGCGAGGCAATGCAGGGCGGCGGGGGCGCCAAGCATGAGTTACACCATCAAACTCCCCGCGTTCGAGGGGCCCTTCGACCTGCTCCTTCACCTCATCAAGGTGAACGAGATGGACATCTATGACATCCCGGTGGCCGAGATCACGCGCCAGTACCTGGAGTACGTGGACGTCATCCGCCAGCTCGACCTGGAGATGGCCGGCGACTTCCTCGTGATGGCCGCCACGCTGATCCACCTCAAGGCGCGCACCCTGCTGCCCGTGCCGCCCGATCCCGAGGAGCAGGAGGAGGAGATCAGCGAGATCATGTCGGCGCGCGAGCTGATGCGCCAGCTGGTCGAGTACCGCAAGTACAAGGAGGCCGCCGCGGCGCTGCGCCAGCGCGAGGAGCAGGCGGCCCGCGTCCTCTTCCGCAACAGCACCTTCACCGTCGTGCAGGACGACTCCGAAGGCCTCACCGCCGACGTGTCCATCCTCTACCGCGCCTTCGCCCGCGTGCTGAAGTTCGTGGACCAGCCCGCCTTCAACCCGCAGTTGACCGAGCAGTTCGCCGTGGAGGACAAGATCGTCTACCTGGAGGACCTGACCCACCGCGAGAGCGAGGTGGACCTGTTCAGCGTCTTCAAGCGCTGCTTCAACCGCAACGAGGTGATCGTGACCTTCCTCGCCGTGCTGGAACTGTGCCGCATGAAACGCATCCGCATCCGGCAGGAAGGCTCGTACGAAAAGGTGATCCTCGTTGCCGCCGAGGGACAACTCGAATATGACACCGAACA
>JADHEF010000868.1_pt1 | contig 24598 bp, 5 predicted proteins | sample 8952391 | NCBI WGS metagenome assembly JADHEF01 (sample SAMN16124439, study PRJNA663245) | bioreactor sludge metagenome | isolation source: sludge (nitrite) | place: India:Bengaluru | collected 2019-02-28 | reverse complement strand
TGTCATAGTGCGTTCACTATAACGCATGCCTACGGTTGTAGGCAATCCCAAAAACGGGGGTTTGCGAAAAGGTTTTTATAGAATCGCCTTGCCCACACGGTTTTTATCATGCTAAGATTAAAAAATCACGGCGTTGTATGCTCATCCCTCTTGCAGGTGAGAAAAAATGCCATGGGATGAGTCGAAAAGAGACGCGTATGAGTGGTTTTCTGAGCATGAAGAACGGAAATTGTGTGGCCAATCGGTTCGGATCGGTGGTTCGTCTGACTGCCGTGTCAATGGTATTTTTTTCTCTCCTTCTGGCAGGTTGCAAGAAGCGTACAGTCCCTGATGTGTCGCCCTCTGTTTCCAAAGGTGCCGGGGTGGAGAGCGTGGTAACCAACAGGATGCAGGACGCAGCCTATCGCAAAGCGCTTGATCTCAACCGACTTGAGCAAGGTAAGAAGGCTTCCGAGCGCAATAAAATTGTCGGAAAAATGGAGCAGATGATCGCGAAAGCGCGAGCATCGTTGCCGACGGGTGCTGATGATGTGGCCGTTAAGGCCGAGTTGGCAAAGAATCCTGAGTGGGTAGAGTTGGAAACAAAGAACGCGCATGTGACCGCCGAGATCGATAAGACCTTGGCGGAGGCTCGGGAGACGGTCCGTCAGCGTATGCTGGCTGAGGCTCGGGATGTGAAGGCGGTGTCCGAGGGTAAAGCAAAGGCGATTGACCCTGCGGCTGCCAAATGAGACGTGCGAGACGCGTGAAATAAAACGATTTACTGAGAGAACAGGAGTATGCGCATGAAAACGAACTGCATGACGAGTGTCTTGAAAAAGCTGGCGTTCCCGTTGGTGGCCTGCGGGTTAATCATGACGGGAGCTTCCGCCTGGGCGCAAACGGGAGACATCAGCAAAATCTATTCGGCCACGCCCAACATAACCGTCCGGAGCGCCGGCACCACGGTGGACCTGCGGATCAGGCTGCGTAATACGTCCACGTATTTCGTGCGGTCGTACTCGGGGCCGTATTCTCCCGATGTCGCTGCCGTCCTTTCGCCGTTCCAGATCAGGGTGATGACCGGTAACGGCTACGCGTATGCCAATTTGGTCGGCATGGATAATCTCCCCGCTCCCGCTTCCCCCGCATACTCGACCGAACTGCGTTTCCTGTATACCGTGCGTTCCGGGGATCTGGCGCTTCCCATGCGGTTGTACGGCGACGCGGGTGCCGTCACGCCAGGCAATGAGTTCGATGTTTCCCATAACGGGCAGTGGCGGATTTATAACCCCACGACGGGTGTCGATGTGGTGTGGCGCTATGGTACGTTTCTGGACGGGATGGTTGATCCGACGTTCGCGCTTCAGAATGTCCGCCTCCAGACCATCGATTTCGAGACGGCCGCATGGAGCGTGCGCGCCACGGAGACGCTCCCTTGCAAGGTCACGTCCGGCAGCCCGGTCAGCAACGAGGTCCCGTTCTACGTGTGGTCCGGGGACACGAACATCGCGCAGATCGTCGAACAGCAGGCGGGGCAGAGCTCGACGCCGCTGAAACTGCTCGCAGGCGCTTCGGAAGCCACTTTCAATATCTATGGCAAGGCGATGGGCACGGCGCTCATTTATCTGAGTCCTGAACCGGGCCCCGGGGTCGGGGTGACCAACTACGTGACAAAACAGGTGACCGTCACGAATCCGCCTCCTCCGACCGTCAGCATTTCATTGGCAAACAACCCTCTGCTTCATGAGGTATCGGTGAATGAGTCCGATAACGTGGTTAACAACCTGACGGTTACGTTGTCGCATCTGTATCCTGAGGCTCTGGTCGTGCGGCTGGATACCACGCCGCTGGTGCAGACCAACGTGACCTTCCCGAGTAGTCCCATGTATGTCACGATTCCGGCGGGAAATAATACCGCCACAATCGGATACACTGTTACTGACGGTACGTACATCAGCAAACCCACCATCACGAAAATCACAATCTCGCCTGTGATCGAGAATGCGGCCGCCAGTACTTATTATACAAATCGGACTCCCGCGAAGGTTCAGGTCAAAAACGTCGCGCCGGTGATAGTAAGTCCGTTTGCGGGCGTGACCAAGGTTGTGAATACGCTGAAAACCGTCGCCTACGATTGGGAAGTGACCGATGTGGCGGCAGATATGCTCGCCGGCATGACGGTTACGTGGAATTTCGGCGACGGCTCGCTCGCGCAGACCGTTTCCGGTGCCTCCGGAACGATTAATCATCTGTATACGGACGCTGGCTCGTATACGGTGTCCGTCACGGCGAAAGACAAGGACGGCGATATTTCATTACCTGTTGACTTCCGGGTCGATGTGAAAGACGCCGCGCCTGTCCCGTATGTGCAGGTGGTGCCCTCTGCCGTAGGATATAACGAGACGAACGGCATCGGCTCGCTGTATTTCTCGCTGTCGAAGAAATTTCCTGAAGACACGTGGATCCAATTGTCGGTTGAACCGGCAGCACAGAGCAATATCGTGTTCGGCGCGCTGCCCCCCATCCCCATTTATGCCAACGACACCAATTCGTCCTCCTTGGAGTTTGAGATCTTGGACGGTACGGAATATAGCCGGTTGACCGGTCTGACGTTCATCCCCACCGTGGTGAGCAACGATGCGGCGAAGGCCTATTTCACGTCCAGGACGCTGCGAGGTGTGAAAATTTACAATCAGCCTCCGCTGGTGACCCGCGTATTGGAGATGAAAGTTAACGCCTTAACGAACATTGTGATCCCGGCCGGCATCCCCAAAGAGTTTTCCTTCGAGGTTGCGGATGTGGACGCGGATTTGAATCCCGTCTTAACCCGCTGGAACTTCGGCGACAACACGGGTGATGTCTCCGCAAACGCTTTTACAAACAGGAAGGGAAATGCGAGGGGGGTCCTGAGCCACACCTATCAGAGTCCGGGAACCTACAGCGTGTGGATGCAGGCGGAGGACAAGGACGGAGGGTTCTCCCAGCAGGTCGAGTTCACGGTGACGGTCGGCCAGCCGCCCACGGTCAGGATTTTGCCGCCTTCCGGGCCGCTGTACGAAACGCCCAACACGGGAGAGAAAGACTACATTGTGGTGCAGTTGTCGTCGGCCTGCACCAATGCGGTGACCGTAAGTTTGGATGTGACTCCCCTGAATGACCGGTACAACGGCACGCTGATACTTGAGACGCCGCAGATCGTTTTCCCGGCCGGTTATATCGGTGAAGTCAAGGAGCAGAAGGTCTATATCTCCAGCATCAAGGACGGCACGGACATTTCAGCCAGCACGGGCTTCAAAATCACGCCGCGAGTCACCGCCACGGCGGCATCCGTTGCCTTCTATACAAATAATCTGGTATCCGGCGATGTGCGTATCCTCAATGTGCCGCCGGTGCTCACCTCGCCGGTCGCCTCGCCCGTCACGGGTACGGATGTGGCTTACACCGTCCCGCAAGGGGCCGACTGGACGTTTTTCTGGAGTGTTACGGATGTTGTCAAGGACTGGACGAACGGTTGGGTGACGATCACTTGGTCTTGGGGCGACGGTACCCCCGCGACGGTCACGAATACCCTGTATGGGCGGTCCGGGGCCGTGATTCATAACTATTCGTCGGTCGGCGACATGGTGATCCATGTGATGGCCACGGACAAGGACGAAGGCTACCATGATGTGTATTTCAAGATCCGCGTGTCTCCGGCCAAGACGGTCAATGTGACGCCGTTGGGACCGGCTTTGGGTGGTACGTATTCGAGTGCCCCCGGCTTGGGCAACGGTCTGATCCTCTCGGAGGACGCCCGTAACCGCGTCATCGAGCAGGATGTTTACGAATTCAGGTACGACCCCTCCGTCTCGTTTGCTAACCTTGTTGCGGCACCCTATAAGACATCGCCGCCCTCGGGCACGTACCGTTTGACAAACTATATCAATCGGGTCTCCGGTCGTCCGGGTATCGACGCGCTGGGAACTCCCGGAACAAACATTGTAATGGACAGTTTCTTCTATGTCTGGGTGGGTGCGGACCAGGGATTGCCGGCGGAAGCGTTGATCCCGGTGTCAACTCCGAAAGTGGCGGTCGCGTTGCCGGAAACTGCGCCAGCCGCATCAAATTCCACGCCGACCACCGTGACCATTCGTCAGATCCAGGCGGTCTTTAGCCGCGAGTTTCGCCCGAAGGACAACGTGGGCGATATCAATAATGACGGCATCCCCGATCAGACCGCCAACTTCTATAAATTTCCCACGCTGTTGGGCAGCGACTTGCTGTCGGCCATGGACTATAATGCAGACCTTGACTTCCTTCCCGGCGAGGCGATCGACAGCGGTCTTATCGGAGGCTCGTCAAATGTGTGGGCGGCGGTCGGTCGTCCCTTTACCGCGTTTCTGGAAATACGCGGGTTTCACGAAGGCTTGAACAACCCTCAGTTCAACTCTGAACAGGATTTCGGCCCCGGTGAATTAGAGGCCTTAACGGATTTCGGCATGAGTTCTGAACGGCCAACGGACCCGACCAAAACAGATACCGACGGCGACGGTTACCCTGACGGGTGGGAATACTATTTCTGGTATCAGTCGCTGGTCAATCATGTGACCGGCAGAAAGTATGATCCGACGGACGTGGCTTCGGGCGCTCTCCTCGATTGGCCGGACATTTATGGAAAGTTTGATCCGACCAGACCGGCTACTGAACTCGCGGACAAACGTGACCTCGACAACGACGGACTCACCGATTTCGAAGAGTTGAACATCGGGACCAACCCGATCAATTGGGATACGGACAAAGACGGCATGTGCGACGGCTGGGAGGTGCTGCGCGGGCTCAACCCCAATGATCCGCGAGACGCGCTGGATCAGAAAATGAATAACCCGGACGGCGATTACATGGCGATTTCCGTGGTGCCACGCGACTTTGTGACAACCACCGACGGCAAAACCTATTTGCAGGATGCGGGCAAAAAACTGACGACGTGGTATATTTACGGTAATAAGTACACGAATGCTCCGATCGCGGTCGGTCGTGCGGTGACGTTGGCCGGTGGAGTGACCATTGATAGTAGCATCCCCGCCGTAACAACCAATGCGCTGATCCTGCACTTCCAAGTTAATCACGAGTTCGGTTTTGACCCTCGTACGGCATGGGTCGGCTCTGTAGGCCGTGTACTGGATTACGCCCGGAATCACCCCGTTCCAGCAGGTTGGGGTGCGATCTCCGGGATGCCTAGCTTCTCACGTTTCTCGGGGTGGGTGGCTAGCGACGCCGCGAATACGCGTGCCTTTACCTCGCTCGACGAATATCTGCTCATGAAGTTCATGTCTGAAACCAGACTGTATGGGGCGGGTGCAAGCATCGGAGACGGGGATAGGACGGTTAAAACCTTGGAGTGGAGCAGTTGGTCCACAAGTCCGTTGACGCCGGATACCGATGCCTCGGCTGCGCTTGCCGATGGCGTACCGGACGGCTGGGAACTCTATGTCTCCTGTCAGCCCGGTACGCAGACAATGATCATTTCCCCTTGGACGGCGGAAGACTGGGATGATGATGTTGAACCGGGTACTCCTGGAGACGGCTTGACGAACCAACGTGACTTCGCGGGCGTGGACTCCTGTGCCGCGTATGCCAACCCTGCTTTGTATGGGGCGGGGCTGGCCACGGTCACGATCACGCGTCCCGCTATTGATGCGTTGTGGCTGAATAAATTCTGGCCGACCGACCCGTGGTCAGTGGACACGGACGGAGACAAATTGAATGATCCGGACGAGCGTGCGTTCATGTATGGTGCGCCGACGGACAACGGCTCGACCTGCATCGTCGGTGGCGGTTTGAATCCTTGCAGCATGGATACGGATCTCGACGCGCTGCCTGACACGTGGGAGAACGAGTTCACCGGTACGATGCCGGTCGGCGGCGCTGCTATCACCGACGGCATGGACGGCACGGTCCAAGACGATCAACAGGACTGGGATTTCGATGGCTTGCTGAACTATCAGGAGTATTGGGTGCAAGCGGTGCGCAGTTTCCGCTATGATATCCCCACCAACAATGTGACGGCCGCGTCGATGTCTCAGATGGCCCATACCGGTTTGCCGATGGACATGACATTCGAGCCTTCCAGCCTCTTCGTTGAGATCACGAATGACTGGCAAGTGTGCAGATATCCGTGGGGCGATACGGCACCGAGACTCTGGGTGATGCTGCCTCCCGGCTGGAACAACACCTACACCTCCACGGATCCGCGTGATCCGGACACCGACTACGACAGCCTGGACGATTATTACGAGCTGTTCCATGGGCTGAATCCGGTCTTGGGTGTCATTGTCGCCGGGGATACTGGAATGTTTGGCGACCGTGTGGCTCGAGCCTATCTGCGTAATAATGCAATTCTCATTGAAGCCCGCGACAACGACTGGGGGCGCGGTCTGCCACTGGATTATGTGAACTACCCGTGGTTGACAGGTCTCCAGACGGCTGACCCGGATGCGGACGGCTTGCGTAACTTTGAGGAGATGCTGCAGCCCAATCAGCAGGCACCCGACTCACACAACACCGATCCGAGCCCCATCTGGCTGACGGATAATAGTTCATCCAACAGCGTGACGCGGCGGTTCTATGACGCTTTTTCAAAGACGGCCGCACCGAACATGTTCTTCTGGCCCTATACCGTGGCTGTGCAACCGCGCCAGCCAAGGGTCAACGTGTACACCTATGAAATGAACGAAGGGTACGACACCGATAACGACGGTGTCTCCGATAAGGCCGAACTGACGCAAGGTCCGAGCGGCAACAGCGAGCCGCAGGATCATGATGATCCGCTGCGCCGCCAGGCCATTTGGTTCGACGGTGTCCGCTCAGCGGCACAGACCTATTCTTCTTTCAACTACGGTGCGTATGGCTTGCGCAGCTTCACCGTGGAGTTGTGGGCGCGTCCTGAAGTTGTCAATCGCGACCAGGTCCTCATTGAGCGTCCGGTGTCCTACGGAGATTCGGACTTGAGTGTGCCGGAGACCTATCTGCGCCGCAACTTCCGTATCGGCATCGCCGCCGACGGCCGGGTTTACGCCATGTTCGAGAACTCGGGTTTCCATGACTCGCATACCGGCGTGGTGAGAGCCTACGGTCCTGTGCTGAAGGCGAACGAGTGGGTCCACCTGACGGCCCGGATGGACGGTAATGCGGGCGAGTTCTCGATTTTTGTCGATGGCAAACTCCTGCATACGGTTGCCACCGCGCTGATTCCGGCCACCGGCGTGCTGAACGTGTCGACTGATCCGACCGACGGGAATAATGTCGGGGCGATTGTCACCCGAGCCCAATTGGTGTTGGGTGCGGCCAACAACAACAACCCGCGTGCGGCGAGGCCGACCTGGGCGAACTTCGCTGAGTTCTACAAAGGGAGCTTGGACGAGGTGCGCGTATGGGATGGTGCACGCAGCAATGCCGAAATCAAATCGGACTTCCGCAAGCGGTACAGGAAAGAGGATCTGATGACGTTCCGGTACAATGTCGCGCAGCAGACGGCCAACGGCTTTACGCGGATTCCCGGTGATCCCAACCAGTTGCCTGCGGATTTGCTGTATCACTTCACGTTCGACAACATGTTCGGAGCCGGGCTGCCAACGGCAACCACGCAGGTGCCGCGCGGCTTCAATGACCCGCAGGTGTCCATCAACCGCCCTGTCGGAACCGTGGTTGACTGGTGGGCCGATTACTCGTTGGTCAGTGCGGTGTATCAGGACTATGGCTATGTGCCGTGGATCGAGAACGGCGTCGATCATTTGCCGATCTGGACGGATCCCGTCCAGTCCGGCAACAACCAGTTGACCTTCACGGAAAGGGTGCAGAATTCCGTCTACTGGACGTCCACCTCGACCGGGGCGACGGTGACCAATAATGTGTTCCCCAACAACAACGACCCGTATGGTTTCGGGCGTGGCTGTCGGGTCACCGGCTTCAGGACCGCAGCGGATCTGCTCCCTCTGGGCAATGCCTTTGCGAAGACGGTCACGGATTTGTGGGACGCGCAAGGCAGCAGCGGAAGGTGGAGCGACACCAATGCCGATGCGGATTCCGACGGTCTGCCGGATTGGTGGGAGGCCTATGTGGCCACGCTCTATCCGGAGTTGGGCGATATCGGCTGGTACGACGTCTATCCCGATGGCAGTGGCATGACCATGGGTGAGCGCTATCTGAACGATTTGTCCACACCGCAGATTCCGCAAGTCGGCGATTCCGATGCGGATGGTTTGCCCGATTGGTGGGAGGCGGAAGTCGGCGGCTATACCAGTTGGACGACGCTCTATCGGGACAACAGCGGTTTGACCGCAGGCGAAAGGTACCTGATTGACCTCTCCGATTTCTTCGCAGCGCAGGGTTACGATACGGACGCCGATGGTCTGCCCGACTGGTGGGAAGGTTACATGACCGCAGTCTACCCGGTGGTAACGAATGATTGGAATGCTTTTGCGCCCGTTGGTAGCGGCACGAACATGGGGTATCGTTATCTGTTGGATATGGCAGTTTTAGGAGGAACGCAGAAGATCGGTGATACGAACTACAACGGCTTGGCAGACTGGTGGGAGGCTCAGGTTAAAATAACTAACCCGACGGCGGTGCTCGGGTGGTCGCTGAGGTATCCCGACGAGGATCTGACGGTGACGAACAGTTGCGGTTCGGTCTATACGAACGATCTGGCGTTGATCGGTGTGCCTTCGTCGCAACCGGGCGACGTCAACACCAACGGCGTGCCTGATTGGTGGGAGACCTACACGACCAACATGACCGCTCCGACAGCACTCAGCCCCAGCACGCCCACGCTTTGGTCAGGTATCCACCCGGATGGAAGCGGGAAGACGCTTTTCGAACGCTACACGCTTGATATGGAATATTTTACAGGGGCCAACCGCCAGGTCAACGATGAGGACTGGGACGGTCTGCCTAACTGGTGGGAACGGTACAACAGTTTGGTTCTCAATGGCAGCGATAACGCCACCAATCTGACGTGGAACACGGGGTATCCGACCAATGGCGCACCGCTAACAGCGGGCGATAAGTACCGGCAAGATCTGATCGCGGTGGTCGGCGCTGAGTGGCAGGTGCTGGACAGCGACCGTGACGGGCTCCCCGATTGGTTCGAAACGTATATTGAGACGTATCTTGGCGTGGCGGCCCTCCAGTGGAAGACGGCCTTCCCGACGAACGGCAGTCCTGAGAGTGCCGGTCAGTTCTACTACAGCGTGTGGACCATGATCGATAACACGAATGTGGTCGGCGATGCCGATCTGGATGGTCTGCCCGACTGGTGGGAAGCGAAGGCCGCCGCGGTTTATGCCGGAACCAACCTGACGTGGGACTCGAGTTATCCGACCAATGGCGCTCCGACGACTGCCGGGCAGCAGTATTTGTCGTATCTGGCGACACAAAGCTCGGCTCCTGGTGATGCGGATGCGGACGGTCTGCCGGACTGGTGGGAGTGGTATGCGGCCTCGGTTTGCCCGACCAATACGTTCGACTGGGGCGATCCTTTCCCACATGTCTTGCCGGATGGCAGCACGACGAATGCCGGCGTTGCTTATCTGTCTTATCTAACGAACGATTTCCTGACAGTCGGGTTGCCGCTTGTCGGCGACAAAGAGTTCGACGCCCTGCCGGAGTGGTGGGAAATGTACGTGGCGACGCGCGTGTCGTCCGCACAGTTTATGCAGGCGACCAATTTGAATTGGCTGTCGGCTTATCCCGGTGTCAATACCAACGCCGGAGCGCGTTACCTGGCCGATTTAACGCGTCACGTCAATGACTGGGATAACGACGGTATGCCCGACTGGTGGGAGATGCTGGTCGCGTCATTCTATCCGGGCAGCGGGAATCGCGGTTGGAACGAACTCTATCCGGACGGCGGCGGCAAGACGATGGGGGACCGTTATCTGCAATATCTGGCCGACGGAGATCTGACAATGGTCGGAGCGAATCAGCGCGCCGATTCGGATTATGACGGGCTGCCCGACTGGTGGGAGATTCTGTTCGGGCTCAATCCGAATAGCGCGATGGGCGTCGACGGACCTGACGGTGATCCGGATGCGGACGGCCTTACGAACTTCTATGAGTTTCTGTCCTCCACCAATCCATACTCTGCGGATACGAACGGGGATGGGGTTCGCGATGGCGATGAGGATGCGGATCATGATGGCCTCTCGAATGGTGAAGAATTCAGTTATGGAACGAGTCCGAAGTCCGTTGACTCCGACGATGACGGTCTCGACGACCTGACGGAGGTTACGAGCGCGTTTGATCCTGTGGACCCGCTCTCGCCCTATACGCCCCGGACGCTGGTGAATACTGACGGAACGGGTTCACTGAGCATACCCAAAGCGCCGATGGTGAACGGGTTCAATATTGACCCTGACGGCTTGCGGTTCAACCTGACGAACTGGACAATCACTGCGCGAGTCAAGTTGACGGCGGTGCCCTCGGCCGATGTGCTCCTGGTTCAGCGTCAGGTCCGAAATGGAAACAGCGATCTTCTGAACTACGAATTGGGTATCGATGCCGCTACGTTGGTGCCGTATGTCCGGTTCAAGACGGTCGTCGGAAATATTTGCCGTGTGAACGGTTTCCGCCCCTTGGAACTTGGCGCGTGGACGAGTTTGGGCGGCCGTTTGGGTCCTTCAGCACAACCTGGCGACACCGAACTTGCGTTCATTCAGGACGGCGTGGTCAACGCGCAAAATCTCACGGGACTGACGTGTGCGAGTGGGGTGCAGTCCGGTGATTTGGTGGTTGCCAAGAATCTGCGCGGCGAGATCGATGAGGTCACGATTTGGACCGAGGCGCGTACAGATGCCCAGCTCAAAGAGTTACAGGGCAGGACACTTCTTTTCGGTCAACTCGTAGAAGACGCTACGTTGTCCTTTAATTATTATTACTATTCTTATGATTCTGTGACAGGTGCTTCAACTTCTTGGCAGAACAGTCGTGATGTCCTTCAGTCAGGGAAAGTCGCTCTCTACCTGCCGTTCGATGACGGTCGATATGTCGCGGGTACCAAGGTCAATGCGGTCGATGATTTCGTTCACTATACGAACGGTTGGCGCACGGGACGCGCGTACGCAGGGACAATGGTCGGTGGCATCGACTTCAGCCCGCTGGTCAACGACAGCCAGCCGCAATTCCCCCTGCCGCTCGATTCCATCCAGAACATTGATTCGGACGCTGACGGGATGCCGGACATGTACGAGGTGTACTATGGCCTTGACCCCAATCTATCGGGAGACGAGTCCGGTTGGGCCGCGGTATGGGATTCGAATCGGAACAGATGGGTGTATCAGACGCTACAGGACGTATGGGATTATGGGCCGGACGGAGATCTGGACGGTGACGGTTTCTCGAATGTGTACGAGTATTACGCCGGAACAAGCCCGTGGTCCATCGACACGGACGGTGACGGGGTTAGCGACGTGGACGAGGATAGGGACAACGATGGACTCGCGAACATCGAAGAGTCTCGACTCGGCTCGCATCCGATGCGCATTGACACGGACGATGACGGGATCAACGACGGTGTGGAGGTGCAAAGCGGAAGCCATCCGGCGTTCTCCGACTCGCCATGCTTAACGAACAAGTCGATGCGGCTGAACGGCATCGCAGCTTATCGGATTCCTTCACCCGACAGGGATCGTAGTCGTTTCAACAGCTCCGCCTGGACGGTGGAGGCGTGGGTGCGTCCCGATACGGCGGCGCAAACAGGGTCGCTGCTCAGATATGCCGGTACGGTGTATACAAACGGGACGCTGCGTGACGTGCTCTTTTATGAGTTGGGCCTGGACAACGGAACGCCCTATGTCCGCATGAACACGGTGATGCTGGTGCCGGTCGTGAGCCGGGTGAACGGCGGGATTCTAACGGCAGGTGAGTGGACGCATCTCGCGGGTGTCTTCGACCCTGTGAAGAATTCGCTGACCCTCTACCTGAACGGTATCGCGATGGCCTCGGAACAGGTGATAGAGGACGGCTTGGCTGGCTCTGCAACTGCTGCCGCGTATCCCGGCAAGGCCTTTATCGGCAGCGCCGGCGGCGTGAGAGGACACGTTGATGAAGTTCGTATCTGGAAACAGGCGCTCTCTCAGGACGAGATTGTCGCCGGCATCGAGCATCTGGTGCCTGCGGGAGACAAGCGGCTGATCTGTTACTTCCGCTTCGATGACGGCGGTTTGACAGCCGAAGACTACGCCTACCCGATCCGTCCGCCGATCACATTTGATTCGTCGAGAGTCGCATGGACGGGGAGTTTAGATATACCGTTGTTGTACTGCCTGACAGGTGTCACATTCGATGCGGGGACGGCGTATACCGGAACGCGCATGGAGGTCGATGACAATGACGGCGACGGTTTGCCCGACTGGTGGGAAAGTTTCAGCCAGTACCGGACGGCATCGTATCCGATCATGGAAGATGTTTATCATACGGAAACGAACAGCACGACCACGGTCGAGAATGGCGTCACAAACACAGACAGTGTCGTCAAATATATCTACACCGCCCTGAGGGTGATTGACGAGCGGTCGGAAACCATTGACCCGGCTCGGGAAAGGGCTTCCAGCGTTCTCGATTTGGGTTGGGGTATCGACTATGGGCACGGTGGGCGTTTTACTACGGTTCCCGCATGGATGCGTTCCGACGGTACCCGACAGGGGCGCTGGAGCGACAATCCGGACGGCGCTTGGTTGTTGAAGGACGTTTATATTGCGACAATCGCTGAGGTTGAAACGGCTGAGCTGCGCTTCCTGTTCCATCAAACGGACGAGAGAAGCTTGGTGTACATCAACGGGAACAGGTTATCCCTGCCTGAGCTGGAAGCCCAACGCATTTCCACGTTGGTTAGGGCCGAATCAGAAACCTTTAGGGATGAGCGTTGGGATAGCTTTAGTGAATATTTCCTCGATGCCGAATTCTTGAAGCGGGGGCAGTATCTGAAACTCGGCTGGAACCGGATTGCCGTGCAGCAGGTCAATGATGACTTGAACTTGGTAGACTCGCGGCGTTATGAGCAGTTCTGGTTGACGTTGGTTGTCGACGCTGGCCAGAAAATGTTGATTAAACAGGGCGAGCGGTGGTGGGTGTATGCGCATCCGGGAAGTATGGTCGAACCGCCGGTTGATGCGGCAGGCCGGGCTTGGTACGATCAGAATTATGGTCTGGACACGGCGGCCGATCCAGACGGTGATGGCTTGTCGAACTACTATGAGTCGCTGGTGGGCACGAGCCCGACCTCGCCAGACACGGACGGCGACGGCGTGTTGGACGCGTACGAGGATTTTGACGGGGACGGGTTGCAGAACATCCGCGAGTCCGCTGTGGGTACGGATCCGCGCCTGCCGGACACCGACGACGACGGCCTGCTCGATTTCGAGGACGGCTACATGGGCGCAACGGGCGCAATGCCGACCAATAGCCTGTTGCCGAGCATCGAACGGCATCTGAGTCTGGGTGGCAACGGGTATCTCGAGGCACCGGTGGTTTCGCGGTGGAGCAGTTTGACGGATTCCTTCACCCTGCGCCTTTCTGTCCGTCCGGACGCACTGCCTGCGGCCGGGACCACGAACTACCTGGCGATGCGCGAGGTCAGCTCGGGCGTGTACAACTACCTCCTGAAGCAGCTTCCCGACGGGCGCGTGGAGGCTGCCGTGACGGTTGACACGGGTGTCGGCGTGCCGCAGCAGATTGCGGTGGTTTCTCCCTCGCCGCTGGCCTTGGGCGAATGGTCACATGTTGACATGGTGGTCGACCTTCAAATGCAGCGTTTGCTGCTGTTGGTGAACGGCGCAAATGCGGGTTCGGCTTTTGGTGACATGCGTAAGATGCCAGCCACAAGCGGTCGCGGTCTGGTGCATACGCGGTTCGGAGTGAACCTTGTCGGCGCGTTGGACAATATCGCTTTCTACCGGATGGCGTTGAGCGAGGCGGATCTGGACCTCGTCCGCGATCAGGGTATTCTGTTCTTCCCGACCAATGCGCTGCAAGCCTGTTATCTCTTCGACGACGGTACGTCGAGCGAAGGTGCGAGCGGGGTCTCTGGCTGGGTCAACGGGCAGGTTCAAGATTTCGCCTATCTCTTCTGGCAAGTTGACCAACAAATCAAAGCGGGTTTCAATTTCAACGATTGGCTGACGGGGTGGCGTAACGCTGGCTCGCTGGTCGGCGCTTCGACCGTAATCACCGACACGAATCCGAATGATGCGGATCAAGATACGGACTATGACGGCATTCCCGACACGTGGGAGAAGCGGTACGGACTTAATCCCTATGACGATGCGGGCGAAAACGGCGCGTTGGGTGACCCCGACCGCGACGGGTTGAGCAACTTGTCCGAATACCTGATTTCGGAAGTCTACCACTTCTATCCGGGCTTGAATCCGAGACTCTTCAGTACCACACAGACGGTGTCCGACTACTACCTCAAGGAAGGAAGTCTTTACTTCGGTGAGATGTTTGCGGATCACGACATGATGGAAGATGCGTGGGAAGATAATACGTTGCCCTACTTCATCAGTCGTTTCGTGTATGATCCGAATCAGGACAACGATCAAGACGGTTGGTCGAACTGGGCGGAGTGCCGCTATGGCATGACGTCGCTGCGGAGTGATCCGGCCCTCGGAATGCACCTCTCTCCGGACGGTCTGTCGACAAAGGACTTCCCCGTTCCGGTCGTTGAGGCGCACGTGGCGTACCGTGGTCTGCAGCCCGTGGGCCCGGTGGTGGTTTATGCGTACTCTTCGGCTGAGATGAATGGGCTCCCGAATGCGATCTTCAGCGTGCCCGGAGGCGGTGCCGCAGTGCCTGCCGTAAAGACCTTGGGCTTCTGGGATAACAAGCAGATCACGGGTGTATTGTCTCCCGGGTCGGTTGTGCCGGCAAGCATCCGTCTGGAATTCACGGATGTCGCCGGAACGGCTTACACGATCGCCGAAGCCTCATATGACTTGCAGGATGTGGCGAATGGTGGCAAGACCGGTTCGATTTGGGGCTATGATAGCGAAAGGACGTTTGCGAAGATCGGTACGGTGAACTACGTCACGGGCGTGTTCGACATCGATCTCGGCTGGTACAGCGGCAAAGAGGTGCAGAACTCAACTGCGGCAGGCCAGGAAACGCAAACGCTGCATCCGGAGACGTCGTATCTGAAGATCAACTACTCGACGAAGCAGATCAGCGCCTGGCCGAAAACCCTGTATCTGACGGATGCGGATATTCCGACAACGGCGGTGCCCAGCATCGGCTATATCAAGGAAGGTTTGAACTACTTCTTCGCCTTCATTGATAAGGACAATAACGGCAGATGGGATGCAGGAGAGCCGTGTGGCGTACCTGAACCGTTTGGGACGGACATCGGTTGGCACTGGAATCAGATCAATATCGAGCTGACTGATTACACGACGGGGTACCTGCGTATGACGCTGGCCACAGGACAGCGTTCTGAAGATGTGTACTTCGGGACTACTCAGCCCGGCGGTGGTTCCGCAAGCGGTAGTGGTAGTTCATTCAGTACACACGTGCGTGTGTACCGCATGAGTGTGGACGAAAATGTCTCCTATCAGGAAAAGGTTCTGGACAAACAGGTCTTTTTGCGCGGATATCTGCACGAGGGCGATCTGCTTGTGGGTGACCAGTTGGCGCTCGACTGGGGTCTGGTCGGTGTGCCTACCTATCTGAATCGGAAGACGGTGGTGTACAACGTCATGGTGGGAGATAGCCCGTCGTTGACGAATAGCGTAGTGTCTGTCTTCACGAACACCTTTGACACGGCGCGCGCCCAGGCAGTGACGACCTATCCGATTGACGGCGGGTATGTATATGCCGCACGCCCGACCTTCAAGTGGTCGATGCCGGACAACTATACGGCCTTCACGCTCGAGATCCGGCAGACGTCCGAGACCGGGCCGGTCATTTACAACTCGGGGGCCTCGAAGGTGCCTGTGCGGAACATTGACGGTGAGTGTGTGTGGAAGGCACCGATTTTCGCGAATGCGCGTATGCCGAACGGACGGATCTTTGAATCCAATAAGGTGTACGTCTGGCGCGTGATTGCGATGGATGCGAAGTTCAGCGATACGGCGAGCAACTGGTCTGACTGGAAGAAATTCCGCCTGGATGTCAACGTGCCGATGGCGTCTGCGGGCTATTGCTCGGTCAGTGCGAGAGTCAGTTATTTCGGGCCTGCGAGAAACTTGACAGACCGCGTCAGGGTCCAGGTGTTCCAAAACGCCGCCTTTGCGGGAGTGCCCGAGTCGGAATATACACTGGCGTTAACGGACTTGGCCTCGTTGACATCGGGCGTGTTCACTGTGAATGCTGTGCTGAACGGGTTGGCCGACAGCAGTGTGGCGGGTGACTACTATGTCCGCGCTTTCATTGACCACAACATGAACGGCGTGCGGGATGAATGGGAATCGTGGGGCTATCTGAATAGTTACGGTGTCAACGACCAGCCCTATTCCCCGAAGCCGATCCAGTTGACGTATTCGACAAAACCGGACGTGGTGGACCTCGTGATCGAGGATGCTGATACCGATCAGGACTGGTTCCCGGACGCGTGGGAATTCGAGCTGAACCCGAGCGGTGACTTCCTTGGCCTCACCGGTCCTGCGACAGGTCCCGGACCTTATACGGAGGTCAATCCGTATTTGACCGCTGATGGAGCGCTCCTCGCCGCCTTGGCGATGGGTACTACGGATCAGGACGGAGATGGTCTGGGCGATCTCGCTGAGTTGCTCTTGGGGTCGGATGCCCAGAAGGCATCGAGCTCGGGTGACGGCTATTTGGATGGTGACAAGGTTGCGTTGGGTCTGTCGCCGGCAGATACGTTACGTGTGTATCTGACAGGTCTGGCAGCGAGCGCCGCCGTGCAACCGGAGGTTCAGTGGACGATGGAAGTGCAGAAGGCGGTGGGTACAACCAGCCCCGCTCTCAGCATGTTGTCCTCGACCACCTCTGGCAGTGCGGCTACCTACGAGGTGCTGTACACGCCGTCCTTGTCCACCCCGCAGTGGCGGACCGTAAAGACTGGTACCGTGGCGCTGTCGGGTGTCCAGGCGTTGACAAGCGAAATCGAAACCGCGCTGGCCGCAGAGCTCGATCCGGCGAAGGGCTTCTTCCGGGTACGGTTGTTGAAACCCGTGAAGCCTTAACCGGTTTAGGCTGAAGAACGGCTGTTCCGCGTGTTCTGACGCGTGGAGCAGCCGATCCTAACGCAAGTCGGCGACGGGTTCGGGGGTGGTTGGCCGAAAGTCCGCCACCCTATTAAGAAGGTTCGGTTGCGTCACGAAACCGTATGAGAGAGCGTTATGGTACCTTTCAATAACAAAATACTGCGGGTTGTGAGTGCCCTGTTTTTGATGGCTGCGTGCGTGCAGGCGGCACCGTTTGCCAAGACCTTCAAGTTTACCCAGCCGGATGGCACGCGCATTGAGATCTGGGGCGAGGGAGACGAATTCCGAGCGGTATTCGAGCACAACGGCTATACGGTCGTCATGGATGCCGCACGCAAGACCTACACCTATGCCCGGCTGTCTGCCGATGGCACAGAATTGATCCCGACTCGGCTCGATGTCGGTAAAGCCGACCCGCAGGCCAACGGCTTGCCGCAACATCTGCGGATCACGTCGGAAGCGGCGCTTGCTCAGGCCCAAGCGCGCTTTGACAAATGGGATGCTGGTCTGCAGGTGACTCGCCGTTGGCAGGCACGCAAGAGCCAACTGCAGCTCGAGCGGTCGCAGGCCGAGGATGGGCGGATCGCGCTGGCTCCTCCAGCATATACCACCACGGGCACCAAGGTAGGGTTGTGCCTGCTGATTGATTTTCCGGATGACGTGGCGACAGTGCCGCATGCCGACATCATCGATTTCTGTAATGCAGACGAGTACACGGGGTACGGAAATAACGGTTCGGTCAAAGAATACTATAAAGATGTGTCGAACGGGTTGTTGACGTACACCAACATTGTCACAGCTTACATCCGTATGGCCCGGCCCAAAACGTACTACAACGACATCAGCAAAGATTGCGGTTCTCAAGGCAACCTGTTGATCGAGGATGCCGTGGCGATCTTAAAGGCTTCGCCAAATTATGCGACCGAGATCGCGCCTGCCTTTGAAAACCTGACCGTTGATGACGTCGGGCAGGCCGTGGCCTGTAATGTTTTTTATGCGGGAGATAATGGCGGGAGGTGGACGTATGGCCTTTGGCCGCACTCGTGGAGCTTGGTTGTGGTCGGTGCACAGGCGTTAACCGCCAGTGTCCGTATTTGGAATTACCAGATAACAAACATTGGCGAATCCCTTGAGCTCGGAACCTTTTGCCACGAGAACGGGCATATGCTTTGCGATTATCCGGATATCTATGACTATGGTTATGATTCCAAAGGCGGGGCTGGCATGTTCTGCCTGATGGACTATGGCGGCGGCGGGGGGAATCCCGTGCAGGTTTGCGCCTATCTCAAATACGCGTCCGGCTGGGCAACCAACACTGTCGAAGTCACGGCAGACAAGGGTATCGCCGGTTCGTTGTCGGCGCTGGTTGGGGCTGCGGATTATAACCGGTTCTACCGGTTTGAGAAACCCGGAACCCCGACCGAATACTATCTCTTCGAGAATCGCCAGAAGACGGGACGCGACGCGGGCATTCCCGCTTCCGGGATAGCGATTTGGCATATCGATGAACTAGGCAAAAGGGATGATCAGCGTCTGGCGTATAACACCAAGCATGAAAACTACGAGTGTACGCTGATGCAGGCGGATAACCAGTGGCATTTTCAGAAAAATGTTAACGCGGGTGACGCGAGGGACCTTTACTATTTTGGAAACGCGGCCGCGGGATATGGCAACGCGTTCTCCGACTCGACCGCACCCAGCGCGCGTTGGTGGGACGGGACGAAGTCGTTGATGGAGGTGGATACGTTCAGCGCCAGCGGCCCGGTCATGACACTCCTCTTCGAAACGCCGCCCCCGGTCATCGTAACGCCTTCCCCGTTGCCCGATGGACGGATCGGAACATTTTATTCCTTTAAGTTCGCGGCGGGAGAAGGTGCAACACCGTACGTGTGGAAGGTGGTCTCCAACACGCCGCCGTCGGGGTTGATTTTGAGTGAAGCGGGTGTCCTGAGCGGGTTACCCGAGGAGGCCGTGACAGCCGTGTTTGACGTGGCGGTGACGGGGAGTAACGGCAAGGCCGATACAAACCAGTTCAGCCTGACGGTCTGGCCCGCTTTCAACGAGCCGTATGTTGAGACCTACGAAAACTCTGCCGGACTGTTGCCCGATGGCTGGGCTCAAGAATATGTGTCCAATACGGTGGCGTGGACGTACGTGGATGGGAATGGAGCGGGTGTAGGGGCCGGGAGCCCTTTCACCGCGCACAACGGTACCTACAACGCTTGCCTGAAGGTGAACCTCAGCTCTTTAAGAGGTTCCAAGACCCGTCTGGTTTCTCCGCGCATCGTGTTCCGTTCTGCCTCCCGTTACGCGCAACTGAGTTTCTGGCACTATATGGCCAAAAGAGACAGCCTCTTCCAGGATGAGCTTCGGGTCCTTTACAAGACCTCTTACACTAACGAGTGGCAGACACTTGAAACCTATACGGATTCCGTCAATGTCTGGACTCGACGTACCGTGCCACTGCCCGGCTCGAACACAACATATTATATCGCCTTTGAAGGGACGGCCAAATACGGCTACGGCATTCATATTGACGATGTCGAGGTGTTCGATGCGTACACCCCGCTTGAAATCGTGGCGTCCTCTGTGTTGCCGGATGCGATACTCAAACAACCCTACAGTTATACGTTGGAAGCCGCTGGCAATGAGGGACCCTTTACTTTCTCGTTGACGGCCGGAACAGCGTTGCCTGAAGGGTTGACGCTCAGCACGAACGGTTTGATCAGCGGCGTGGCGACGAATCTCAGCAATCTCGGTAGCAATGTCTTCTCTGTCGCCCTGACGGATGGCGAAACCAATACTGTTTCATCCTTTTCGCTGAATGTCGGGTTGCCGCGTTTTGAACTATTTGCCGAGCCCTTCGAGCAGGGCGGCATGATGCCGACCGGATGGACGCAGGTGTATGTGACGAACGGTGTCGCTTGGGCTTGCCGGAGCGGCGGCGGTAACGGCGACACCTTCCACCAACCGCCAAGCGCGTACGAGGGTCTGCACAACGCCGTGCTGTGGATCAATGAATACACCAATCATGTAACTCGGCTCGTTTCGCCCGTGATCGATCTGGGTGCCTCGCCCGCCAATATCCGTCTTGACTTCTGGCACTGTATGACGGCTCTCATGGGACAACAGGATGAGTTGCGGGTCTATTATAAGACATCTGCTTCAGGGGCTTGGAATCTGCTGGCGAACTATACGAATAACGTGACCGAGTGGACGCGGCGGACGTTGCCATTACCCAACCCCACTCGTACGTATTATCTGGCCTTCGAAGGGAACGCCCGTTTCGGACAAGGCGTGTGTATGGATGACATCCGTATCACCGACGAGTCCCTCGCTCCCATCATCATGACGACGTCGCCGCTGCCGGACGGAACGGTCGGCGAGGTTTACAGCAAGGCCTTTACCGCCTTAGGAGGCGTCACGCCTTACAAGTGGGATTTGGTTTCCGGCACCTTGCCTTCTGGGCTGGTCTTCAGCGTTGACGGGATTCTGAGCGGCATGCCGGAGGTAAAAGCCAATGTAACGTTAGGTGTACGGGTGAAGGGTGCGGACGGGTATGCCTCAACCAACTTATTTGCGTTGAAAGTGTCGAGTGTGCAAAGAATCCCCTACACGCAGACTTTTGAAAGCCGTTCGCAATTGCCTCCGGGCTGGTCGCAGGAGTTTGTGGGGGTATCAACGTTGAGTTGGAGGATTCATAACGGTGGTTATTTGTATACCCCCCCCATGCCGAATGCGGCGCACAGCGGGACGAACAATGCCTTGCTCACGACCCTGAACAACTCCGATTTGACGACCCGTTTGGTAACCCCAATAATAGATATGGGGGTTGGCACGACGAATGCCCAATTGTCCTTCTGGTTCTGTTCGGCAAAGAAAGCTTATCAGGATGAACTGAAGGTCTTATACAAAACCAACGCGACCGATACCTCCTGGATGCAGTTGACGAATTACACTAAGTCGGTCACGGCGTGGAGCAACATTGTGCTGAGTCTGCCCAGTCCCTCTCCGAGCTATTTGATTGCGTTTGAGGGGTTGGCAAGAGGCGGGTATGGTATCTGTATTGACGATGTCCAAATCACGGGCCAGGGTGGCGTATTATCCCCTTACGAACAGTGGAAAGCGGACAATTTCGGGTTGGCTGCGGGTAACGAGTTGATCGCCGGCGACGAGGCTGATCCGGACAATGACGGCATTGTGAACTGGCGCGAATACGCCATGGCGTTGGATCCGTTGACGCCCGATGCCGAAGGTTTGCCGGCCGGCGACGTTGCCTCGGGTTATTTGACGCTGACCTATCGCGAGAACCAGGCTGCCACGGATGTCCGCTTTGAAGTGGAGGCGTGTAACGATCTGCTCCTGCAGAATTGGACCACCAACAACGTGTCCGAGATCTCGCGGGCTGACAGCAATCTCTGGTGGCAGGTCATGTGTCGGCACGATGTGCCGGTTACGAACGCGCCCCAGGGCTTCCTGCGTCTCAAACTCACCTGGCCGATGCCGTAGGTCGGGATCGCAATCCCGACTCTTACAGAGGGACCTTGTCTGGTCGCAATCCCGACCTACAGATCGCGCGGCGTCTGCGTGAGCACCTCGCAACCGTCTCGCGTCACCAGAATTACGTCCTCGATGCGGATGCCCAGCTTGCCCGGCAAGTAAATGCCCGGTTCAACCGTCAGCACCATGCCGGGCTTCAGTGCGGTCGTGCAGGCCGACGAGAAAGCGGGCGATTCGTGAACCTCCAGCCCTAAGCCGTGCCCGAGGCCGTGTCCGAAGAATGTGCCGTAGCCCGCCTTCTCGATGTTTCCGCGTGCGACCGCGTCGATGTCGCAACACGGTGTGCCCGGCCGGATGGCGCGGATGGCCTTGCGGTTGGCCTCCAGCACGATGGCGTATAGCTCGCGATAAAGCGGGGTGGGTGCGCCGAAGAAAATGCAGCGCGTCATGTCCGCACAGTAGTGATTCAGCTTGAGTCCGAGATCCACCAGCAGAGGCTGGCCCTGTCGGAGAAGGGTCCCGTCCGGGTGATGATGGCACTCCGCGCCGTTACGTCCCGCACAAGCGATGGTGTCGAAGGCTTCGCCCTGTCCCAAGCGGTCGGCCTCGCGCCGCACAAGGCTGCGGATCTCCCACTCGCTCAGTCCCGGTTTAACGTGTTGTAGCAGGGTGGCGAAAAGTTGGTCGTTGGCCGCGACGGCTGCGCGCACGGCCCGTTGCTCGGCGGGCGACTTCACGGCACGCAGTTCGGCGACCGCATCGCCGATGTCGACCCACTCGGCCTCGGGCATTGCCGCTTTCCAACGCAGGAAACGTTTGGCGTCCATGAGCCCCTCGAAGCCGATGCGGCGCCAGCCAGAGTTGCCCATCCCGGCCAGCACAGAGGGCTCTTCGGTCGGCCGCCACAAGGTATGGCAGGGGAGCCAAGGCGCCTGATGCTTGGCCATGGTGAGGTACCGGAAATCGGTGTAGAAGGCCGGCTCAACGGCTGGCTCGGTCAACACGACCCCGTTTGAGGTTTCGAGGCCGGTGAAGTAATAGCGGTTGATGTCCGTGACGATCAGGACCGCGTCTAGGCGCAAACGCCTTTGGCAAGCTTGCAGGCGTTTGACGCGAGCTTGAAACTCGGTGGAGGGAAGATCCGCGGGTGGAAGGGAAGTGTGCATATCAGGTAGGTCGGGATCGAAATCCCGACGTGTTGGCAGAACACGTCAGCCGGGCCGGATCACAGGCTGTGGGGTCTGGTTGTAGACCTTTGAGCCTGGCGGTACGGAATGGATCAGCCATACGTTGCCGCCGATGATCGAGTCGTGTCCGATGACCGTGTCGCCGCCGAGGATGGTCGCGCCTGCGTAGATCACCACATTGTCCTCTACATCAGGGTGGCGTTTGGTGCCTTTCACGAGGATGCCGGTCGTCTCGTCCTTGGCGAAGCTGAGCGCGCCAAGCGTGACGCCCTGGTAGAGCTTCACGCGTTTGCCGATGCGGCAGGTCTCGCCGATCACCACGCCGGTGCCGTGGTCGATGAAAAAGCCGGGGCCGATGGAGGCACCGGGGTGGATGTCGATGCCGGTTTTGGAGTGCGCGTGCTCGCCCATGACGCGCGGTATGAGCGGGATGCCTTGGGCGTAGAGCGCGTGGGCAATACGGTGGATGGTGATGGCGTAGAGCCCCGGATAACTCATCACGATTTCCATAGTGGACATAGCGGCTGGGTCGCCCTCATAAGCAGCTTGGATGTCCTGTTGGAGCGTGTCGCGGATGCCGGGCAGGCCGTTGAGGAGGGCTGCGACCGCCTGTTGCGCCTTCTGCTCGCAATCATGGCAGTCCTCGCACTTGGCGCGGCGGCAGGCGTATTCGAGGGCGCGGTGCGTTTGGTCGCGTAGCTTGAGCGCGATGTCGCGAAGGGTGTCCTGCAGATGGCTGTGGCAGGTGTCGTGCGCGATGGGCGCTTGGCCGTGGCAGCCGGGATAGAGAACGGCCAGCAACTTTTCAAGCACGGCGATGACCGCGCCCGTGCCGGGCAGGTTGACGTCCCTTTCGGTGTTGGCGACCGGACAGTTTTTGCACGGCGAGAGCGCTTCGGTCAAGGCGCTGAGATTCTCTTCGAGCCATTTTTCCATAGCAGGTTCCTTCCGGTTGTCATGTCCCTTTCGCAATCCGCACGATCACGCGGGAAGCGCCCAGGTTTTTCCAGCCCAGCGCCAGTAAGGCCTTTTCGGCAAAGCCGCGACCTTGGCAGATCAGATCCAGGATCTCGATGTGGTCTTCGCGGCACAGGGCTCGGAAGTCCTTCAGAGTGAACAAGTGGATGTTGGGTGTGTTGTACCACTCGAAGGGGATCTGTTTGCCTTTGGGCATGCGGCCTTTCAGGAGCAGTTGGCGGCGGACCTCGAGGCAGGCGAAATTCGGGAAGGTGATGACTGCCTCGCGCGCGACGCGCAGGATCTGCTGGAGCAGCTCGCGCGGGCGCTTGATCGTCTGCAGGGTTTCGCTCAGGACGGCCACGTCAAAGCTGTTGTCCGGGATCATGGCGAGCCCGTCATCGATATCTTCGAGCAGAATGTCGCAGCCCGAACCGATGGCAGTAATGACCTGTTCGACATCAATCTCGACGCCGTTCCCATGGCAACCGCGCAGTTGTTTCAGGATGTTCAGCAGCGAACCGTTGCCACATCCGAGATCCAATACGCGGCTGCCCTGAGGAACCAGATCGACCACGTTCTGGTAATGGCGCAACTGCCACTGGCGGATCGCGCCGCTGTCTTGTGTTTCTCCCGCGTGCTCCGCCTCAGGTGCTGCGGGCATGAAAGCTTTGACCACGCGCTTGAGATCGTTAATATGCGTTAAAAAAGCGTCGTGGCCCGCGGCCGCGTCAAGGTGGCAGTAGGAGACCTGCTTTTTCTGGCGCACGAGCGCGGTCA
>JADHEF010000867.1_pt1 | contig 24607 bp, 16 predicted proteins | sample 8952391 | NCBI WGS metagenome assembly JADHEF01 (sample SAMN16124439, study PRJNA663245) | bioreactor sludge metagenome | isolation source: sludge (nitrite) | place: India:Bengaluru | collected 2019-02-28 | reverse complement strand
CGACCACCCGTCGGGCCGTCTGCACGGCCATAGCTTCATCGCCAAGGTCCGTTGCGCCCTGCCCGCGGGGTGGGCGGCGTTTGCGGGCGGCGAGGTCGAGCAGCTCACGACCACGCTCGCGCAGCGCCTCGAGCCGCTCGACTATCGTCTGCTCAACGAGCAGCTGCCCGACCCCACCGACGCGCACCTGGCGCGCTGGGTGCGCGCGCAACTCGCCGTGCCCGGCATCGAGCGCGTGGCGCTGCAAAGCACCCGGCATGCGGGCGTGGATCTCGACGCGGCCGGGCGCGCGCATGTCTGGCGCCGCTATGCGTTTCAGTCCGCGCATCGGCTGCCCAATGTGCCGGCCGGCCACAAATGCGGCCGCATGCACGGCCATGGTTTCGAGGTGATCCTGCACGCCGATCTGGCCGATGCCCAAGCCATCGACCGCGCCTGGGCGCCCTTGCAGGCCCAGCTCGACCACGCCTGCCTGAACGATCTGCCGGGCCTGGAAAATCCCACCAGCGAAATGCTCACGCATTGGCTCTGGACGCGCCTCAAGCCCGAGCTGCCCGCGCTCACCTGGGTCACGGTGTATGAAAGCGGTTCGTGCGGCGCCACCCATGACGGCAGCCGTTACCGCATCTGGAAAGAACTCAGTTTCGACAGCGCGCTGCATCTCAAGCGCGCGCCCGCGGCCAGCCGGCTCGGCCGCCTGCACGGCCATACCTACACGCTGCGCCTGCATTTGTGCGCGCCGCTCGATCAGGTCATGGGCTGGACGGTCGATTTCGGCGATGTGAAAACTCTGTTCAACCCGATCTTCCAGGCGCTCGACCATCGCCCCTTGCACGAGATCGCCGATCTCGCCGATTGCGATGCCGCGTCGATCGCGCATTGGATCCTCGGCAAGGCCCGCGCCCAGCTCCCGCAGCTCGACCGCGTGGACCTCGACGAAACCCGCGGCTGCGGCGCCATCGCCCTGGCCGGCATTAACGCCCCGGCGCTGCCGGTCTGACCATGGCGTATTCGGTCAAAGAGATTTTCTACACCCTGCAAGGCGAAGGCGGCCAGGCCGGGCGCGCCGCGGTCTTTTGTCGCTTTTCCGGCTGCAATCTGTGGTCGGGCCGCGAGCAAGACCGCGCTGGCGCCGTGTGCCGGTTTTGCGATACCGATTTCGTCGGCGCCGATGGCGTCGGCGGCGGCAAATTCGAGAGCGCGTCCGCGCTTGCGGCGGCGATCGCCGCGCAATGGCCCGCGGCCGCGGGCGGTAAGCCTTTGGTGGTGTTCACCGGCGGCGAGCCCTTGCTGCAACTCGATGCCGCGCTGGTCGAGGCCGCGCATGCGCAAGGCTTTGCGCTCGCGGTGGAAACCAACGGCACCCAGCCGGCGCCGCCGGGGCTGGACTGGCTCTGCGTGAGCCCCAAGGCCGGCGCGCCGCTGGTGCTCACACGCGGCATCGAATTGAAGCTGGTCTTTCCGCAGGCCGGCGCCATGCCCGAGCAATTCGAGCATCTCGATTTCCAGCATTTCTTTTTGCAGCCCATGGATGGGCCCGATCAGCAGCGGAACATGCAAGCGGCGGTCGACTATTGCATGCGCCATCCGCAATGGCGGCTGAGTCTGCAAACCCACAAGATCATCGGGATTGCCTGAGCACGTCTGCGAAATATTTGCTTTAGACGATATATTGAAAATATCGCATACAAGCGATATTCTGCGTTTATCGTCAATCAGCGATATTCCTGCCACACCGCCATGGACTATCCCCTGCGCCTCGCCGATCAGCTCCGTGCCCATTTGCGCGCCTTGCGCAAGCAGCGCGGCTTGACCCAGACCCAGCTCGGCCAGCGCCTGGGTTTGAGCCAGGTGCGCATCGCCGAAATCGAAGCCCGGCCAGGCGTGGTGAGCGTTGATCAATTGCTCAAGATCCTCTCGGCGCTGGACGCCGCGCTGGTGCTGCGCGACCAGGCCGATGCGCCCGCCAAGGCCGCCAGGAAAGGCGTGTGGTGAGCACGCTTGCGGTCTGGATGAACGGCGAGCTGGTCGGGCATTGGACGCTCACGCGCGGCAGCCACACCCTGCGCTACGCGGCCTCGTGGCTGCAATCGCCCAAGCGGCGGTCGCTGTCGTTGTCGCTGCCGATCACCGGTGCGCGCGAAGTGCGCGGCGAGGTGGTCGCCCATTTTTTCGACAACCTGCTGCCCGACAACGATCGCATCCGCGCGCGGCTCGCGCGCCGGTTTCGCACCCGCGACGCCGAGGCTTTCACGCTTCTGGAGGCGATCGGGCGCGATTGTGTCGGCGCCGTGCAATTGCTGCCCGAAGACATGGCGCCTACCGGTTGGGACCGCATCGAGTACGCGCCCTTGCGGCCGACCCAGGTGCGCGACTGGCTCGATGCAGTGCCGTCCGAGGCGGCGCCGGGCACTGGTGGCGCCGACGATGATCTGTTTCGCATTTCGCTGGCTGGCGCGCAGGAAAAGACCGCGCTGCTCAAGATCGGCAAGCGTTGGTGCCGGCCGCTCGGCGCCACGCCGACCACGCACATCCTCAAACTGCCGCTGGGTCTGGTCGGCGGATCGCGGCGCGTCGATCTTTCCGATTCGATCGAGAACGAATGGTTGTGCGCGCAACTTCTGCAAGAACTCGGTCTGCCGGTCGCGCAGTCCGAAGTGGTGGAGTTTGCCGGCCGCAAGGCGCTGGTGGTCGAGCGTTTCGATCGTCAATGGATGGACGACGGCCGCTGGATCGCACGTCTGCCGCAGGAAGATTTTTGCCAGGCGCTCGGCGTGGCGCCGGCGCACAAAGACGAAAAGGACGGCGGCCCCGGCATCGAGGCCGGGCTCAAGCTGCTGGCCGGCAGCGCCGATGCGCAGGGTGATCGCCGCACCTTCCTGCTCGCGCAACTCGCGTTCTGGCTGCTCGCCGCGACCGATGGGCACGCGAAGAACTTCTCGATCTTTCTGCAGCAGGGCGACGCGTACACCATGACCCCGCTCTACGATGTGATCTCGGTCTGGCCGTATTTCGGCGATGGGCCGAATCAATTCCGTTGGCGCAGCGCCAGCCTGGCGATGGCGCTGCGCGCCAAGAACACGCACTACCACTTGCGCACTATCCAACCGCGCCATTGGCATGCGCTGGCAATGAAACATGGCGGCAGCGCCACTTGGGGCGCGATGCAAGCGCTGGTGGCCGAGGTGGAGCCGGCCCTGGCGCGCGTGCAGCGGCGTTTGCCGCCCGCGTTTTCGCCGTCTTTGTGGTCGTCGATCGCGCAAGGCGCGACGGCGTTGGCGCGCGCCTTCAGCGCGGGCGCGGCGCCGCTCGCAACCGACTAAGGCGCGGCCAGCGGCGCCGGGCCGCGCGTGTTCACCGGCCCGGTCTTTACACGCTTCGCTCACCTTCGTGACGCGTTTCACGCGGCGCGGGCGGGCCCCGCCCCTACCATGCGCCGCACGGTCCACGCCTTTTCACGCCACGGTAGCCACGCCCCATGCTCGCGCGCCCTTACGCCTTTTCATCGCTCGCCTGTCTGTTCATTGCCGCCTGGTTTTGCGGCGCCGCGTTCGCGGCCGACAAACCCGCCAAGCCGCCGGCGCCCGCCAAGCCCGCGGCGGCTAAGCCGGCCCCGGCCTCCGAGGCCGACGCCTTGTTCTTCGAGTTGTCGTCCAACGGACAGCGCGACGACGCCCAGGACAAGTTCGAGGCCTTGCGCAAGCTGGCCGACCAGGGCGACGCGCGCGCGATCGCATACACCGCGGCGCTCGCCTATACGCTCGACAACGAGTTGGCGCTCGACTATCTGATCAAAGGCTTGTCCTCGCCGCCCACCATGGCCAGCGTGCCGCATCTGATCCAGGGCTTTCGCTGCAACAGCGGCTTCGATGAACGCAAGGCGGCCGAGAAGGCCGGGCAGATCCTGCAATCGGCCGATGCCGGTGCGGGGGCCAAGCAGATGGCGCTCATCCTCCAGGGCCTGCTGTACGAGTACGGCGGCGGCGGGTATGCCGTGAGCAAGACCAAGGCGCTGGAAAACTTCCAGCAGGCGGCCCAGGCGGGCTCGGCCTTGGGGCTGACCCTGCAAGGCCGGCTGTATGAATTCGACGGCGGCCAAGAGATTCCGGTCGACAAGGCCAAGGCCACCGCCTTGTACAAGGCCGGCGCCGACCAAGGCGACGCCCATGGCTGGTATGCCTACGGCACCATGAAGCTCGAAGAAGGCGATCGCAAAGGCTGGGAGGCCGCGATGCGCCGCGCGCTCGAACTCGGCGCGCATGAAGGCGCCGCCGCCGAACTGGGCAAGGATCTCGTCACGCGGGCCGGCGCGACCAAGCAGCAGATTCAAGAAGGCATCCGTCTGCTCGATGCCGGCAATCGCCTGCGCGGCACCTACGCGATGCTGGTGCTGGGCCAGCTCGCCGAAGCCGGCAAGCTGCCGGACGTCGACGAGCCGGTGGGCGTGGCCTACCTGTTCTATCGCAAATTGTCCGACCTGCCCTGCGGCTCGCCCGACGGTCCGGACGCGATCGCCAAGCTGTGGCCGCGTCTGCAAAGCCAGCCGCAGGCCATGCTCGCCAAGCTCGACGACAACGGGTCGTACGGCATGGCGCAAGACCTCATCAACCGCTTCGGCGCGGTCAAGAGCCTGCGCGATGCGCTGTGGGCCTGGGCCCTGGTGCCGCATGAAGTCGATGAAGACTATTTCAGTTATCTGGCCGACGCCAAGACCCGCAAATCGCTGGAGTTGTTGATGAACACGGCGTATGCGCGCCTGCGCTTCGACAAGCCGGCCGACTTGCAAAGCCCAGAGCGTTTCGCCAGTCAGCTCGCGGGCGCTTTCCGCGGCCTGGCCCAAGGGTCGGACTTCACGCTTTCCGATCTGAACCAGATCAATCGCCTCATCGACGACAAACTCGCGGCCAACGGTGCGCTCGATGCCGAGGCCCGGCTGGCCTATGCGCGCGCGCTCAAGGCGAGCCTGGGCGGCGTCAATGACGCGCTCAAGGCCGAATACGCGCGCCGCCACGCGCCGCCGCCGCCCACCGCCGAGCAACTGGCCGAGGTGAAGCGTTGTTATGAATTGACTTCCGATCATCAGCGCCGCCAAGCCGCGTTCGACAAGCGCTTCGACGACTTGAAGGAACGGCGCGCCGAACTCGAAAGCGAGAGCGATTCGATCGACAACGAACGGCTCCTGGTCGAACTGCAAGTCGGCGTGGCCAACAACCTCAACAACATGGGCTACAAAAACACCGACAACGGCAGCGCCAAGGCCGCGATCGACCATTACAACAACCGCCTGCGCGCCTACAACCGGGCCAACGATCAACTGAACAAGCTCGCCGAGCGCCTCGAAGAAGAACAAGACCGTCTCAACGACACCGTCGATACGATCAACGACCGTTGCATGCGGCGCCAATTCAATACGCAGGCGCTCAAGCAGGTCTGCGGCGAGCCGATCTCGGCGTCGAGCAACCGATGGTGCGCCGGCTTCGACGACTGATCGGGCACAGCGGCGCGCCGGCGTAAAGCGCGCCTGACGCGGCGGCGCCGGGCGGCGAGCGCGCAGCGCCCGACCGGCCCGCCGTGTTTCGCACGCCCGCCGCGCCGCTTTAGCGCTTACGCGTCATGCCGGCCCCCCGTTTGTCCCCCGAGCGCGCCGCCGAGATTGCGCGGCGGCACGCCGCGCGCGACACTCGCAGCCTTGTTTGGTCGCGCAACGTGCTTTTCACTCCTCCTCCCCATTTTCCTCACGACGATGCCGGCGCACGCACGCCGGCACGCGCAGGTGTTCCGATGCACATCTCCTTTCTTGCCGGGAGTACCCCGACGTGTTGAAGCGCAAAAAATACTGGCTGGGCGCCGCGGTCGCGGCGCTGGCGGGCGTGGGCCTGGTCATCGCGACCACCGGCTTCGCCAAATACGAAGGCACGATCAATGCGCGCGGGGTCGATCTCGCCGCGCCGCAGGCGTATGTGCTCACGTCGGCCTTGTCGCGGTTGCCGCGCGATCTGGTCAAGGCGCCCATCCTCAAAGACGTGCTGACCCGGGATTTCGTCTTCTATTACGAAGAACATGAAGACCGCCTCGGCCTGCGCGGCGCGCTCAAGCGCATCGCCTACGAGCACGAAACCACGCTCACCGACAAACTCATCGCCACCGCGCTCGACGAACCGGCCGAGGTCGCGTTCTGGACCGACGACAAAGGCGCGCCGCGCTATTGGCTGATCGCGATGACCCGCGGCGTGCTCGCGCGCGCCATCCAGGGCGCGGCGGCGGTCGCGGCCGACGATCGGCAGCTCAGCGTGCTCGGCACCGTGCGCGCGAACGGCGCCGAAGCCACCGTCTATGCGCTCACGCTGTCGCCGCGCCGCACGTTCGCGATGGTCTCGCAAGGCCAGCGCGTGGTCGTGCTCAGCGATCCGGGCCTGTTGTTCCTCAAGGCCGGCGAAGCCGACCCCGACGCGCTCAAGGTGGTCGCCGCCTTGTTGTCGGGCGATGCCAAGACCCAAGGCGTGTATCAGCAGCGGTTCGGCGTCGGCGATCCGGGCCGCGGCCATACCCTGGTGGCCGACACGCAATTGCTCGCCTTCGGCTATCAGCAATTCTTCCCCGGCTATCGCGGCGTGCGCGTGAACCTCGCGGCCGACGGCGCGTCGGTGCAGACCCAGTTGCGGGTCGCCGATGCGCGCGTGTTGCCGGCCGAACGCGCGCCCTTGTGGTCGGCGCTGCCGGTCGATCCGGCCGCCTGCACCGTGCTGCCCGCGCAATGGTCCCAACTCGAACCCCTGCTCAAAGAAGCGCCCGGCTTCGCACCGACCGAGGCCCAGGCCAAGGCGCTCCAGACCTTCACCCAGCAACTCGACGGTCCGGGCGCGGTCTGCTGGTACGCGCGTTCGCAATTGCATACCCCGGTGTTCGTGACCCGCACCAAAGACGCGGGCGCCGACACCACGGTCGCGCTCGATGCGCTGGCGCAATGGTTCGCGCGCGCGCCGGGCAAGGCCAAGCCGGCCGTCGATGAAGACGGCAAGCCGCTGGCCAAGGCCAAACCGCAACCGTTGACCACCGCGCTGACCATGCAAGGCGCGAAGAACGATCCCCAGCACACCCGCTGGCAGCAGGAAGTCATCGCGCCCTGGGGCCGGCATGCGGTGGGCGGCAAGGCCAGCTACAAGCCCACCCTGGTGCGCGACGGCCAATGGATCGTCTATTCGCCCGACGATGCCTTGGTGGACCTCGCCCTCGACGCCCTCGGCAAGCGTTACCCGAGCCTGGGCGACACCCTGCCCGCGCAAGGCGGCACGCTCGCGGTGTTCGGCCCGAAGGAAATCGCCGATCTCGCGCAGACCGAAGCTTTCCGGGTGCTGCCGCCCGAACAGGAAGTGCTCTATCAGGCGGCGCGTTCGCATCTGCTGCCGCGCCTGGCCGCTTTGCGCAAGCTGCCGGCCGCGCGCGCGATCGCGCGTGGCGCGCCCGATGCCAACGGCTGGATCGCGATCGACTGGCAGGCCCTGGCCGCGCCGGCGGCGCCGGCCAAGACCGCTTCGGTGCAATGAGCGTTTTCGGCACGCCCCCCGACCGCACGCGGCGCGCTTGCTTGCGCGCGGCGGCGGTCTGGCCATGCGCCGCTTTGGGCTGGGGCGCGTTCTTGGCGCCGGCCGCTGGCAAGGCCCCGGCCAAGCCCGCGGCCGATCCGCTGCCGGTGCTCGACCGCGAGCAATCGCAACGCTTTCGCGACTGGATGACCTTGCTCATCCATGCCCAACTCGACAACGGCCCCACGCCGCGCTGGACCCATCGCGATTGCGCGGGCCTGGTGCGCTTCGCGGTGGCCGAGGCGCTGCGCGCGCATGACGCCGACTGGAAGCGCGCCAACGGCCTGCTCGCCACGCGCGTGCCGCCCGATCTCGACCTGGCGGCGGCGCAATCCTTGCGCAACGCCTGGCGCCGGGTGGACGGCAGCCGCGCGGCCTATGTCGGCGCGCTCGAACTGGTGCAGGAGAACACCCGGTACGTCGCGCGCCAACTCAACCAGGCCCGGCCCGGCGACCTCTTGTTCTACGACCAGGGCGACGACCAGCACCTCATGGTCTGGATGGGCCGTTATGTGGCCTACCACACCGGCCATGTCGAGCCCGGCGACAACGGGCTGCGCGCGCTGCGGCCCGAGCAATTGTTCGGCTGGCAAGACACGCGCTGGCGGCCGACCGAAGACAACCCCAATTTTTCCGGCGTGTACCAACTCGCCTTTCTCGCCCGATGACCATGCACTCGACGCTACGCTCGATCTGGACGCGCACCGCCCTTCCCCTCGCCCTGGCCGCACTGATGGCCGCCGCGCCTTGCACGCTGGCCGCGCCGGCCGCCCCCAAGGCGCCGGCCAAGCCCGCCATGGCGGTGGCTGCGCCCGATGCGCCCATGCCTTTGGCCAACGGCCGCAGCCTGTTCGTGGGCGAGCCGTTCTTCCTGTTGTCCGATGCGACCTACGGCAGCGCCGACAACGCCACGGTGCGCCTGGAGCTGAACCAGCCCGGTTCGCTCGAACAAGTGGGCGGGATCGATGTGGTCGTCTACCGGGTGCCCGACCCGTTGGGCTTCCTGCAAAAGCAGAAGAACCTGCATCGGATCCAGGTCGATGCCGCGACCACCGGCGACAGCCTGGCGAATGTGCTGACCCATTTGTGGGATAGCTGGGTCGTCAAGGCGCGGCTGGCCTGGCGGCGCCTGTTCTCGTCGGAATCGCGCCAGGCGGTCGTCAACCATGCGCCCGCGCTGGCCGGCGGCGACGAACTGACCCGGCCCTCGACCTTCGAAGAGCCGAGCCAGTTCAAGCCGATCGCCGGTCTGACCGTGGTCGATCGGTTCCGCTATCCGTTGCATGTGGCCAAGCCGATCGCGCCGCCGGCCGACCTCAAGCTCGAAGGCAGCAGCAGCGAGTTCATGAACGCCTCGCCGGGCAATGTCTATGTGCCCTTGGGCAAGCGCGCGCCGGGGCTGTATGTGGTCGAGGCGATCAGTGGCCAGCATCGCGCCACCACCTTGCTGTTCGTCTCCGACACGGTCGCGCTGACCAAGGTCTCGGGCGATCAGATGCTGGTGTTCGCGGCCAAGCGCGTCGATGGCGCGCCGGTGCCCAAGACCCGCGTGGTCTGGACCGACGGCGTGGGCGTGCTCAAGAGCGGCGATGCCGACGGCCAAGGCCTGGTGCGCCTCGATCGCCAGGCGCCCGAACAGACCTATGTGTTCGGCCTCGATCCGGCCGGCGGCGTGTTCATCTCCGAGAATTTCTATTACGACTCCGAGATCTATTCGAACAAGGTCTATGCGGTGACCGACCGGCCTTTGTATCGCCCCGGCGATCTGGTCCAGGTGAAAGTGACCGGGCGCGAATTCCGCAACGCGCGCGATTCGGTCGCGCTCAAGGAAGCCGATGTGGCGCTGACCGTGCTCGATCCGTCGGGCGGGCTGGTCGCGACCCAGGGTTTCCGGTTCAACGGCGCGCGCGGCGGCGATACGCAATTCACGGTGCCGGCCAACGCGGTCGCGGGCGGGTATGAATTGCGCCTCGCGATGGGCGACGATGTTTACACCGCCGCGTTCCGGGTCGCCGAATACCAGAAGCCGCATTTCGAGATCCAGCTCTTGTCCGACAAGGCCGACTTCGCGCTCGGCGAAGCGGTCAACGGCAAGATCCAGCTCAACTATCCCGACGGCAAGCCGGTCGCGCATGCGCGGGTGGCGCTGACCGCGCGGGCGCAAAAGCTGACCATGGTCGATGGCGAACTCGATTACGCCGGCCAGTTCCCGCTCAAGCTCACCCAGAGCGAACTCGAGACCGACGCGCGCGGCGTCGCCAAGTTCAGCCTGCCCGCCGCGACCGAGCCCAGCCGCTATGTGCTGACCGCGCTCGCCACCGACGGCGCGGCCTACCGGGTGCGCGCGTCGAAAGAGCTTTTGGTCGAGCGCGGCAGCGCCAGCTACAAGCTGGCCGCCGACCGGCAATTCTCCAAGCCCGGCGAAACGGTGAACTTCACGCTCACGCCGAGCCAGCGCACCGCCACCGCCGTCGATGCCCAGCCGGCTGCGCAATGGGAATGGATCCGCCTCGAAAACCGCGCGCAACAGACCGGCTCGCTCGGCGCCGGCAACGGGCTGGCTTTGTCGTTCCCGCAGCCGGGCACCTATACGCTGAACCTGCGCGACGGGCGCGGGCGCATCGTCGGCGCGACCACGCATTGGGTTTCGGGCGACGGCATCAAGGCGCCGGTGGGCAGCATCGGCATCGTCTTCAATCGGGCGAGCTACCGCGCGGGCGACACCGCCGAGGCCTTGGTGAGCTTCCCGGAACCGATCGACAACGCGCTGCTCACGCTCGAACGCGAGCGCGTCGAAGGCACGGCCTTGCTCGGCCAATCGGCCGACTGGGTGCGCAGCGAACGCGTGTCGCCCACGCAATGGAAGCTCAGCATCCCGGTGCGCGAGACCATGAGTCCGAACATGACGGTCTCGGTCGCCTACATCAAGCGCGGCGATTATGTGTTCCAGAACCAGGGCCTGATGGTCGAACAACCGCGCATCGCGCTGAGCTTCAAGGCCGACAAGGCGGTGTACGCGCCCGGCGAGACCGTGACCGTGGACGTGAGCACGACGCTCGCGGGCAAGCCGGTCGCGGCCGATGTGACCGTGGGCGTGGTCGATGAAATGATCTATGTGCTCCAGCCCGAGATCGCGCCGAGCATCGACGACTTCTTCTTCCATCCGCGCCGCGACAATGTGCGCACCAGCGCGAGCCTGTCCTTCATCGGCTACGACCTCGCGACCAGCGTGCTGGGCAACCTGCCGACGTCGCGCCAGGTCAACGAGCGCGCGATCAAGGTGCTCGAACGGCCGCGCCGCGACGAGGTGGACACCGCGGCCTGGATGCCGCGTCTGAGCACCGACGCCAACGGCCGCGCGCGCTTCACTTTCAAGATGCCGGAGTCGCTCACGCGCTGGCGCATCACCGGCCGCGCGATCGAAGCCGGCGGCGCGGTCGGCCAGCGCGTCGATTGGGTGCGCTCCGACAAGGCCTTCTACGCCAAATGGACCAGCCCCGACTGGCAGCGCGTGGGCGATCAATCGCAGGCCGCGCTGGCCTTGTTCAACCAGACCGGCAAGCCGGCCAAGGTCGAATGGGAAGCCAAGGGCGAAGGCGTCGCCAAGCGCGAGACCGTGAATTTGCAGCCGGGCGCGAACTTCGTGGCCTTGCCGATCGCGGGCGCGCAAAGCGCGCGCTTCGACGTCACGCTCACGCTGCGCCAAGACGGCAAGGTCGTCGATCAGATGGCCGCGCCGGTCAAGCGCGTGCCGGTGGCCTGGCGCGCGCCGACCGAACGCCTGCTCGACATGTCGAGCGGCACGGTGGCGCTCGGCCTGCCCGCCGACGCGACCCGGGTCCGCGTGAGCTTCGCGCAAGACGCGGCGGCCGGCGAATTCCATCGCTGGATGGATGATCTGATCGAGTACCCGTATGGCTGCGTCGAGCAGACATCGAGCCGCATGCTGCCTTTGTCGATCGCGCTCCAGACCTTGTCGCCCGAGCAACAGGCCCTGGCGCCCACGCTGACCCAACGCCTGGCGGGCGCGCGCTTGTCGCTGGCCCAGATGGCCGGCCCGCAAGCGCGCTTCGGCTGGTGGGGCCGCGGCATGAACGACGATGCCTTCCTGACCGCCTACGCGTATTTCGCCGATTGGCGCGCGACCCAGGCGTTGCGCACCACGCTGCCGCCCGAGCATTGGAAGACCTTGCTCGACGTCTATGCCAAGGACGGCGTCAAGCTGCCCGCGGTGCAGCGCGCGCTGTTCCTATCGTGGATGCAGGACATGCGCTTGCCGGTGGGCGGCATGACGGCGAATTTCGCGAACGAACTCGCGGCGCGCAAGACCGAGATCAAAGGCTTGCCGAAGCGGCGCGGCAGTTTCGCGATGGTCGAAGAAGAATCGGTCGATTCGCACGACATCGCGCTGGTGCTCGCGGTGCATACCGCCGATGCGGCCAAGGGCAAGCTCGCCAACGAGACCCGCGCCGCGGCCGATGCGGCGGCCAAACGGCTGACCGCGCTCAAATCGCCGATGGTGCAGGCGCTGCTCATGATGACGCGCCGGGTCGGCGTCGATCAGGCCGGCAACCTGCTGCGCCAGGTGCGCGGCGATGCGCCGACCATGGACCGCGCGCTGGCGCTGGTCTGGCTGTACGCCGCGCTCGGCCGCGCGCCCGACACCGGCGCCGACACCATCGCCTTGCCGGCGCCCTGGCAACGGGTGACCAGCGCCGGCGGCAAGACGGTCTGGCAATGGCCGGCCGGCACCGCGCTGCCCGCCAACCTCGCCTTGCCGGCGGGCGCCAAGGCGGCCTGGGCCTATGTGGGTTATGAAAGCGCCGAGACCGGCAATGCCAAGCTCAATGCGAGCGTCGAGCGCACGCTGTGGCGGGTCGTGGTGCAGGCGCCCGAGCAGGCCGACGAAGCCGGTGGTGGCGACGCCAATGCCAATCCGGGCCGCGCGCCGCGCGAGCCGGTCGCCTCGCGCATGCAGATCGAACTCGAACCGGTGGCGCCGGGCACGCCGCTCGACAGCAACGCGCTCTATCTCGATCAGATCGATCTCCAGGCCGGCGAAGCCTTGCGGTGGGCGATCGTCGAAGTCGGCCTGCCACCGGGCGCGGCGGTCGAAACCGGCACCTGGGGTCTCGATTTCGCGAACGGCGAAGGCCCGCCGACGCCGCTCGAACGGGCCGAGCATGTGCCGAACCCGCAAGGCTATGCGGTGCCGGTGCAAGGCCTCGAAGCCGGCAAATCCGTGACCTTGCGGCACCTGGTGCGGTTCTCGCAGCGCGGCCAATTCAAGCTGCCGCCCACCCGCGTCTACCGCATGTACCAGTCCGAAGCCAAGGCGCTCGATCCGAGCGCCGACTGGCTCAAGGTGCAGGTGCGCTGAGGCGCGGTCGATGGGCGACATGCATGGTCGGGCGCGGCGCTGGGCGATGTCGATCGCCTTGGCGGGCGCGGCCGGCCTGAGCCCGGCCGCGCGGGCCGTGCCGCCGGTGCAGCTGGTGTGGCTGCAAGACGAACAGCTCGTCGCGGTGGCGCAGGTCGGCCAGCGCGACCAGGCCATCGACCCGGCGGTGCAGACGCCGCTGGGCAGCGTCTGGAAATTGTTCGTCTATGCCTATTTGCAGGCCCGCGACGCCGACGAAGCCCCCTATCGCTGCGCGGTCGGCCAGCGTCGCGCCGACGAGGAATATTGCTGCGACCCCGGCGAGCGCATCGAACGCGACGCCGCGCTGGCGCGCTCTTGCGGGCCGTATTTCGACCCCGCGCGCCTGGCGCTCGATGCCAGCGATTGGACCGTGTTCTGGCGCGCGCAATGGGCGGCGCGGCCGGGGGCGAGCGCGGGCACATCGGACCCGCCCTTGCCGCCCTGGTTGGCCGACCCACACGCGTTGCAGCCCGAGCGCATGGTCGCGGTGCCGACCTTGTTGCAGGCCTTGCGCGCGATTCCGGTCGCGCCACGCATGGCGGCGCGCACCGCCTTGTTGCCGGTCGCGATCCGCCATGACGCGGTGCTCGGCGCCCTGGGCACCGGACCGCGCTTCAAGACCTGGTCGTGGCAGATCGCGGGCGAACGCGTTGGCGGTGCGGCCGGCTGGCGCGCCGACGGCACGCCGTTCTGGTTCGGCGCGCCGGGCACCAGCCGCAGCGCCTTGCAGGCCCATGCACCTTGGATCGCCGCGCAATGGGCCGCGCACGAGGCCGCCGCGCCCCTGCCCGAAGCGGCCGCGGTCGAGGCCCAACCCTGCATCGAAGTCGATTTCTTCGCGCGTTATCCGGTGCGCGGCGTCTTGCGCGCCGACGGCAGCGCCGCGCCGCCGGGGCCATTGAACGGCCGGGTGCGGGTGCTGTTCGAAAACGGCAACGCGCTCCCGGTCGAAGCCACACCGGCCTTGGTGCTGATGAGCGCGCGCGACGGCTGGCTAATCCGCGCCCGGCTGGCGCTCGAAGAGTATGTGGCGCGCGTGGTCGATCGCGAAGGCGATGCGCGCGAGACCGCCGCGGCGCGCGCGCTGGCGGTGGCCGCGCGCAGCTACGCGCTACAGAACGCGAACACGGTCGAGGGCTGCCGCGCCATCGCCGACGACAGCCGCACCCAGCGGGTCAGTCCGAATCCGCCCAGCGCCTCGGCGCGCGCGGCGGCGGCGTTCACCGAAGGCCTGGTGCTCGATGGCACGCCGGTGCGTTACCACGCCGATCGCGCGGGCGACGGCGTGATGTCTTGGCAGGCGGCGGTGCAAGCAAGCCGCGACGGCCAAGCCTACGACGCGATTCTTCGCGACGCTTACCCGGCCGCCGGTTTCGCGCCCGCACAAGCCGAGGCCGATTGCACGCCCATGCCCGAGGCCGCGCAATGGCTGATGCAACGCCAGCAGCGCTGGCGCGAACAATTGCGCGCCCAGCCCGGCTACCAGGCGTTGGCGCAAGCGCCGATGGTCTGCGCGCTCGGCGTCGGCACGCCGCATTCCGACCAGCGCCGGCTCGAAATCCGCGTGCGCGACTGGACCAGCCGCGAAGGCCGGGTGACCTTGATCCACGAATACCTGCATCTCGTGTTCCGCGCCCATCCGAACGGGCGGGACGAAACCTTCATCGAACGACTCGCGCAGCGATTGGCCGACTCATGAAAACCCACCTCCTCCATGCCGTGTGCGCACTGGGCCTGGCCGCCGGCCTCGCCCCGGCGCTCGCCCAGACCACCATCGATACGCCGACCGGCGGCTGGCGCGCCGCGCCCGAACGGCAGAGCGATTTCGTACAGGAAGTGCACTACCCCGCGTCGAGCGTGAACGTCAGCGGCATCGATGCCGCCGCGCTGATCCGCGGCCATGTCAACAAGGTGCTCAAGCGCAAGGACGAACAAGCGCGCCAGCCCGCGCGGCTGATCGTCGACGGCGTGGCGATGCCCTTGCTGACCGACGACGGCGGCAATTACGCGCGGCCGTGGTCGTTTGGTAAAGGCAGCCACGGCGTGGAAGTGCGCGGCGCCGACGGCAGCGCCAAGCGGCGCCAGTTCTATGAAGCGCAATCCAATCGCGTGCCGACCCGGCTGCGCGTCGTGCTGAGCTGGGACAGCGACAACACCGACCTCGACCTGCATGTGGTCTCGCCCGATGGCGAGCATGTGTTCTACGGCCATCGCGTCGGCGACAACGGCGGCGCGCTCGATGTGGACGTGACCACCGGCTTCGGGCCCGAGATCTACGCGACGCCCGCGCCGGTGCGCGGCGCTTACCATGTCTATGTGAATTACTACGGCGCCGGCGAGCAGCGCGATGTGGTCACCACCGCGCAAATCACCATCGTGCAGGACGAAGGTTCGGCCTCGGAAAAACAGCAGGTCTTCAAGGTGCCGATGCGCAATCCCGGCGAATTGACCTTGGTGCAATCGTTCATGATGCCTTGAGCCGGCGGGCGTTGACACGCGTCCGATACTGTATAAACATACAGTCATCGTGAATCGTCGTTGATGGAGCCGCCATGCCTCGTTTGTTCGCCGCGTTCAATCGCCTGCAATCCCGCGCTGCGCACGGCGGCGGCCGCCAGGCGGTCGATCTCACATCGCGGTCCCGCCCTTGGGACGATGCGCGCTTCGATGTGCCCACCTATCTGCGCCGCGGTCTGATCATCCAGGGGCTGCCGGGCTGGCGACGTTGAGGCGCGGCTTCGCGCACTGAAAATTCAAGCCCCCGCTGGCGGGTCGGCCAGGCGCTTCAGTTGCTCGCGCAGGTTGCGCCGCCCGGCGCTATTGGTCGCGCGCCAGGCGCACAAAGCCAGTTCCAAAAAGCGCTTCTCGACGGGCGTCGGCGTGTCATCGGCGCGCGGCGTGTCGAGCCAACCGACCGGCTTGTCGCAATGCGCTTCGATCTGGCGCGCGAGCTTGTCGCCGATCGGCCGGGCGGACTTGATCTGGCTCCACATGCTCGGCGAAATTTCCAAGATCGCCGCGAACGCCTGTTCCAAGCCCTTGGGCCCCGCGCCCTGGGCGAGCGCCTGTTCGGCATGGGCCTGGAACAAGGCCAACGCATTGGTTCTGCGTAAACGCGTGAGATCGGTCATGAACGTGAACATGGGACAACAGCGAGGACCGCGATTGTCGCAGGGGCTTGACGATGGAGTAAAGAGTCTTTACTGTTCGCGCCCATCGCATCCGCTCCACCAAGGACCACTCGTGAAACGCACGCCATTCTTCGCCCAGCATCGCTCCGCCTTCGGGCCGGTGGTGCGCGCGTGCGCGCGGCACCTTCGGCTCGACCAGCTCGAGGATGGCTCCCCACCGGGTGAGGCCCGCGTCTGACGCGCGCGCCTTCGTCGCTCTGTATTCCAGAGGCCCGGATACCGCAAGGATCCGGGCCTTTTTGTTTGCCTCGTTAACTCAGCGGCCAGAGTGCCGGCCTGTCTAGCCGGAAGCCGCGGGTTCGATTCCCGCACGGGGCGCCAGATTTCTCTCGTTAGCTCAATGGATCAGAGCGTCGGTTTACGAAGCCGAAGGTTGCACGTTCGAGTCGTGCACGAGGGACCAGTACCAAGCGCACGACGCAGCAGCACCCGCCCCCTCGTGGCGGAACCGGCAGACGCAACGGTCTTAGAAACCGTCGCCCGCAAGGCATGTCCGTTCGACTCGGACCGAGGGGATCAATTTCAATCAGGAGGTGTGCCATGAAGCAAAATCAGATCGACGCACAAGGCTGCTTTTGAGATCACGCGCAAACGTCGCAAAGGCTATCCGTCGGAAACCCATGTCAAGCGCGGCCAACGTGTCGTGCATGGCGGGAAAGAACTGAGCGAAAAGCTCGGTCGCAACGACCCCTGCCCGTGCGGCTCAGGGCGCTTGTTTCAAGCGCTGTTGCTTGGCCTGTGGATGCTTTCGACGGCGCCAATCGCGCGCATTACGAACGCTGAATCCATCAACCCGGTTTGACCAACGCCCGCGGAAAGGAGGGCCCATGCATACCCGATCCCATCAACAGGTACTGCAACTCGATCTCCAGGGCACGCCCCAGGCGTGGATCTCGCTCGAACAAGCCGCGGTGCATGTGGCGAGCGGATCGGTGGCCTGGGTCGACGGCGCGGGGCCGCTTGCGGTGCTGCGCGGCGGCTACAACGTCGCGCGCGGATGCCAGTCGCGCATCGAGGTGCATCCGATCATCGCGCTGCACGGCGCGTCGCGCGTGAACCTGTTCGACGTGGTGCCGGCGCTGGCGCGTACCAAGCTGTTCCGCCGCGACCGTCTGCAATGCGCGTATTGCGGCGGCACGTTCGCCGAAGCGCAGCTGCAATGCGAACACATCGTGCCGGCTTCGCGCGGCGGCGCCACCACCTGGATGAATCTGGTGACGGCCTGCGCGGGCTGCAATGCGCGCAAGGCCGACCGCACGCCCGAAGAGGCGCGCATGCCGCTGTTGTATCTGCCGTATGTGCCGAGCCGCTTCGAGGACTTTCTGCTCGCCGGCCGCCGCCTCCGCGCCGATGTGCATGACTGGCTGGCCGCGCGTCTGCCGAAAGGATCGCGCCTGCAATGAACGGCGTCGCGAAATGGTCGTATCGTTCGCGACGCGCTTTGAAATCAACGAGGAACCATCATGGAAACCGAACAACAAGAAAAGAAAGTCAAACAACCGCCGGTGCTGTTCAACAAGACGCAAGCCGTGCTCAGCGCGCTGGCCACCCAATTGGGCGGGCCGCTGGTGACGTACTGGAACAATCCGCGCGGCTCGGTCTGCGGCAGCGATGTGCTCGCGCTGTACGACGTGCTGCACCGTGTCGGCAAACACGACACGATCTACCTGTTCCTGAAGTCCGAGGGCGGCAGCGGCCAGGTGTCGCTGCGCATCGTGAATTTGCTGCGCCAGCATTGCCGTCATCTGGTGGCGTTGGTGCCGCTCGAATGCGCGTCGGCGGCGACGATGATCGCGCTCGGCGCGGATCGCATCCTCATGGGCCCGACGGCCTATCTGACCGCGGTCGATACGTCGCTGAACCATGCGCTCTCGCCGGTGGACCGCGATAACGACCGCGTGAGCGTGAGCCTCGACGAACTCAATCGCGTGATCCGCCTGTGGCGCGCCGAACAAGGTTCGGAAGCCCGCAATCCGTATCAATCGTTGTTCGAGTATGTGCACCCGCTGGTGATCGGCGCGGTGGATCGCGCGGAGTCGTTGTCGATCATGTTGTGCCGCGAATTGCTGGCCTATCACATCGACGATGCGGCGCTGGTCGATCGGATCGCGACCACGCTCAATGGCAAGTATCCGTCGCACAGCTATCCGATCATGCTCGATGAAGCGCGCGCGATCGGACTGAACGTCGAGCGCATGCCGATCGAGATCAACACGCTGCTGCTCGACCTCAACAGCCATTACGCCGAGATGGGCCAGAAAGCGACCACCGACCACGACGAGATCCGTGCGCACGGCAACGAAATCCTCAACATCTGGGAAGGCACCGGCGTACAGGTGTACTACCAGCAAGACAAGGATTGGTTCTACCGCGCGGAAGAACGTCGCTGGGTCTCGCTCAACGACAACAGCGGCTGGCGCCGCATCGAGCGCGTGGGCAACAAGACCAAGCGCACGGTGTTGCACGTGGCCTGAACACGCCGCATGCCGTCTTGCCCGGCTGCATGCGGCGCAAGGAGAACGACATGGAAACCAATTTCATCGAAGAAGAAGTCCCCGGCGGCGTGCCCCTGAAGATGTGGACGCGCGGCGTGCCGGTCGAAGACGAGGCGAAGAAACAGCTCACCAATGCCGCGCGCCTGCCCATCGTGTTCAAGCATGTGGCGGCGATGCCCGATGTGCATTTCGGCATCGGCGCGACGGTGGGCTCGGTCATCCCGACGCTCAAGGCCATCATCCCGGCCGCGGTCGGCGTCGACATCGGCTGCGGCATGATGGCTTGCAAGACCACGCTGCGCGCCGAAGACCTGCCCGACAATCTCGCGCCGTTGCGTGCGGCGATCGAGCGCGCGGTGCCGCATGGCCGCGCGCCCGGTGCGCGCGACCCCGGCGCCTGGAGCAAGCCGCCGGGCTCGGTCGAGACCGCCTGGGCCGAACTCGAACCCGAGTTCGCCGAGCTGTGCCGCGACTACCCCAAGCTGGAAAAGACCAACCATCGCAACCACCTCGGGACGCTCGGCACCGGCAACCATTTCATCGAGGTCTGCCTCGATGAAGAAGGCGCGGTCTGGTTCATGCTGCACTCGGGTTCGCGCGGCGTGGGCAATTTCATCGGCACGATGTTCATCGAGCTGGCGAAACAGGACGCCCTGCGCCAGGACGCGCATCTGCCCGACCGCGACCTCGCGTACTTCGAGGAAGGTTCGCGTTACTTCGGCGATTATGTGCGCGCGGTTGGTTGGGCGCAGAAGTTCGCGCGCCTGAACCGCGAGGTGATGATGCGCCGTGTGATCGAGGCGGCCAAGACGGTGCTGCGCAAGAACTTCCAAAGCCACATCGAAGCGGTGAATTGCCACCACAACTATGTGCAAAAGGAAGCGCACTTCGGCGCCGAGGTGTTCGTGACCCGCAAAGGCGCGGTGAGTGCGCGCGAAGGTGAGCTGGGCATCATTCCGGGCAGCATGGGTGCGCGCAGCTACATCGTGCGCGGCAAGGGCAATCCGGAAAGCTTCCATAGCTGTTCGCATGGCGCCGGCCGTGTGATGAGCCGTGGCGAAGCCAAGCGTCGTTTCACCATCGCCGACCAGCGCGCCGCGACCGAAGGCGTCGAATGCCGCAAGGACAAAGACGTCATCGACGAGATTCCGATGGCCTACAAGGACATCGATGCGGTGATGCAAGCCCAGCGCGATCTGGTGGATGTTGTGCACACGCTCAAACAGGTGGTCTGCGTGAAAGGCTGATGCCGTGCACGCGGGATGACGCAACACAAAGGGCTGCAAGGCGGTTCGGGTAAGGTGCGCGCATGACCTTGCTCGCCTCCGCCTTTTGGCTGTTCGTCGCCGTCGTCGGCCTGCTCGTGGCCGTGCTGGCGGTCCAGGCGGTGATCGGCGTCGGTTTGCTCTTGCGGCTACGGTTCGCGCCGACCGGCTTCGTGACCGTGCCGCGCGCCGAACTGCCCGAGGACGAACGGCCCTTGTTCGACGCGGCGGGCGCGTCGCTCGGGCGGCTCGGGTTCATCCATGTGGAAACCGCGCGCATGCCTCCGCTCATGGTGCTGGCGCCGGAGCCCTACGTCTGGTCGGAGTTGTACTTCCATGCCGATCGACGCACCTGGGCCCGGGTCACACTTTCGGCCCTGCCCGAGCCCGGCCTGCTCGCCGATGTCGCGTTCTCCACCGTGGCGCGTTCGCGCCTCATCTACACCACCAACCGGCATGCGCATCTGCTGCTGCCGGCCGCGCCCATGTGCGAGATCGAGGATGCGCTCGCGCCCTCGCTCGACGCGCATTGGGCGCGCCATCGGCTGCGCATCGGCGCGCAACAAGAACACATCGACGCGAGCCGCGCCGCCCTCGCCGCGTTCGAGACCGGATTGCAAGGCCCGGACTTCGCACGCTGGGTCGCTGGCGGCTGGATGCGTCCGGTGGGCGCGCGCTGGCGCGTGACCTGGCCGGGCGCGGTACGCCATTGGTGGCAGATCGTGCGCGGCATGCGCCGGCTGCAACGCTTGCCGCCCATGCAGGACGCCGATCCACCGGCCTTGTGCCAGCAAGCCGATCTGCGCGCCCTGCGCCTGCACGAGGCCGGACTCGAACGCCTGCAACTGGGTCTGCGCGCCAAAGTGCTCTGGTTCATCGCGACCGCCGCGTTGGGCGCACTCGCCTTCGGCGCGGTCGTTTCCTGGGCCTTGTTGCCGATGCTGTTCGGCGTGTTGCTGTTCCATGAATTCGGCCATCTGCTCGCCATGCGCGCACTCGGCTATCGCGGCTTGCATGTCTTCGTGCTGCCCTTCCTCGGCGCGGTCGCGGTCGGCCGCAAGGACGATGCGCGGCCGCTGCAAAAACTGCTCGTGCTGCTGGCCGGTCCGCTGCCCGGCTTGCTGCTCGCCATCGTCTGTTTGCGCCTCGCCGTCGCGGGCTTGCCTTCGGAGGCGTTCTGGATGCAGCTCGGCGCCGTCGCCCTGGTGCTCAACCTGTTCAACCTGCTGCCGTTCACGCCGCTCGACGGCGGGCAGATCGTCGAGACCTTCGTGTTCGCGGGCCGGCCCCGGGCGCGCGCGGTGTTCTATGTGGTGAGCGCCGTGTGCATCGCCGCCGCCGGTTTGGCTTTGCATAGTCCGGTCCTCGCGGCGGCCGCGCTGGTCTTGCTGATGTTCAGCCGTGGCGCCTGGCGCCGCGCCCGGTTGTTGCGCGGGTTGGCACCCCAGGCGCGGCCCGAGGCCGCCATCGTGGCGCGCCTGCATGCGGGTCCGGGCCGCGCGCCGGGCTTCGCGCGCCGGCTGGCCTTGGTGCGCGCGCTGCGCGCCGAACTGGCCGCGCCCCGGCCCGACGGGCGGCAAAGGATGGCGGGCCTCGCGGCTTACGCGCTGGCGCTCGCGCTCGCGCCGCTCGCCCTCTGGGACACCGGGCTGCCGCACAGCTTCGCGAGCGCCATCTTCGACGCCGCTCCGCAAACCGCCGCCGGCGCCCCGGCACACCCCGATTGGGAGGCGCGCCTTGCGCGCGCCCCGACGCCGCAAGCGCGCTGGCAGGTGCATGACGACGCGGCGCAGTGGTACATGGACGCCGGCGACGGCGAGCGATTGCTCGCCCATTGCGATGCCGCGCTCGCCGAGGCCCGGAGGATGCCCGCGGGCCCCGAGCGCGACATCGCCGTGCTGCGGACCGAGTTGCTGCGCGTCTGGCACATCGACCGCGCTTCGGCGCGCGCCGTCTTCGCGGAACAGCTCGGCGTGGCGCGCGCCCTGCCGCCGCGCGAACGCCATTACGCGGCCCAGGTGCTCGAAGCCCTCGATCGCTGGGACCATGCCACCGACGATGAAGGACGCATCGCGCGGCTGAACGAAGCCGTCGCGCAGCGCCAGACCGCCGCCTTGCCGCGCGATCTCGCCTTGTATGACGACCGCGCCATGCTGGCGCAACTGCTCGACGCGCGCGGGCGGACCGCCGCCGCGACCGACCTGATCTTGCAGAACGCGCTTGAACTGACGGCCGACCCGTTCGATGCCGCGGCCGAACAATGGGACGCGATCGCGTGGTATCTGATCGCTCACGATCAGGCGATCACCGCCTACGCCCTCACCCGCACGCAATTCATGCGCGCGATGGAACACGGCGACGACACGCGCGGCTATTTCGCGCGCCTGCACGCCTGGACCGCGCTTGCCCAAGGCGGTAGCGAGGAAGCGCTCGACCTCCTCGACGCCCAATGGTCCGACCAAGCGCCGCCGATGCAGCGCCTGGAAGATGCGATCGATCTCGCCTATGCGAGCGGCCGTTCACCTCCGACGCAGGCCCATTGGCTGCGCGAGGCGCGCCTGGCCCGCGATGCGCTACCGGCACCGCTGCGCGCGAACTTCGATTTTCGCGTGCAGGCCGCGACGGCCGACGTACACGCCTGGGACCGCTTGCGGGCCGCCGCGCGCGCCGACTTGCTCGCGCGCCTCAAGGCCGGGCAGCCGGATTAATCCACCAACCGGATCGGCTTCACCGGCCCGCGGAACTTCTCTTTCAAGGGCGGCCCCGCGAGCGGGTCGAAGACGATCTTGGTCTCGGGCACCGGCGCGCGCTCGGGCAGGTGATCGAGCAGATGGCGGATCAGGGTCAGGCGCCCGCGCCGCTGATCGTTGAAATCCACCAGCGTCCAGGGCGCGTGCTTGGTATGCGTGGCGTCGAGCATCGCATCGCGCGCGCGGCCGTAGTCGGCATAGCGCAGCCGCGCCTGCACATCGATGGGTGAGAGCTTCCAGCGCTTGAGCGGATCGGCCTGACGTTCGGCGAAGCGCTCTTCCTGCTGCGCCTGATCGACCGTCAACCAATACTTGAACAACAGGATGCCGTCATCCACGAGCAGGCGTTCGAAGCGCGGCGCTTGCTGCAAGAAGGCCTCGGTCTCGGCCTCGGTGCAAAAACCCATCACGCGCTCAACGCCCGCGCGGTTGTACCAGCTGCGGTCGAAGATCACGATCTCGCCCGCCGCCGGCAAATGCGGCACATAACGCTGGAAATACCATTCGCCGCGCTCGCGGTCGCTCGGCTTGGACAGCGCCACCACCCGGCATAGACGCGGGTTCAGGGTCTCGCTGATCGCATGCGCCGCGCCGCCCTTGCCCGCGGTGTCGCGCCCTTCGAGCACGATCGCGATCCGCTTGCCGGTGGCGAGCAACCAGCGCGCCATGTCGTTGAGTTCGAGATGCAGCGGTTCGAGGCGTTCGTAGTACTCGGTCTTGCCGAGGTTCTTGCGGGGTTTGGATTTGGCCATGGCGTGGCTCGTGGAGGGGGAAAGCAACCATCGTCGGCGTGGCCTCACGCAAATGCAAATCCGCGCGGCTCCGCTGTGGAAGACGGGCTTGCCAATGCGGCGAATCATCGGTCTAATCTCCGCATGAAAAGCGGAGAAAAGCGCTACATCTGGCAGACCGACGACTGGCCGCATTGGCGTTACGACCTGCCGGCGCTGGCACAACCCCTGGCCGAAGTCAGCCGTGCTCAGGGCTTGCTGCTGGGCCGTCTGGCCGACGTGGGCCTGGCGCTGCGCGACCAGGCCAGCCTTGCCGCCCTGACCGACGATGTGCTCAAGACCAGCGAAATCGAGGGCGAAAAACTCGATCTCGCCTCCGTCCGCTCATCCATCGCCCGCCGATTGGGGCTGGACATCGGCGCGCTCGCGCCCGTGGACCGGCATGTGGACGGCGTGGTGGACATGGTGCTCGACGCGACCACGCGCAGCGGCGAGCCCCTGACCGCCGAGCGGCTGTGCGGCTGGCATGCCGCGCTCTTCCCGACCGGCTACTCAGGCTTGGGCAAGATCGCCGTGGGCCAATGGCGCGATGACGCGAGCGGCCCGATGCAGGTGGTGTCCGGCCCGATCGGCCGCAACAAGGTTCATTTCGAAGCGCCGCCCGCCAAGGCGCTCCGCGCCGAGATGGCGCGGTTTCTGGCCTGGGCGAATCAGGACACCAGCGAGCCCGCGCTCATCAAGGCGGGCATCGCGCATCTGTGGTTCGTGACCGTGCATCCGTTCGACGATGGCAATGGCCGCATCGCGCGCGCGGTGGGCGACCTCTTTCTCGCGCGCGCCGATGGCGCCGACCAGCGCTTTTACAGCCTGTCGGCGCAGATCCAGCGCGAGCGGCGCGACTACTACGACATCCTCGAACGCACTCAGAAAGGCTCGTTGGACGTCACCGCCTGGCTGGCCTGGTTTCTCGGCACGCTGGGCCGCGCCATCGCCAGCGCGCAGACCACGCTCGATGGCGTGCTCGCCAAGGCGCGGTTCTGGCAACGCTGGGCCGGCACGCCGATGAACGAGCGCCAGGTCAAGTTGCTCAACCGGCTGCTGGATGGCTTTGAAGGCAAGCTCACCAGCAGCAAATGGGCGGCCATCGGCAAGTGTTCGCCCGATACGGCG
>JADHEF010000866.1_pt1 | contig 24641 bp, 17 predicted proteins | sample 8952391 | NCBI WGS metagenome assembly JADHEF01 (sample SAMN16124439, study PRJNA663245) | bioreactor sludge metagenome | isolation source: sludge (nitrite) | place: India:Bengaluru | collected 2019-02-28 | reverse complement strand
CGGACTCCCGTTCGGACTTTGGCGTCGCCTTTCCGAGGGCGACGGGCAGGTGCTGCGGAAAAAAAATGCGTCATTGCCATACCTGACACAGAAACCCTCTTTCCAGGATTAAGGCAGACGATCCCTCTTAATCCTCATCGTGCGCTTTATCGTAATCCGGTTTTATCAGAGTATTATTATGCTCGCTAAGACGAACAGAAACCATGCACATCCTGACCAATGTTTTGCACTTTTTGACCAAAAGCCTGTCATGTGAATCGGCGGCCGCCAAAGGTTCAGGCTTGCACCGCCCCCGTGTAGCTGATACGTTTGAGCCCTTGTTTGCGAGACATGACTTTTTTGCAGGCGCTGCAGGAAGAAAACAGCGACCCAAGCAGGAGCGGGGTGGCAACATGGCAACGCGCGGATGAAAACGCTAGCGGCGTCACACAACGTTTCCACCCAGCCGTGCTGTTACAGCAGAACCCTTTCGGTATGAACATCACGTCCCAGAGCAACGAGCGTGAGAAACCGGACTCGCATTTCAGGTATCTGCCGGTCCTGAAAGCCCAGCGGGACTGGGGATTATTTCTAACCGATTGCGGGTACTCCGTCATCGAGCCCGGCACAACGTATCCGCCCCAGCGACATCCCGACGCGTATCAGTTCGACTGGAAGAAAGGCCGCACGCTCGACGAGTATCAGATCGTCTACATCACGCGCGGCGGCGGAGCGTTTGAAGCGAAGGGCGTCCGGCGACAGACCCTTGAAGCGGGAGACGTTTTTTTGCTTTTTCCCGGCGTGTGGCACCGCTATGCGCCGGACCCCCATACGGGATGGGATGAGCAATGGATCGGCTTCAACGGAGCACTGGCTGACCGGCTATTCGCCGCGCCTTTCTTTAACAAGAAGAAGCCCGCGCTCAAAATCGGCGTAGACGAAGCATTACGCCAGCACTTCATCGCGCTGGTTCACGACATCGAACACAATCCAGCAGGCATGCCTTTTTCGGGTGCGGGGCGCATCCTTGAGATTCTCGGGCTCATTCATGAAAGAACCCAGAACATTGGCGCGAACGGACGGATCTCGGGCATTGTCCGCGAAGCTCAAAACCAACTCCTCCTTCAAGCCGCCAAACCCATCGACTTCGCAAGGCTCGCCAGCGAACTGGGAGTCAGCTACACCACCTTCCGACGCAGCTTCAAACAGCAGACCGGCGTGTCTCCCGCCCACTTCCAAAATACGATCCGCATAAACCGGGCCTGCGACCTGCTCGCGACCACAGAACTCTCGGTTTCCGAAATAGCCGAGCAGACGGGCTTCGAAAGCGTTTATTACTTTTCCCGTTCATTCAAAAAGAAGACCCGCCAAACGCCAAGCGCCTTTCGTCTCAAATCCCGCACTTTTTGACCTGCTCCCGCTGTAGGCTTGCAAGACGCCGAAACGTTGCCATTCTGTCCTTCTGTTGCAAGATCCGCTCCTTTCCGGCTCTTTCCCGTATCGGATTCGTCCACATCGGCGATACCCATGGTCAAACTTCCTGTCGGGAGAGGACGGTCGCAGGAAACGGGGCGGCGAATCTCCGCGAATGTGATTGATCGGAGCGGCGGAATGTGGAAAATTGGGTGGAAAGGAGGCCGAGTGACCGGCCTCTGTAAACGGCGTTTGCAAAAGGCCTCTCGTTCGGAGTGAAAACCATGTGGGAAACGCTTGTCAGGTACTATGGCATCGACTGGTTTGCGCTGGTGCTTAACGCGGCCGCCATTTATCAGCTGGGCAAGAAGCAAAAAAGCGGTTGGATCTTGGGGATCGTGGCCAACCTGGCATGGATTGCTTTCGGATTTCTCGCGCACAGTGTGGCAACGATAGCGGCGTGCGGCATTTTCACTTTCCTAAATGTGAAGGGCTGGCGAGACTGGCAAAAAACAAGTTCTTTCGCCAGCGAGAGCGCGGAGGTGAAAAGCTGTAACAAGAGGGCGTGCTAAGACTCGACCGCGCCTTTCTTTCGTTCGGGGATTCACGTTTCCCCGCCGCCCGAATTTGAGCGATGCGGTGACCTATAAGGCAAAGGATCCTCTGATGCACGACGTCGATGAAAACAAAGGGGCCGCCGTCCGACGGGTGATCACACCTCTGATTCATGTGCCCGCCCATCACCGTCTGACCGTTGGCAAAGTTAAGGGGCGAGCGCTTTCGCCTAACCGCAACATTCTTCCAGGCACAACCTTTTAGAAAGTTATCTATGACCCCCGCATGGATCAGCCTGTTTGTTTTTGTCCTCTGCTATGCGCTGTTCGTGGTTTTTCCAACCCGGCGCGCATGGACAGCCTGTTTAGGCGGACTGATCCTCATCGGAACCGGCGTCCTGCACTGGCAGGATGCGTTTTTCACAAAAATCAGCTGGAATGTCATGGGGCTTTTCTTCGGCACGCTGATCCTCGCCGAAATGTTCCTCGTGTCGAGGGTTCCCGCCGTGCTCGCCGAATGGCTGGTCGACACGTCGAAGTCTGCACGCACCGCCATGCTCGCCCTGTGTACGCTGACGGGCGTCATTTCCATGTTCGTCGAGAACGTGGCCGTCGTCTTGCTGGTCGCGCCTGTCGCGCTGAGCCTGGCAGACAAACTCAAAATCAGGCCGGCGCCCCTGTTGATCGGGATCGCGGTCAGCAGCAACCTGCAGGGCACCGCCACCATGATCGGCGATCCCCCCAGCATGATTCTCGCGGGCTACATGCGCATGGGCTTCTGGGACTTCTTCGCCTATCAAGGGAAGGCGAGTATTTTTTTCGCCGTCCAGGCCGGCGCCATCGCCTCGCTGCTTATCTTGGCTTTTGTGTACCGCCACCACCGTTCAAGACCCTCGCACCTGCGTCAGGAAAAAGCCCGCTCCCGGGTGCCGGCGATCCTGCTCGGCTTTCTGATAATCGGCCTTTCATTCGCTACGGCATTCGATCCCGAATTCGCCTGGTTCGCGGGCGTCTACACGCTGAGCCTAAGCGCCATCGCGCTCGTCTGGCACCACTTTTACGCACACTGGGGCAGCACACGCAAGCTCATCACCACGCTCGACTGGGAAACCACCTTTTTCCTCATCGGCGTCTTCGTGCTGGCGGGCGGACTCAGCGATTCCGGCTGGATGGACCGGCTGTCCGGCTTCATAGCGAATTCCGTGGGCGGCAACGCGGCCATGGCCTTCACGATCATCGTCGTGTTCTCTGTCATCGTTTCCGGCTTTGTGGACAACGTGCCTTTCCTGCTCATCATGATCCCCGTCGCGCAGACTGTCGCCGACCAGATCCAAGCCCCCGAACCCCTTCTCATGTTCGGACTCTTGATCGGCGCCTGCCTCGGCGGGAACCTGACTCCGATCGGCGCGTCCGCCAATGTGGTCACCTTGGGCCTCCTCAAAAAACACGGCCACACCGTCTCCTTCCGGGAGTTCATGGGCATCAGCATCCCCTTCACGTTCGCAGCCGTGCTGAGCGCCTGTGCCTTTGTCTGGTGGATCTGGGGCCCTTGACAATCCCACTCGAACAACCGTAACCGCCGAGAAATGAAGGTTCTATGATGAATGACACTGAAAAGCAAGGCTGCACAGCCTCCGGCAAGCAGGAATCTCAAACCCGGAAACGCAGCATGATCGGATTGCTCGGCATGATCGTGCTGGTGGGCATGGGCGAACACATGGCCGAACGCTTCTTGCCCTTGTACCTCCAGCAACTCACCCAGGCATCAACGGCCGTTATGGCCATCGGCCTATTGGCCGGCATGGACGATCTGCTGTCGGCACTCTACTCGTTCCCCGGCGGGTACCTGAGCGATCGGCTGGGAACCAAACGCGCGCTTTTGGTCTTCAATGCCCTCTCGATGATGGGGTACCTGTGCGTCATCTTCGTTCAGACCTGGTGGGCGGTGCTGGTCGGCGCGGCTTTTTTCATCTCCTGGTCGGCCATTTCTCTGCCCGCCACCATGGACCTGCTATCCAAGGTTGTGCCTAAGAACCGGCGGACTCTGGGCGTGTCTGTCTTGGCTCTCGTGCGCCGCGTGCCAAAAATGCTGGGGCCTGTCGCGGGAGGGGCCTGCATTGCCGTGTGGGGCGTCGGACAGGGCGTGCGTGTGGCCTTCACGTGCGCGCTGGCCCTGGCTCTGGCCGCCGCCGTGCTGCAGCAAGTGATGATTGACGACGATTCGAAAGACAAGACAACGGCAGAAGCCAATCCGCTTCGGCTCTGGCGGGAAATGCCGGGAACCCTGCGTAACCTGCTGATGTCCGACATCCTCATCCGCTTCTGCGAACGAATACCTGATTCGTTTGTCGTGATTTGGGCAACGCGCACCGTGCTACATCCCGTCTCGGAATTCACGTTCGGCTGGCTGTCCGCCATCGAGAACATCACGGCGGTACTGGTCTACCTTCCCGTCGCCTATATGGCTGACAAGTTCGGAAAGAAGCCGTTCGTTCTGATCACATTCGTGTTTTTTACCTGCTTTCCGCTGGCGCTGCTGCATACTCACTCCTTCTGGCCACTGATGGGCGCCTTTGTCTTGCGCGGGCTCAAAGAGTTTGGCGAACCCACCCGTAAAGCGCTGATCATGGACCTTGCGCCGGAAGGGCGCAAAGCGGCGATGTTCGGGCTCTACTATCTCGTTCGCGATGTCCTCGTCGCCTTCGCGGCTTTCGGCGGCGCACTGTTGTGGAACGTATCGCCCGAGCTGAACCTGAAAGTCGCGTTTGCCTTCGGGGTCATCGGCACACTCTGGTTCGCGTTGCGGGGGCGCGACTGCACGGTTCCAGCCCCACGCTAAGGCGGAGTCATGTCCGTGACCGAGTATTCAGAAGTCAGCGCGACGATGCGGGAAGAACAGCCGTTCTTCATGGTCGTTCTTTGTTTGCATAGCATTGTTCGTCATCTGTTCGAAATTACAGACCCACATCCGGGAGGCGCTTAACCATGCCTGAAGAAGACGTCGTCTCATTGACGAGAGAACTGATCGCATTTGACACCTCCGGGCCGCAGGGCGCGGAAGAAGCGCCCGCGCGCTTCATCGGCGGACTCTTGTCGGCACAGGGATTCACGGTGAAGTACGATCTGCTTTCGCCTGGGCGGATGACGGTGATCGCCGAGAAAGGGCTTGCGGAGGATGTTCCCCCGCTCGTGATGACCGGGCATTTGGATACGGTCCCGCTGGGCGCAAGCCCGTGGAAGGAGCAGCCGTTTGCCGGCACAATCCGGGAGGGACGTTTATATGGCCGCGGCGCGAGCGACATGAAGGGCGGCGTCGCCGCCATGCTGTGCGCCGCACGGCGGGCGTTCGCAAAGAGCGCGCCGCGCGGGGGGCTCCGCTTCATTTTCACAGCCGCCGAAGAACCCGGCTGCCTCGGCGCACAGCATCTGTCAGACACGCTTTACAACATGGGCCAGGCGAGCGCCATCATTGTCGGCGAGCCAACCTCGAACCTCCCGTTCCTCGGGCACAAGGGTGCGCTCTACCTGAAGGTGTCGGCCTCCGGCAAGACCGCGCACTCCTCCATGCCGGAGCTTGGCGACAATGCGATCTACAAGGCTGCACGGGGCATTCTCCGGACCGAGCGCTTCTGGTTCAACGTCCCCAGGGACGATCTGCACGGCTTGCCGACACTCAACGTAGGCCGCATGTCCGGAGGAGAGAACCTGAACTCGGTGCCCGATCACGCGGAGTTCACCGTCGACATCCGCACCACAGCAAGCCCGGACCACGCGCATATCCTGGAGCGGTTCTGTCGCGAGTTGGGAGATGAGGTCACCGTCGAGACTCTCGTGAACCTGACTCCCGTCAGCACGCGGGCAGACGCCCCCTTCGCCCGGCTGGTCGATGCGGTATGCGGCATGTCCGACACAGGCTACGGCGACCGGCCGCGCTCACTTTCCTATGTGACCGACGGCTCGCACCTGCAGCGGCTGTACGGCGGCGTTCCGACGATCATCCTGGGGCCCGGCGAACCGGGACAGGCCCACCGAACAGACGAATTCTGCCTGACGGACAAGCTCTGCGAAGCCGTGGCCTTGTACGAAACGATCATTCTTAAAACCGGAGACCTGCAAGCATGACCGACTATCCTGACAAGATCGAAAATGAGACGCACTTGGAGGAACTCCTGTCGCGGCCGACAAAAGAAGTCGTCGACCTGTTCAAGGCACTCGACGGCGATCTGATCTTCCTGGGAGTCGCGGGAAAAATCGGCCCTTCTCTGGCCTGCATGGCCAAGCGCGCGTGCGAGGCCGCTGGCGTAAACAGAAGGATTCTGGGCGTATCACGCTTCAGCAACCCGCAGGAACGCGAGCAACTGGAGTCGCACGGCATCGAGACGATCCAAGGCGACCTGTTGGACCCTTTATTCGTCAGCAGCCTGCCACGGGTTCCCACCGTCATTTTTTTGGCAGGCATGAAGTTCGGTGCCGAAACGAACCTTGCCCTGACTTGGGCGATGAACACCTACGCACCCGCGCTGGCGGCGGAGCACTTCCGCGCATCCCGCATCGTCGCGTTCTCGACCGGCTGCATCTACCCGCTGGTGGATGTCGCTTCCGGCGGCTCGACGGAAAAGGACAGGCCCGTCGCCATCGGGGAGTACGCCCAATCCTGCCTGGGGCGAGAGAGGATGTTCGAATATGGCAGCATCCGCTACGGCACGCCTGTTTCCCTGATCCGACTGAACTACTCGGCGGAGATGCGCTACGGCGTCCTGGTCGACATCGCCTCCAAGGTGCGCGACGGCAAGCCGATCGATTTGTCGATGGGGTTCTTCAACGTGATCTGGCAGGGCGACATGAATGCAGCGACGCTGCGATCGCTGGCACTTTGCAGCAGCCCGGCAAAGATCTTAAACCTCACCGGCCCCGAGACCCTGTCGGTAAGACAGGTAGCACTCGAGTTCGGCCTACTGATGGGCAAGACCCCCGTGTTCACAGGAATCGAAGCGCCCACAGCGCTGCTCAACAACGCATGCGTCGCGCATACGTTGTTCGGCAAGCCTCGGATCACGCCGCAACACATGATGCGCTGGATCGCGGCTTGGCTCGGCGACGACCATCGCATTCTGAACAAACCGACTCACTTCGAAGAGCGGGACGGGAAGTACTGAAAAGAAAAGACAGAACCCAGAACTCCCAGCTTAAGGAATCCCAGCATGAAACTGACACTCGAAAAAGTCCGCCTCCTTCAAAACGGCACCGTGATACCGGCATTGCCACTAGCATTGACGCGTCACCGCACTTTCGATGAACGACGAGAACGCGCCCTGATCCGGTATTACCTAGAGGCCGGGGCCGAAGGTTTGGCGGCGGGCGTACACACCACGCAATTCGAAATCCGTCTGCCGGAAGTCGGCCTGTTCCGCCCGATACTTGAAGTGGCCAAAGAGGAGCAAGTCCGATTCACCTTCTCTAACGGCAGGCCTGTCATCATGATCGCAGGCGTGGTCGGCCAGACCGCACAGGCCATGCGGGAGGCGGAGTTGGCTGCAACCCTCGGCTACGACGCCGTGCTGTTAAGCCTCGCCGCGCTTAAAGACGCGTCTAATCCCGACCTGCTGGATCATTGCCGGGCCGTGGCTTCTGTCCTTCCTGTCATCGGCTTCTATCTCCAACCGGCGGTTGGCGGTCGCGCGCTCGACTTTAATTTCTGGCGCGACTTCGCGCGAATCGACAATGTGGTGGCCATTAAAATGGCCCCTTTCAACCGCTACCAGACGCTTGACGTGATCAGAGGCGTCATCGAGTCGGGCCGCGCAGGGGAGATCACCCTTTATACCGGCAATGACGACAATATCGTCGCCGACCTGCTGACCCGCTACACCCTGTCGGACGGAAAAGAGAGAATCACGAAGCGAATCGTTGGCGGCCTGCTCGGGCACTGGGCCGTATGGACGAAAAAAGCAGTCGACCTGCTCGAACGGATTCAGCATGCATCCTCTGGCGCTGAAAGCTCCCGACTGCTGGAGCTCGGCGTACACGTCACCGACTGCAACGCGGCCTTTTTCGACGCGGCCAACAACTTTGCCGGCTGCATCACCGGAATCCACGAGGTGCTACGCCGCCAGGGGCTCTTGGACGGAATCTGGACGCTGAACCCGAACGAGACCCTCTCCCCCGGCCAGAAAGAGGAAATCGACAGGGTCTACAGGGCCTACCCAGACCTGAACGACGACGCATTCGTAGCGGAAAACCTCGACCGCTGGCTGAATGCTTGAGACGTCTTCAAGGTGGCGCGAGATCCGAAGTCACGCACCACCTTTCAGTCATCACGTGTATTTCCACGGCGCACGGTGCGTGCTTCGGAGCATTTTTCCCGCCTCATCGTCACCGATGAACGACTCGGCCTTCGCATCCCAGCGCACCTTGCGGTCCAGCTTCATCGCGATGTTTCCGAGGTGGCACACCGATGAGACGCGGTGCCCCGTCTCGACGGACTCGGCTGGCGCACCGCGAGATTTCACGCAGTCAATGAAATTACGATAGTGGTTGGGGCTGTCGTACAAGCGGACCGAGTCCGGCCCCGGCGTCCACTTGGCGATCTCCGGCGACGAAGCCACCGTCTTGCGCCCATTCGTTTCGATCCAACCTTTATCGCCCTCGACGCGCACGCCGAATGACTTCGGGTCCGTCACACATTCGAGCGCCAGCCCGCCCGCAAAGCGGCAGCCGAAATGGACTTTGGTGGCCGTGGTGAAAAGATCACCCGGACGGGGCCATTCGGCACCCATGTTCCAAACCTCTTCGGGGCCGGTCTCATCCAGACCCAGCGCCCACATCGCCACGCCGATCGCATGGTGTCCAAAATTGGTCGTCTGCCCGCCGGAGTAGTCGCTGACAAACCGGAACCGGTAAAGGCAGCGGTCTTTGTGGTACGGAGCCTTCGGCGCAGGCCCCAGCCACATATCGTAATCGAAACCCTCCGGAACGGGCATCGGCTGCCAGCCGGGCCCCGGCCCTTCGAAATTGTTCTTCGCGACATAGGTTACCACCTGATGGGGCTTGCCGACCACGCCGTTGCGCACCGCCTCGCAAAAACTTCTGACGGCTGGCGTGGAGCGCCACTGGCTGCCGGTTTGAAGGACACGGTTGAACTTGCGAACCGCTTTGATCATTTCCTGCCCGTCCTGAACGGTCAAGCCGAGCGGCTTCTGACAATATATATCCTTGCCCGCCGCTGCCGCCTGAAGGGTCATGATGGCGTGCCAATGGTCCGGCGTGATGATCGCAACCGTGTCGATGTCCTTGCGTGCGATGATCTCACGGAAATCCGTGTACATGTCGCAGCCCTTGTACGCGCCCGAGGCCGAACGTTGCGCATAGGCCTTGTTCAGCATGTCGCGGACCGGCTCACGCCCGAGAAACTGCTTGTCCGTCTTGTAGCCGAAACTGCCCCGGTTCACGTCGCACACCGCCACGATCTGCAGATCCTCCATGGGCAGCCATTGCTTCAGGTCCTCTGCGCATTGGTTGCCGCAGCCGATGATCCCCATGGTGATCCGCTTGGAAGGCGCATTCTGTCCCAGCGTCTGGGCGCGAACGATCATCGGGAACCCGATGGCGCTTGCCGCCGCGGCGCGCAGAAACCCTCGGCGCGATTGCCTATTCAAACCTTGCGTGTGCTGCTTGCTCATGTTTTTTCCCTTCGTCATGTCGTTTTCAACGCAACTCAAAAATCATACCGTCCGAGAAGAATACCCTGATCACGCCGTCCGGCCCGGCAATCATACGCCAACGCGCGTCCGGCAAATTTGTTTCCCCGAACAAACCGTTCGTCGCGCCAGAGACGGTGGCCACGGAGTAGACCTTCTTTCTGCTGAGCTTACTCAGATCAACAATCCGCAATGCCAGATTGGAGATGTCCACATCACCTTTAATCTCAAGCATATCGCATGCGCCATCAGCGGTCACGTCTATAAAGTACGTCCCCTTTAAATCCTCGACGCTGACCGCAAGGGTCTGCCTCCCCACCGCGTTTGTTCCGGCCGGCGAGAATTCGGTGTAAAGGGTGCCATTGCTGACCGCGCCGCAGCAGCCATCGATCCTGTTGGTTACCGTGAACCCATTCAGATCAAACGTGCCGCCGTCCAGCGTCACGGCGCTGCCCGGCAGAAGGGCATCGGCGCGCCCCACCTTGAGCGTGCCATTGCTGACGATTGTTCCGCCGCTGTAGGTGCAAGCGCCCCCCAGTGTCAGCGTGCCGCCGCCCAGTTTGACGAGTCCGCCGCTCACGTTGGTGCCGAGCGCGACCACGCCCAGTGTCGCAGGCGTGAGGCAGCCGCCGCCTCGCAGCGTCGCAGTCAGCGCGTCCGACACAGCGTACCCGCTCCCCGCACCCGTGATGAGGATGTTCGTAACTTGGCCACAGACAGGGCTTCCCTCTTCAAGGTCCACCAGAGCGATCGCCGTGGCCCCTTTTCCGGAGCCACCCGATATCAGCACAACTGGAGCACCGATATAGCCCGCGCCGCCGGATGCGAGTGCAATACCACTCACGCCGCAGCCGGCAGGCGCCACAAGGGGCTGATTGATCGTTGCCGCAAAATCAACGGTGTCGATTTTCGCACCGCCCGGATACACGTGCGCCGCAGTCAAGCCCTGCATGAGCTGAGAACTGTTCGCGGCGACCCTGAGGAGCCCCCCGTTGAAGTTGAAATGGGTGGGCGTCGTGGTGTTATTGGTGAGGTTCCCGAACGACGCATGCGCCCGGTAGAGCGTGAGTTCGCCAGCGTTCAAGTTCACCGCGCCCAACGTGTTCGTGCCGCCCCGGGCCAAATTGATCAGTTTGTAAGATGCCGCACCGCGATCGAACATCTTGGCCGCCGGACTCAGCAGATTGCACTGGGCGGTGATGGCACTGCCACCGTTATAGGCAAGAATAACCTCACCGCCTGATCCCGAACCTCCGTACGATCCACCAAAGAGGTTGAGCGCACCACTCCCTCTACCCCACATGATCAGCAAACACCAAGCGTCCAGCGTGAGCTCGCCGTCGAAGAGATCGAAGACACTGGCATTGCCGTCGCCCAATGATCCCGACCCTCCCACCGCGATTTCTCCGCTGACCAGCTTACCTCCCGTCATACGATGATAACCATACCCACCATTATTTCCGACCACGTGGAATGCGGCCCCCGAGACCCCTGTGCTGACCGTGACCGTACCCGACCGCTGAACCACCGAGGCCGCAGAACCAAGTCCGTTGCCGATGTACATCCGCCCGCCACTATTAACGGGCGAGGTCTGGACCGTCAGATTGCTGACGATGTTGACCACGCAGCGATCGCCCGACACAAGCCCCGCGCTGAAGTTACCATTGCTCACGACCTCTGCCGCACCCCGAATGTTAAAGGCAACCGGGTTCTCATTGCCACCCGTCATATCGAAGGCGCTGCCAATCATGTGAGAGGGGCCTGAGACTCCTCCAAGGGTGAGCGTTCCACCGTTGACTCTCGCGGAACCCGTCACGCTGACCCGCCCATTCAGGTTCAGGTGGCCCTTACCGTTTTTGGTCAGGGCTGCGCCGGCACCGCTCTCGGAGATTGCGGCGTTAATGGTCATCGCGTTGGTTGAACGGTTCTCCAGCGTCAATTCGTTGACGCCAGAAGCGATCTGTAACGTGCCATCGCCGATGTTCTCGCCGAGCGTCAAGGCGCCCGCGTCGTCGTCAATGGTCACTGCGCAGGTTGAGAGCGTCTTCCCTGCCGTGGCCACGGTTGCAGTTATGTCGGTCAATTGAGTCAACGTGTAGATGCCAGCACCGCCCTCGCCTTCGAGCGAGATGGGGCCGCTCGTACCATCCGTACTGATATGTACGTTGAGCGCGGCATTATCGGGAATCACGGAGTCCGGGCCACGTGCCGCAATGTTGGTGTAGGCGGAGTCCGGCGCTGCATACACGCCGCGCGTCGTGTCGTACATCGCCAGTGCGGCACCGTTGACGCTTGCCCACGGTCCGATGAAACCGTTGACCGTTGGAGGCGGATTGGTGAAGAGAATCCTGTTGCGGGTGCTCCCTGACTCTCCGAGGCCCAGGCCCGAGAAGTCGAGCGTGCCACGTCCGGTGCGGGTGAGGGAATTGAAGATGATCGTCGAGGTCTGTCCCTCGCCAGCCCGCGAGGCAGACACCTTGCTACCTTTTTCGCCGACCGTCAGCGTGCCGAACGTCTCGCTGTAGTCCGACGCACCGCCGTCGTGCACAAAGTCGAGAGAGCCGCCGTTCAGCGTGATCCCACACACATCGCTCAGGCGATTCGTGTGGTTAGCCGCCACACTGTTGGTGAGGCAAAGCCTGCCACCTTCGAGATTCACGCCGGACGTTGCTGTCAATGCGCCTGCCGCACCGGTGAGCGCCAGCGTGCCGTTCCGGACCGTCGTCGAACCGGTGTAGGTGTCCGTGGCGGAGAGGCGCCACAGCCCTGTGCCCTCCTTGGCGAGCGAGGTCAGACCCGCGCCGGGTTCGATCACGCCCGCGATTTCTCCGACGCCTGCGGCGGACCCCATTAGCGTGAGGGTCTTCGCATTCGCGCCCACAACCAAATTCTCAGACAAAACCAGGTCGCCCGACCCCGATTGATCAAGCCGAGCATTGGCGGTGAACTCGATCAAGCGGTCGGTGGTCTCGCCCGTTCCGGTGTAAACCAGCCCGCTGCCGCTCCCGCCAAACGTGATGCGTTGACCGGCACCCACGTTACTGTCGATCGAGCCACGGTTGCCGATTTTCGAGACGCTGATAAACCCAAGCGAGTTGTTCACGATATTGGAGGCCATGGTATTGACGCAATCGAGGACGAGCGTGCCGCCGCTGGTGGCGGAGGCAGACATCTCAAGACCGCCGGCACTGGTGAGGTCAGACTGGATCGTCAGCCGCGACCCTGCCTTCACATAGAGCCTCGCGAAATTGGACCCCGTGCCCTTGCCCAAGCGGAGCGTACCTCCGCCGTCGATCAGCCCGTCTCCCTCATGCCAAATCGAATAGCTGTTGTTGGCGTTATCCAAGAAGAGCTCGGTTCCGCTATTGAGCGTGACATGCGTTTTGCCGGGCGAGGCGCTGGCGTTCATTATATACAGAAAGCGCACTCGATTCTGTCCGGGCGCCGCGAACGTCAGACGGCCGGTATTGTGGTTGTACAGGTAGAAGGGCGTCACACCATTCGTGTAGAGCACTTTGTTGAAGGTAATATCACCCTTGCCCTCAAACCGGACCCCGACGTATTTGGTCGACGTGCCACTGGCAAACAAGTTCGTGCCATTGAATAACAACTTCGCGGTCGGGCTATTGTTAATCAGAGTAATGGTCGTGTCGGAACCCGAATTATTACCGAATTTCACGGGACACCCGATCATCTGGTTATTTACAACATCCTCAGCGATCGTCAGTGTCCCGCTGTTCATAAACCAAAACATCTGGGTGCTGGCATCGCCCAGGGTATAGGCGGCACAATCCGGACTTGTAAAGACGACGTCACGGATCGCCAGGGCGGAGGCTCCCAACTTTCTGAGATTGATAGCCGTCAGACCGTTTCCAGGACCATTAAACGTCGCGGTTTCATTGCCGTAGGGCCGAACACTCACCACATCCCAATTCACATTCGTGTCCCAGTAGTTGTTGACGGCGCCCAGCCACGTACCGCTCTCAGCCTGTACGATGCCCACCGCCAGAAGGACCAAGGCCCCCGTCCAACACCCTAACCTGTTCCATGCAACTATTACGTTCATAGAGACTCCTTACACCCAGCACCCACAGCAACACTTGTTATTAGGTTACGTCGACATGGCGAGAAAAACAAGTGCATGTTTTCAAATCGACGTGCGTAAAAAGAGACAATAATGCCAAAAATGCAGACCCCGGCTGACGACTCTGACAACCGATCTCCACACACCGACGCAGGAACGCTTTTCCCACATTCACTCAGGCCCTTCATTGACCCTGACAACCGAGCGTGGTTTGTCACGCACACGTCCGTTTTCACGAATTTAGCAAATTCCGTGTTGCCCGCCCTTCAACGGTTGTTTTAGAATCCTCTCATGAAAAACCCGAACGTGCTTGTCCTTATGGAGTGGTACGACCACCGGCTACGGGAAGGTATCGGCCGCTATGCCGCGGAAAAAAACTGGTACCTGACCGTGAACGACGGCTGCCGGATTCCGCAAGGCTGGTCCGGAGACGGCATTGTGACGCTGATCAATGAGCGCGCCGACATTATCCGCTATGTCCGCAGGCAGACGATCCCTTGCGTGGATCTGGGGGCGTTCCGTCCTGACATACCCCTGCCTCGCATTTGCGGGGACCACCGCCTGATTGGCGTGACGGCTGCGGACCATCTGTGCGAACGCGGCTACCGGAGCGCCGCCTATTTTTCGACCGAATACCAACGTCCGCACGAACTTCGCGGAACAGGTTTCGTCGACAGGTTTCTTGAACAAACCGGGACGCAACCCAAGCAACTTATCTGGGCACACGGCCGCGGCAGTGAAAACGACAACTGGCAAGCGCAAACCCGATGGCTGAAACGGGAGCTGAACAGTTTGCAGAAACCTCTCGCGGTTTTTTGTTATTGCGATTACGATGCCGCCAAGATCGAAGCCATTTGCCTTGAGGCCGGATACTCGGTGCCGGGCGACATCGCAATCTTGGGCGTGGACAACGACACGCTGGTCTGCGAAAACATCCGCGTCCCGCTTTCGAGTGTCCGGCACGACCTGGTCCGGATCGGATACGAGGGGGCCTCGCTACTGAACCGGCTGATGAACGGAGAAAAACCTCCGGCTGAGCCCGGCCTGATACCCCCTCGCGGCGTCGAACTGCGAGCCAGCACAGACAGCTTCACTCATTCTGATTCGCTGATCCGCTCGGTCTTGCAGTACTTCCGCGAAAATATCGGGCGCAGTATCGGTGTCAGCGACGCCGCCGAGGCCGTCGGCCAGCCGCGCCACAAACTCGAAGAACACTTCGACCGTGTCTTGGGGCAGACCGTTTACGCGACCTTAACCCATTTACGCATCTTTGAGGTCAAGCGCATGCTGGCTCTGACCGCTGAGCCGATCAAAGAGATTGCACAGGCGACCGGTTTTTGCCACGCCCAGCACCTGAACAACGCCTTCCGTCGGTGCGAACATTGTACCCCGTCCGAGTACCGCAAACGCGAGCGCCGTCAGCGAATGGGAGCCGCCTCTGCCCGTCTGTAGCGCAACCGGCATCGCTCTTATGCGCCCTCGCTGGGATGCGGGAAAACAACTGTTCTTTATTGCCGTTGTCGGTTTTTAAGGCACTGACAAACGCCACCTAAAGACGGATAAATATTTTGCGGACATAAAGGAATCGCGCGAGCAGAAACGTCAGCCCCAACTCAACCAAGACGAGAAGCACGCTCCCCGCCCCTTTAGCCACCTGCGCGTCAAGACACTTCTGCACGTCGCCACCCGCAAAGCGTTCCGCCAGCTTTGAAAAGCTGAGGACGTTGTGGGCGAGGTAAAGAGTGATCGAGTTCGCCCCGACCCATACGAAGGGTTGACACCACCGCTGTTTTTTCCACATGTCGACAATCAAGAAGAACACTCCGAGCAACACAGCGCTGGAACCTCCAGCCACCAACACAAATGACGGGCTCCAAAGTTTTTTCACCACGGGGAACTGGAAGCTCCACAGGCCCCCGAGCAAAACTCCCAAAAGGCCCGCCAGCAACACGCCCATGACTTTGCGCTCGTCACTCACATCCTGCCGACGCAACCACAGACCGGCAAGGATACCCAGCAGGCACGCGGAGACAACCCCCAGCACGCCCAGAAGCGGCTGCGATTCATAGGCACCGTTAATCTTCTTGCCGGGCAGGAAGCGATAATCCACATAGTTCGATAAATTGTAGCCTTCCTCGTAGCGGCCACAAACGAAACCGTCGGCGCTCTGCAAAACTTTCTCAGGTTCATGGGAGCCGACCCGCAACTCCGTTTCAGACAGCGAATCCTTGTCCAGCCGCAAGTCCGGAAACGGCACGAAGGCCATTAAAGCCCAATAGCTGAAGAGCAGCGCCGCACAAACGACAGCGATCCGCCTTGCCCGCCGAAGCGTAATGTAAAGCAAGCCGCCGAAAAAGCAAGCCAGCCCGATGTACTGAAGCACGCCTAAAAGACGGATATCCGTCCACCTGCCGCTCAGGCCCCCGTAATAAAAAACACCCAGCAGAATCAGCAACACGGACCGCCGGAAAAGCCGCAGAACAACCTGTGCCTTGGACTGTTGGGCAAGCGCCCGATCCGTCGAGAAGACCAACGACACGCCGGAAATGAAAACGAACAAGGGAAAAATCAAATCTTCAAAATGGAACCCTTCCCACTGAACATGGGTGAGTTGGCGCGTGAGAAACCGAGTCACGCAGGTATCGTTCACCTTTCCGAGCGCACTCACCAAGGCCCCCGCCCCGACGATCCAAAACATGTCAAAACCGCGCAGGGCATCCAACGACATGATTCGACCGGCACCCGGACGTTCCTGAGATTCGGCGGACGGGGATGACAGCGACACCCCTTTCCCCGCAGCGTCACCTGGATGCGTTGCCTTCATCAGTCAACCGCCTCTCTTTTCCTGCCCTACGCTTGAGATGTTTTTGATCTCAAGGTCCACTTGTTCATGTGGCAGCCGCAGTACGCATAGAAGGCCAGGTAGAGGTAGCACGGCATCAACACCCAGTATGCGGCGTGTGCGCCATAACGATCAGCAAAATAGCCATAAATCAAGGGAAGGACGGCACTCCCGCTTAACCCCATCACAAGAATCGACCCGCCCATTTTGGTGAACCGGCCAAGGTCATGGAGCGCCAACGGCCATATCGTGGAGTACATCAACGAATTGGACAGCCCTAGTATCACCAGAACCCACAGCGACAGGTCGGCCGTATGACCGAGAAAAGTGACCTGCCCATGCACGATGAAGAACAGCAGCGTCAACACAATGGCAGAAGTGGTACATACGCGCAGCACATTGAGATGGCTGATGAACCTGGGAATGAGCACAATCCCTGACAGAAATCCAAACATCGTCACCCCTAAGATATAAGAGGGAAACACTTTGGCTTCGAGCAGAGGCAGATTCAGCGACTGAGCGTATCCGATGATGGTGTTAATGGCAATAACCTGCGAACCCACATGCAGAAATATTGCGACAGCACCTAAAATAAGGTAGGGAAAATGAATTATGCTGGTTTTCCCAGAATTGGCTTCAGCCACTCCCGGACGCTCAGAATTGGTATCGATTTCGGGCAAGATGGAAAAACGGACGAACAGCCCGAACCCGAAAAGGAGAACCGCCATGCCTGCGTAAGGAATAATCACCCGCCGAATCAACTCGTCTAAAGCCGCGCTCCGGACCGCTGCCTCCATTAAGGGCAGCTGCTTAAACAATTCCGTGTCACTCGGCCTGAGTATGGCCGCCGCCAGCAATAACGGGGCAATGATCCCGGCGGATTTATTGCAGACACCCATAATGCTCATCCGCTGCGCAGCCCGCTCTTTCGATCCGATGAGGGTGATATAGGTATTGGCTGCAGGCTGAAGAATGGCCAACCCCGTTCCGATTGAGAAAAGCCCCAGGAGAAAAATCCCATACGTTCTGGTCCATGCGGCCGGGACAAAAATAAGCGCGCCTGCCGCCATGATCATGAAACCGATCATGATCCCTTTTTTAAACCCGACTTTCTCAAGCAGGTGCGCAGCAGGAATAGCCATTACAAAATAGGCGATGTAAAAAGCGAAGGCGACCAACAAAGACTGTGCGGTATTCAATTCGCACGCGATTTTAAAATAGGGTATCAGAATCGCATTTATCCAGGTGCAAAACCCAAAAATGAAAAACAAACAGGCGATGATCGCTATTGAAATGACCGTGTTGCGGGTTGACAGCGAACCGGCATGCACTACGTCTATTTTACCGCTTGCCATACTCTTAGAGCCTCTCTTTCTGAGCAGCCTCGGCACGGGCCTTGGCCAACACATCCCCAATCTTCACGGGCACACCGCCTCGGCGCTTGCTTTCATGCGCTGCCTCCATGAAAGCGAACATCTCGATGGTCTCCTCCGGCGAAACAGGAGCCACGCCTGTCTTAAAGAATTTGATGATCTCCACTAACAGGCAACGGTATCCCTCATACCCCCCCAAATCCATGCGGGCACCTTTTTCAGTCACGATATTGCACCCGTATGTCGCACCTTTCCCGCGCAGGCCACGCAAGGTCCCCACCCGTCCGTCTTTCCACGAACCGACGACAAAATCAACCTCATCAAGGCTGACACGCACCACGCCATCGCACCCCATCCCCATCACCGTGAAAAGCGGTTCGACACCGTGAATACCGTACCAGAACAAGTCCGGGTGCGTGGGCTCAAGTTTGCAGGGCGAGAGCGCGTCCACGCCGACCACCTTGCCGAACTCGCCTTTACGAGCCGCTTGGATTTTCTCCGGAAACCGCAATGAGGACGACGTGAAGACGGGAACGCCGGCTTTTTTTGCCGCATCAAAAATCAGTATCGTGTCCACCAGCGAGGCGGCGACCGGCTTGTCGATGAACACTCGTTTGCCAGCCTTGAACACTTCCAACGCCTGCTCGAGATGCCGCCGCCCGTCGTTGGTCTCAAGCAGAATCACGTCGGTTTGCTTGAGCAACTCAGCGACAGAAGCGACGATCTTGACCCCCATTTCGGTCATTTTTTTCGTATATTCCGGATAGCGATTCGTGCTTGAACAGATGTCCAGGCTCCCATACGTGTAAGCGGCGGTGACCTTGAATCCTTCAAACTCTGCCTCACCCTTTTCCGCATTCAGCATCTTCGTGAATTCGATCGCATGCGAGGTGTCCAGCCCGATGATGCCGACTCGCGTGTCTACAGCGAAAGCCACGCCCCCCGCAAAACAGACAGCCGCAACGATACCTGTCACTCTTCTCATGATTCCCCTTCGTTATTTCTTATCAAAAAACAGCCGCTCCACCGAATCTCCGGTCTTCTCGACCCGCCGCGGTTCCGCGACCGGTTTAACGAAGGCCGGATCGTACGTGCGCAGCGAGCCTTTGGGCAAATAGTCCCACCTCAATGTGGCGGGATATTGCACCTGAACCAGAGGAATTTCTTTGCGACGGCGAATCGCCTCTTCCGTTTTTATCCGGATCAGTCGGCGCGCCTCTTCCACCGGCACCAGATCCGCGCTTTGCACGCCCGTACTTTTCTTGGTCTGACAGGTCACCACACCGGGGATCCAGTCACTCGCTTCGGCAGCGACCTTGTCACAGCCCGACACCATGACAACCGGCACCTTGTGTTCCGCCGCAATCGCAGCGTCCACACCGATCTCCCCCACCTCGCGTCCGTTCAGCCACATCCCTTGGATCGCAGCCGAAGAATAGGAGTGCGCCAAGAGGGCGCAAGGCGTCAGCGCTTTCGCATGATAGCCGAGCAGGATCAGGGCCTCGCTCCCTTCCATATCCTGAAACCGCACCCCTGGCGTCACTCCCTGAATCAGCCGGGCACGCGGGTCAATCCGTTTCGGGTCCACATTGACCCCTTTCCAATGCCCGTCCTTCACGACGACATCTGTCGCGCCGGCCGCAAAGCAGCCGGCGACACACGCGTTGATGTCATCTGCCATCAGCCGACCGCCCTCCTCGTGCAACGCGCCGGTGGTCTGCTCAGCGCTGGTGATCCCGCTAATCCCCTCCATGTCGACGAACAGATAGACCGTAAGCTTCCCAGCCCCTTGCGCAGACGCGCGCCGGGGAGCCAGAACGCACCCCCCTGCACTTAACAAGGCTCCCTTTGAAAAAGCCCGCCGCGATAACCGATGTGTCATGCCTGCCGCCCTCCACACAAGAGCATCAAACGCTCATCTCCCAGCCCTTTTCGTACTCGCGCGCCCAAAACTCCGCTCCCGGAGATCCCTTGGCCAGCATGCCGATTACAGGGTCGACCTTGACCGTCTCGCCGGTGCGCTGGGCGATGTTCGCCAAATGCGTCAGCAACGTGCTGGCGTGCGCCTCCGCCGCTGGCGCGGGCGTCTTGGTGTCCTTGTTTCGGACGCAGTTCACCCAGTTTCCGAGGTGCGCGGCATCGAGGCCGAGGGTCGGGTTGGTGCGGTTCGTCGCATCACCCGTCACCTCTTTGGAGGTCCACTCGCGCACCTTTTTTCCAGCTTTGTCGAAAAGCGTACAGATGTTATCCGGGGTGAAGAGGACCGCGCCTTCCAGCCCATAAATCATGCAGCCCGTGCTCGCGTTTTCGTAGGGCCGAGCTTTGACAGAAGAGAGCCCCTCCCACGTCATGAACTTGCGCCCGGGAAATTCGAAAGTCGCCGCCTGCGTGTCGAACCACTCCCAGTCATCCCCTTCATAGAAGAGCCGCCCACCCGCGCTTGTCACACGCGACGGGAACGTCACGTTAAGCGCCCAGCGAGCCACATCGACATAGTGTGTCGCGTTATTGCCGCACTCGCCGGTACCCCAGTGGTGGAACCAGTGCCAGGTATAAGGCACCAGATTATCCTGAAAATCCCGTCGCGGCGCAGGCCCCTGCCACAAGTCCCAATTCAGCCACTCGGGAACTGCCGTCTTGTTGCCTTTTCCTATGGGCATGCGCTGCGTGGCGTACCAGCAACGCGCGAAACGGGGTTCTCCAATAAGGCCCGCGCGGATTTCTTTAATCACATTCTGATAGACCGTCGAGGAACGCCGCTGGCTTCCCATCTGGAAGACCGCTCCGTACTTGGCCGAAGCCGCAACCAGCATTTCACCCTCATGCGGATTATGCGAGACCGGCTTCTCTACATAAATCGCCTTGCCCGCCTTCATGGTCATCAGGGCGGCGGGCGCATGCCAGTGGTCCGGCGCGGCGCAAAGCACGCCGTCCACGCTCTTGTCTTCCAGCACGCGACGGATATCAACTTCCTTTTTGGGCGACTTATTCGTTCTCTTCTGGATTTCAGCGGCCGCCTCATCCCGCGCGCGCGCATCCACGTCGCATACGGTGACCACCTCGACACCCGGAAGCCCCGCCAAGGTCTTCATCAGCGAGAATCCGCGTCCTTTGCCATGGCACCCCATCACGGCCACCCGGACCTGATCCGACGGCGCGTTCTGACCGAACACGACACGTCCGCTTGCACCAACCACCGCCGAACAGGCCGCCGCTCGCATAAACTCTCTGCGCTTCATTTTTCGCCTCCTTACTGTAAGACTCGGTTTTCTTGGGAACGAGGATAACGCTGGCGTGCGTTTTTATCAATTGCATTTATACAAAATAACGTGCAAAAAATGTGTAGCCGACACGCCTAAACACCCGATTGCGACGTCACGTCCACCACTTGAAGCTCAACCGTCGCCTCTCCACCAAACGTATTCTCGCGCAGTTCGAACACCACATCGAACCGCCCGCCGTTCGCACGCACAGCCTCGATGGATCCTCCGTGGCGGAACCACACTCCGCGCGGAAGCAAACGCCCGTCACGCTCAAACGTAAACTGCATGTGTTCTCCGGCCGACCCCATCGGGCGCGCATCTCTCACCGTCACGCCCCGCAAGCCCCAGCGCGGTGCGGGGTTGCCGTGCCCGAACGGCGCGAGGCGATGCTGCTCCCGATATAGCCCAAGCGTCACCTGCTCCGGCTCCAGCCAGCCATCCACTGTTAGCGTCCGCACACCACCCCCTGCAGCGACCTGACCTGCACACGCTTGGCAGAAGAGCTGTTTGAAACGTTCGAAGCCGCCAGGTTTCACTTGAAACCCCGCCGCCCGCGCATGTCCCCCGTACCCCTCCAGCGTTTCGCAAGTCGCAGCCAGCGCGTCCAGCGCATGGTATCCCTCACCCGCCCGCACCGAGCCGCGTCCCGCCCCGGTCTCATCGAACGACACAACGGCAGCCGGACGTCCCGTCGCATCGCTCAGCCGCGAGGCCACAATGCCGATCACGCCGGGATGCCACCCTGCCTCACCCGCATGAGACCCTGCGCTGCCGACAACCACCGCCGCCGCTTCGAAAGCCGCTCCGGCACTGTCCAGCCCACACTGCTGACGCGCGGCCAGGACGATCCGCTCCTCCACCCCTCTCCTTCTTCCATTGAAACCCTCCAGTCTCGCAGCCAACTCTGCGGCCCGATCTTTATCCCGCGTTGTCAGCAGTTCGAAGGCGACCATCGCGGAATCCATGCGTCCCGCAGCATTTATACGCGGGCCGAGAACATAACCGAACGTGTACGCGTCCGGCGCCTGCACCGTCTGCTGAGCCGCCCGTAACAGCAAGGCCCGCAGCCCTGCACTCGCGAAATGCCCCCAGTGCCTGAGCGCGCTCCAGACCAGCAACCGATTCTCACCCGTCAGCGGCACGATATCCGTCACCGTAGCCAGCCCCACAGGCACCAGCAGTTCGCCGCCGAGCGAGCGTCCCTGATACCATCCATTCGCCTTGCCCAGTTCCACCAGCGCGTGGGCCACCTTGAACGCAACGCCCGCCCCGCACAGATTCTCCGCGCCCGGCGACGCGCCCAACCTCGGATTGACGAGCACCGCAGCAGGCGGCAATTCGCCAGCCGGTTCGTGATGGTCGGTGATGATGACTTCCACGCCCAACCGATTCAGATGGGTTACCTCTGCAACAGAGCCGATGCCGCAGTCCACGGTTACCAACAGGCCCGGCACATGACCGCGCCCGCCCAGACAGCGCTTGAGCGCGGCGAAGGTCAGTCCGTATCCCTCTGGCTCGCGCACAGGCAGGAACACCTCCACGGCGGCGCCGATCTTCCGCAGCACGTTCACCAGCACCGCCGCGGCGGCAACTCCGTCCGCGTCGAAATCGCCGAACACCACAATCTCCCGGCCCTCGCGGATCGCTACCCAAAGCCTTTCCGCCGCCAAGCGCGCCCCCGGGAAGGCGAACGGATCGCCCAGATGCTTTTTCAATTCCGGGTTGAGAAACGCATCAGCCGCCTCAGGTGTAACGATCCCTCGCGCCACCAGCACCCGCGCCACAGGTGTCGACAACCCCAGCGCCTCGGCCAACAGCCGCACGGAAGCCTCTTCCGCTTTCGTTTCTATCCATTTGTACTTGGATAACATAGCATCCTTGTAGCCTTTTCGCCTGTTCCACGCAAGCGCAAAGACAGCCGAACAACGGGAAACCGAGATCGCCAATCTTCGTCTTTTCGTCTTTGTAATCAGAGTGCCCTTTCGGTAAAATCCACCTATTCCTGCACGGTATCATCGACAATGGGAATCGGCGATCCGTCGGAAAAATCATAAAAAAGGGTGACAAAAGATGGCTCTGACTCATAAGCAACTGTTCGTGGTGTCCTGCGGGTTAGCCCTTCAGGCTGCTATTCTCGTTCTCGTCAATGCGTTTATTCCGAAGTTGACGCACGGCATGGATATGATGTGGATCGCTTTTCAGGCGTGGGCGGTCTATTTCGTGGCCGGGTGCACCCCGATGGGCGGCCTCAAGGCCTGGATCGGCTATTTCACCGGCATCATCGCCTCGATCGCCATCATCCTGCTCATGGGCGTTCCCGGCATCAAGGGAATTCCGTTTGTCGCGGGCATGAACTTCACGATGGCGATCGCCGTTTTCATTGTGGTCATTCCGGCCATCATGACCGAGAACCTGAAGAACATGGTGCCCGCGCTCTTCATCGGCTCAGGCGCGTTCTTCGCCACGATGGGGCACCCCGCGCTGACCGCAGCCGTGCCGGGCGGAGACATGAACACCAAGTTCCTCTATGCGACGCAGGTTGAACTTATCTATTGCGCACTCGGCCTCTTTTTCGGCTATATCACGGTCTTCTGGCGCGGGAAATATGAAAACTCTCTTTCCAAATAACCGGTGCCCGTAACTTGCGCCTACCAAACGCCGCGCCGCACTCCGTGCCGCGCGGCGTTTTTTTGTGATCCGGCAAACGCGGCTATACAATCCATCATACAATGTGTACGCTATTCCTTTATAGGTCACATTCAACCTGTCAACCGCAAACCACCAGACTGCCATGTCCTACACACACCTTTGCCTCTGTCTCGGCTTTCTCACCGCTTCACTCGTTGCGGGCGAACGCCCTTACGAGATGATCTGGGCCAACCGCACGAAAGACGATCATCCCGCATTGATTCCCTTCACTGACACCGAAGGCTGGCGTGTCGAGACCGCTGAGGCTGAAGCCCGTTTCGAGCGTTCGCAGGATGTCCTGCTCTTCGGCGATGCCGTGACGAAACTCACCTACCGCGCCACCGGCCCCAAGCCGCGCATCACGCTCGTTCCGCCCGCGCCGATTGCCGTCACGGGAGCTTTCGACGCCGTCTCCTGTTGGATCTACGGCAACAACCACAGCTATGCACCCGATCCTAAAACACCACCTGTGAACGTCACGCTCAACTTTGCCGACTCCACAGGCAAATCCTTCGCGGTCAGCCTCTCCCACGTCAGTCACAAGGAGTGGTTCCTCTGCCACCGACGCCTCGACCCTGACCTGCTCGCACGCGTCACAAAAGGCGCGACCCTACTCTCCATCTCCGTGACCAACGGCCGCAACACCGAAGATCGCGCCATCTATTTCAATAGCCTCGCGGTCTTTCGTGAAACCTTTGCCCCCCTCACGTTCGCGCCCCGCCGGCAACGCGGCGTACGCCTGTTTCCG
>JADHEF010000865.1_pt1 | contig 24649 bp, 28 predicted proteins | sample 8952391 | NCBI WGS metagenome assembly JADHEF01 (sample SAMN16124439, study PRJNA663245) | bioreactor sludge metagenome | isolation source: sludge (nitrite) | place: India:Bengaluru | collected 2019-02-28 | reverse complement strand
GATTAAGAAATTTTCTTGAAGATAAAATCATTAATCTTGTGACCGGCTTCAATCCCGCGACGTTCAAACTTGGTTTGCGGACGCCATTCTGGACGAGGGTAGCTGTTGCCTTTGCCCGCCAGATTTTCCAGTCGTGGACGTTCTTCCAATACTTCAATCATCCACTCTGCATACGGTTCCCAGTCCGTTGCAGCATGGAAAGTTCCGCCAAGCTCCAGCTTTTGCTCCACCAGTGGCATACGGTCATGCGAAACAAAACGGCGTTTAAAATGACGCTTTTTCTGCCATGGATCAGGGAAGTACAATTGCACAGTATTGATACTGTTGTCTGGCATTTCACGTAATACCTGAATTGCATCTGCATCCAGTACACGTAAATTCGTTAGGCCTTCAACACCTGCTTCGTAAATGCATTGCGCAATACCCGGTACATGCACTTCAATCCCGACAAAGTTACGCTCAGGATTGGCTTTGGCCATCAATACCAGTGAACGGCCCATCCCAAAACCGATTTCTACAGTCAAAGGGCGCTCTGGATGTTCAAAGTGCTGACGCAAATCACCCACTGGATATTCCAAAATTAAGTGACCATATTGTTCAAGCGCAGTACGTTGAGAGGTGTTTAACGGCATTGAGCGGCGCATAAACGTCACGATTTCACGGTGCTCGCTTAAGTTTTCCAGCTCCACGACTTGCTGGTCTAATTGATCGTTCGACATAACTTTGGCAAATCTAAAAATTCAGAATGCGGTATTTTAAGTCCTGAGCCGAGCAAGTCAAACTTTTCTCGGTATTTCTCCATAAAAATTGGCGAGATCTTCCAGATAAAATAAAAGAGCCAATTGAGGCTCTTTTATTAATCACCGTTCATCAGCTACTAAACCGGTCAATCAGTGTACTGCTGGCTTCATTTAAACCGATCACTGTTACGTCTATATTTTGGGCTTTAAATTTCTGGATCACATTATTCAACATGTTCACTGAGGTCACATCCCAGATATGCGCGTGGGTTAAATCCAGTTCGACATGCTCAAGCTTTTCCTTAAAATCAAAGAACTGATAGAATTTTTCTGTACTGCTGAAGAATATCTGTCCGGAAATAACGTAGCTGCGTGAATGAGCCGAATTCAAATGCGTATAGACATGTACGGTTCTTTCCAGTTTATTGATAAAGAACAGAGCAGAAAGCAGCACGCCGACAAATACACCCAATGCCAGATTATGGGTTGCAAGTACAACAATAATCACAGCAATCATCACGGTATTAAATTCCAGTGGATGCTTGCTAAACTGTTTGATCGCTCCCCATTGAAAGGTGGTAAATGCCACCATAATCATGATGGCAACCAGCGCTGCCATTGGAATATAAGCCAGCCAGTCTTTCAGAAATACCACGAGACATAGCAGAAACACACCAGCGACCAGAGTCGATAAACGGGTACGTGCCCCGGAAGACACATTGATAATTGACTGGCCGATCATGGCACAACCGGCCATCCCACCCATAAAGCCGCTGACAATATTGGCCATCCCCTGACCACGACATTCCTGATGACGGTCACCTTCAGTTCCGGTCACTTCATCAATGACCGTAGTGGTCATCATGCTTTCCAGCAAACCGACAGTCGCCAAGGTAAAGGAATAAGGCAGGATAATTTGCAAGGTTTCCAGATTGAGTGGAATTTCTGGAATCAGGAATACCGGCAAAGTATCCGGGAATTGTCCCAGATCGCTCACGGTACGCATATCTGCACCCAACAACAGCGCCAGTCCGCTTAAAACTATAATACAGATCAAAGGTGAGGGAATGGCTTTACCGATTTTAGGGATATACGGACACAGATAAATAATTGCCAGACCAATCGCAATAAACAGATAACCAGTGCTATCCATCCGGTTAATTTCCGGAATTTGTGCCACGAATATCAGGATCGCTAACGCATTTAAAAATCCATAGACCACAGCCTGCGATACAAAGCGCATTAATTTAGCGACTTTAAAATAGCCGGCAATGACCTGAATGATGCCGGTCAGAATTGTGGCAGCCAGCAGATATTGCAGACCATGTTCTTTTACCAAGGTAATCATCAAAAGCGCCATTGCGCCTGTAGCCGCAGAGATCATGGCAGGACGGCCGCCAAAAAAGGCAATCGAGACCGCAATACAGAAAGAGGCATATAAACCGACTTGCGGATCGACACCGGCAATAGCAGAGAAGGCAATTGATTCAGGAATCAGGGCAAGTCCTACCACCAGACCTGCCAGGACATCTGTGCGGATATTGGAAAACCATTCTTCTTTTTTCAGGCTAATCACGAAATATCATCTATATTTGGAAAACCTGTGTATGTTAAACAGATAGAGATAAAAATCTACACAAGATTGACTTGCAAAAGCCCGGAATATCCTGAATATTGAATGAGTAACTGTCTTGAGATCACAGTTACGCTTTTTTGCAATTTACAGGTTTGATCACTTGAAAGTTTGTCAGAAGCGATTTAAAACATTGAGAAGTGTATAACAAGGATCAGAAATGAAGCTTTACTATTCGCCAGGTGCCTGCTCACTGGCAGCACATATTATTTTAAATGAAATTAATGTCGATTTTGATTTGGAACGTGTTGATTTAAAAACACATAAAACAGAAAAAGGTACGGATTATTACGAAGTTAATCCTAAAGGCTATGTACCAGCGTTAGAAATTAACCCTGGTCTGATCCTGACAGAAAATGTTGCAATTCTACCGTTTCTTGCTCAACACGATCCAAAACAAGATCTGATTCCACCATCGGGCATGGGACGTGCCAAAGTGCTGGAATGGTTAGGTTATCTGAACTCTGAACTACATGATGCCTATGCGGTGTTCTTCGGTGGCAAGTTATCCGAAGATGAAAAGAAAAAAGCCTATGCAGAGATTGATCGACTATTGAGTTATATCGATAAAGCGATTGGTGAATCGGACAATGATTATCTGGTGGATGATAACTTTGGGCCTGCGGATGCCTATCTATTTGTCTTGACCAACTGGTCGAACCAGATTGAGCATGATTTGAGTCCATATAAAAATATTATCCATATCCGTAATAAAGTGGCAGAACGTCAGTCTGTACAGATTGCTATGCGTGATGAAGGTCTGATTCCTTAACTAAAAACAAAAATAAAGGACTCAATTGAGTCCTTTATTTTTGTTCATGAAAATTTATTTAAAGAAATAGCCGGTTTCCGGTGAGCTGGCATTGGCCATACGCTTGCGCGGCATACGGCCTGCAAGAAAAGCTTCTCGGCCTGCTTCAACGGCTTTTTTCATCGCAGATGCCATTAATACCGGATTTTGTGCAGCTGCAATCGCTGTATTCATGAGTACACCATCACAACCCAGTTCCATCGCAATCGCGGCATCACTCGCTGTACCGACACCGGCATCGACTAGGACAGGAACTTTGGCATTTTCCTTGATGATTGACAGGGTATGTGGATTCAGAATGCCCAGACCAGAACCAATCAGGCTACCCAATGGCATAATCGCAACACAGCCCATGCTTTCCAGCTCTTGCGCCACGATCGGATCATCCGAGGTATAAACCATGATCTCAAAGCCATCGTCAATCAAGGTGCGCGCAGCTTTCAGTGTTTCGGTTACGTTTGGATAAAGTGTCTTTTCATCACCCAAAACTTCAAGTTTGACCAGATTGTGGCCATCGAGCAACTCACGCGCCAGCATACAGGTGCGGACGGCACTATTGGCATCGAAGCAACCTGCGGTATTCGGCAAAATGGTGTATTTTTCCGGAGGAATGACTGACAGCAGGTTCGGCTGGTCAGGATCTTGGCCAATATTGACACGGCGAATAGCGACAGTGACAATCTCTGCACCACTGGTTTCAATGGCCTGCTGAGTTTCATTTAAATCTTTGTATTTGCCCGTGCCTACCAAAAGGCGTGAATGGAATTGGCGTGAACCAATCTGTAATAAATCTTGCATAATTGTCCCGAGTATTAGCCGCCACCGACCGCGTGAATAATTTCTATTTTGTCTGTATCGCAAATTGGCGTATCGCCCAATCTGCTTTTAGGAATAATCATTTCGTTGACTTCAACTGCAAAACGCTTACCCTCAAGCGCCATACTCTGAATCAGTTCCAGCAGATTCTTGCAGTGAGTTTCGTGTTGTTCGCCATTGATGTAAATCATCATTCTAGCAACCCTCCATGATTAAGTGTTGTTCAGACTTATCTGGCGTATTTTAAAGCATTCCAGGCCAGAATTAACCATCCGGCAATCATTAAAGCGCCGCCAATAGGTGTAATCACCCCTAAACCGCGGGGTAATCCTAAGGCCATGATATACAGTGAGCCAGAAAACAGTAAAATACCAACCTGAATCAGTCCGAAGCTCCACTGAATCGGTAGTGCAGGAATGACTTTCGCGAGCAGAGAAAGAATCAGTAGTCCTAAGGCATGATAGAAAAAATAATCTGTTGCCGTTTGCCACCAGCCGAGCTGTGCTTCAGTTGCTCGCGCTTTTAAACCATGTGCACCAAAAGCACCGAGCATAACTGCAAATGCCAAATTAAGTGCTGAAATCGCAATCCACATTTGAATTGATCTTCCTGATAAAGTTTGCGCTCAACCTTAGCATAAATTCAAAATGCGGACATAAAAAAGCCTTCCTGAAGGAAGACTTTTTAAAAATAAATCAATAACAGAATTTGGTGTTAATTGGATGACATTGCTACTTTAATTTTTTCCATGGCATTTTTTTCCAGCTGACGAATACGTTCCGCAGAAACATTATATTCGGCTGCAAGCTCGTGCAGGGTCGATTTCTCGTCGTCTAACCAACGGCGTTGCAGAATATTCCGTGAACGATCATCTAGCTGATCCATGGCTTCGTGCAGGGCAGAGGTGCTTTGCTCCTCATAGTCTTCATTTTCAATCAGACGGGCCGGGTCATAACGGTTATCTTCAAGATATAAAGCGGGTGCCACATGGGTGGAACCTTCATCATCGTCATCGCTTGATGCATCAAAAGCCGCATCATACGCCGTCAGACGGCCTTCCATTTCCAGTACTTGTTCTGGTGTGACATTTAAATCATTGGCAATAGACTGTGCTTCTGCGAGCGTCAACTTTTTCGATGATTTCTTCAGGCTGCGCAGATTAAAGAACAGTTTACGTTGCGCTTTAGTGGTGGCGATTTTCACAATACGCCAGTTACGGATCACATATTCGTGAATTTCCGCCTTGATCCAGTGCACGGCAAATGACACCAGACGTACGCCCATATTCGGGTCAAAACGTTTTACAGCTTTCATCAGGCCCAGGTTGCCTTCCTGAATCAGGTCGCCTTGTGGCAAACCATAACCTGCATAACTACGCGCAATATGTACTACAAAACGCAAATGCGACATGACCAGCATTTTCGCTGCATCTAAATCTTGGTCATAGTAATAGCGTTCAGCCAACTCTTTTTCTTGTTCGGCCGTTAAAATCGGAATCTGATTGACAGTGCTGATATAAGCACCGAGGTTGACACCTGGCGCCGATAATGACAGGGGCATCAACTGATTGCGGCTGTCACTCATGTGTTCTCCTTGAAGTGCGGGATAACCCTAAACTAGGTTTTATCTTAATCCAATCTCTCCGCAAATAATGGATATTTGGGTAGAGAAATGTAAAAAAGTATACGAAAGTGAGGATCAACAGTTTAATTGAAATTTTTTAAGATTCAATTAAGTAGTGAAACTCTGTATCAGAAATTTTTTTAAATTCAAGCTTGAGCTGATGCAGCTGACAATAGCGGCTGACATCCGTCTGGCTATGCGGATCAGATGATTTCAGCAGGAATGTTTTCTGATTTCCGGCCTTTAATGCGCGCTTTAACATTAATAGCGGCATCGGGCACGGTTTTCCCATGGCGTCTATAAGGCTGAAATGCGCTGGATCTTCGAGCATTACGTTTTCATTTAGGTAGCAGAAAAGGCTATAAATAGTAGCAAATATGATGCCAGAACCAAACTAGTTTAAGAAAAAGAAGATCTAAATGACTTTATAAAGTCTTTTGACAATTTTCATGAAAAAAATAACTAAATCAAACAGAACATGCTAAAAAAAATCTATTAATTGTGATAAACCCATGTTAAGCTCGTTGCGTATTTGGGACTTTGAATAAACAAAGTGATTGTTTTTCACCCTATTACATAAATGGATGTAACCGGGATTTTGTTGATAGTTTTACAGAATGATTACAAGCTTAAAAATAATATTTTCAAACTTGTTTGCTCTGCTGTTTGCAACACCGGGTGGTCCTTCTTTTAGTTTCAATGAGGATTAACTTATGACAGCTGCTCGCGAACAAGGCGTAGTTAAGTGGTTTAACGATACTAAAGGCTTCGGCTTTATTCAACGTAACGGCGGCGATGACGTATTCGTTCATTTCCGTGCTATCCAAGGTGACGGTCACCGTTCACTTCGTGACGGCCAACGTGTTGAATTCAGTGTTGTTAAAGGCCAAAAAGGCTTTCAAGCTGAAGAAGTTCAACCATTAGACTAATCTTCGGATTAAGCTAAAAAGAAAACGCTCCAATATAACTTGGGGCGTTTTTTGTTTATACTATCCCTATCTTAGTGATTACCCAATTAGAGCACCGCTTTATGTCATCTGGTTTTGAAACCTTAAATTTACATCCCAATCTAAAAAAAGCGATTGATGCTTTAGGCTTTACCACCATGACGCCTATCCAGCAGAAGGTTTTGAAATTCACGCTGGCAGGACATGATGCAATTGGCCGTGCACAGACTGGTACAGGTAAAACTGCGGCCTTTTTAATTAGTATCATGAACGATCTGTTAAATAATCCGATTCAGGAACAACGTTATCGTGGTGAGCCGCGCGCGCTGATTCTGGCACCGACCCGTGAACTGGCATTGCAAATTGAAAGCGATGCACAGCACCTGGCGAAATATGCGGGTTTGCATGTGGTGACCTTGCTGGGTGGTGTGGATTTTGACAAGCAAAAGAACCAGCTTAATAAAGCGCCTGTCGATATTATGGTGGCTACACCAGGTCGTCTGATTGATTTTGTAGAACAAAAAGAAGTCTGGCTAGATCAGATTGAATTTTTAGTCATTGATGAAGCAGACCGTCTACTGGATATGGGTTTCATTCCATCGGTTAAACGGATTGTACGTTTCTCGCCGCGTAAAGAGCAGCGTCAGACTTTAATGTTCTCTGCAACATTTAGCTATGATGTGTTGAATCTTGCGCAGCAATGGCTGTTTGAACCGGTTACGGTTGAAATTGAGCCAGAAAAGAAAACCAATGCTGATGTCGAGCAACGGGTTTATATGGTGGCAAAATCAGATAAATATAAATTGTTGCAAGAAATTCTGCGTGATGAGCCGATTGAGAAAGTCATGATTTTTGCTAACCGTCGGGATCAGGTACGCAAACTTTATGATCATTTAAAACGGGATGGTTATAAGGTGGTGATGTTGTCTGGTGAAATCGCGCAAGATAAACGCACGAAAATGTTAGATCAATTTAAAAATGGTCAGCATAATATTATGATTGCGACGGATGTGGCAGGACGTGGTATTCATGTAGATAACGTATCCCATGTGGTGAACTTTACCTTGCCAGAACAGTCAGATGATTATGTACATCGTATTGGTCGTACAGGCCGTGCCGGTGCGCAAGGTGTAAGTATCAGTTTCTTGTCCGAAGATGATGCGTTCTATCTTCCGGAAATTGAAAAAGCCATTGGGCAAAAATTGCCTTTGACCCGCCTGGAAGGTTATTGTTAATCCAGATCATAGAAAAACCGCTCTTGAAGAGCGGTTTTTTATTGCGCTATGGTTTGGCTTATTTGGCCTGACAGCGGAATGTAAGCACCGTCTGATAGTCGTCATTCTGGTTTAAACCGGTATTGGTACCTGCGATATTGCCAAGGACAGTAGCTGCTGCCTGAATCATCTGACCTGTTTGTTCATCGACCACGCCTTTTAAAGCGCCGTTATAAGCTGTCTTTTCATCTACAATAATTGGGGTTGATCGAGAGCCACAGGCTTTATTGGCCGCAGTAATCGCGTTGTTTTTCGAAGTCAGTTGATTTTTACCTAATCCGGTCACTTCATACTGGTTATTTTCCTTTTGCACTGCCAATGCAGTCGGGTTTGAGGCACAAGCAGTAAGCAGTAATGCGGAAATAGCTAATCCGCTGAAAGCGATTGTTTTTTTCATCATGAAATCTCAAGTAAATACGATGCTGAATATTTCAACACAGCAAGCAGCGCAGATTTTGTAGCTGTTGTATAGGTTTGGCAATTTTTGGTATAGCTCTATGTGAGTTAGGTGAAAAATAGAGCAGCACAGGATTGAAAAACCAAGCAACTTTATCTTCAAATTGTGATGAGCGTGCTGAATCGCTATGAAGTTTCTAGCGTATTTTTCTTTGAATATGCTAATCTTGAGTATGGTTTTTTAAGTGTAGATATACAAGGCAATGACGGAATCTGCGATTGACATCGTTCATCAAAATATTCACCAACGGCAATCGATTGGTCATCTGCTGGCACCCGCACCCAATGCAGAACAACTGGAAAGAGCCTTTCAGGCGGCATTAACTGCACCCGATCATCATCGGCTCAAGCCGACCACATTTGTGGTGGTTCCAGATAATCAGCGTGAAGCTTTTGGAGGGTTGCTGTCGCAGGCGCTCGTCGATTTGGGTGAAACTGAAACAGCGCAGATTGAGCGGGTCAAGAATCATCCATTTCGTGCGCCCTTATTGGTGCTTGCCTTAACGCGTTTGCAGGATCATCCTAAAGTTCCGCATTTTGAACAAATCCTTAGTTCAGGCGCAGCCATTCAGAATTTTCTGCTGTCACTTCAGGTTCAGGGTTTCTCGACCATGTGGCGTAGCGGTGCTGTAGTCGAGTCTGGCCTGTTTAAGCAGGCATTGGGAATTTCAAAAGATGATCTGGTCTCAGGTATTATTTATATTGGCACTGCAGCAAAAGCAATTCCAGCACGCGCAGAGATTCAAACCGGTGATTTTGTCAGTTACTGGAACCAGAACAGCTAGTTTGCAGGGTATAACAGGATATTAAAAAATAAGATGTCAGAATTAAATTTCTCAAAACTGGTAGAACCGGTTGCAGTTGATCATAAGACAGCTTTAAGAGTCACAGTATTGGGTGGGGGCAGTTTTGGTACTGCAATGGCCAATACTGCAGTGCGTAATGGTTGCAATACCATGATCTGGATTCGTGACGAAGCAGTTGCGGCAGATATTAATGCCACGCATATTAATAAACGCTATTTGCCAGATTTTAAGTTAGAAGAAAATCTGCTGGCGGTGTCAGACCTGGAACAGGCTGTGCGTGATCGCGATATTATTTTAGTCGCTATTCCGAGTCATTCTTTCCGGGATGTCTTGCAGCAAATCAAACCTTTTATCACGTCGCAAGCCGTGATCTCGCTGACCAAGGGTATTGAAGCCAAAACCTTTAGTTTCATGAGCGATATTATTCGCGAAGTGTTGCCTGAAGTGCCTTATGGTGTGTTATCAGGACCGAACTTGGCCAAGGAAATTGTGGCAGGACAGCCGGCAGGAACCGTGATTGCCAGCCAATCTGAGCTGGTGCGTTATGCGGTACAACAAGCTCTACATAGTGCTTTGTTCCGCGTATTTGCCAGTGATGATGTGCATGGCGTAGAGCTCGGGGGCGCATTAAAAAATATCTATGCTGTCGCGATGGGTATGGCTGCTGCGTATAACGTGGGTGAAAATACCAAGAGTATGATCCTGACCCGTGCTTTGGCCGAAATGAGCCGTTTTGCAGTAAAACTCGGTGCTAATCCGCTGACTTTCCTTGGGCTTTCAGGTGTGGGTGATTTGTTCGCTACCTGTAGCAGCCCTCTTAGCCGTAATTATCAGGTGGGTTATGCGCTTGGTAAAGGTAAAACCTTGGAGCAGGCAACGACTGAGTTGGGGCAAACGGCAGAAGGGATTAATACCATTGTACAGGTCAAGGCACGTTCGGAAGAGCTCGATGTGTATATGCCGATTACCTCGGCCTTGTATGATGTGATTTTTGAAGGTGCGCCGCCACTCAATATTGCATTGTCATTGATGAAAAACGGTCATCGCAGTGATGTCGAATTTGTCTTGCCACATCATCAAGTCTGATCTATAACACAGGGACTGTCTGCGAATTGTCATATTCGCTGCTTATCATGCAGGCAAAAGAATATAAGGAAATCAAATGCAACTGACTTTAGTTCGACATGGCGAGGCCGCACCACCGGTCAATGGTAATGACACCAAGCGACCTTTAACGGAGCGTGGTCATCAACAGGCTGAGCAAACTGCGCAGTTCTTAAAGGATCTGATTAAGCCTGAAGTCTTTGTGGTCAGTCCGTTATTGCGAGCGCAGGAAACTCTGGCACATTTGCAGCAGTATTTTAAAGATGTGCCGGTGGTGATCTGTAATACGATCAAACCGGATGATGATGCCAAAGTCGCAGTGGAATGGTTATCGCAACTGCCTTATGAGTCGATTGTAGTGGTGTGTCATATGAATGTGGTGGCCCATATGTCTTCCATTCTGCTGGCTGAATCTTTTCATCCCTATGCATTGGCAGAAGCACGTATTTATGATCAGGCGGTGATTGCCCCGGGCTTATCCACACAGATTAAAAGTTTTATTCCTACACTATAAAAAATTAATTAAAATGGCAGAACACAATTGATGTTGTATTTATGGATGCCAGAAGCCAATGGGGTTTGGCAATGGTCAACTGGGGAATTCTGGAACACTGCGGACACATTAGAACAGCTGATTCAGGATATACAGGCTCATCATGGCGAAGAGGCGGTGGTATTTTTCCCGAGCCGTCATGTGCAAATTTTGCAGCAGACCTTGCCCAAGAGCCAATATAAGAAAATGGGCAATGATGGCATTAAATATTTGCTCGAAGAATATGTGGTGCTGCCGGTAGATGCCATGAAAGTGCTGCATCATTTTCAACAGCCGGATCAGATCAGCATTATGGGAATTGCGAATTCTACGCTTGAGACCTTGCAACATGCTTTAAGCCTGATCCCGGTCAAGCTAGCAGCTTTGTTGCCGGACTTTTTAGTGCTGCCGGTTCCTGATACCAATCAGCGTGTGATTGCTCAAATTGGTGGGCGTTTGCTGGTGCGCGAGTCGGAATATATCGGTCAGTCGCTAGATGATCTAAGCCTTTATCTGGATTATCAGTCCAAGGACCTCAGCTATAAGGTGAGCAACCTGAATCAGGAGCAGTTGCGTAGTCTTGAAGCACTCATCACTCAGGAGCAACTGGAGTCTTTCCAATATGGTATTCCTGTACTGAAAAAACCAAAACAGCATCCGTTTAATATATTGCCTAAAGCAAAATCTGATGGTGCTATTTCCGGTTACTGGAAAGCCTGCGCGGCAGTTTTTCTGGGTATTTTGGTATTGCAGTTTAGTTATGATGCTGTGCGCTGGTATCAATATAAAAAAGTGGCGAATCAGACCGCCGCGCAAGCCATCGACCAGTTTAAATACTGGTTTGGACAAAATTATCCGGTCACTGAGCAGAATATCAAAAGTCAGTTTGAAGGGCAGTTGCGTCAAAGCCAGATCGCAGATACGCATGCATTACAGCTGATTAGTCGGGTGGGGCCTGTCTTGATGCAGAATCAGATTGTGGCACAACGGGTGAATTATGATGCTTCTGTGTTAAGTATGGAGCTTAAGGCCAATTCATCAGAAACGTTAAATGCACTGACCAGACAATTAAGCCAGCAAGGCTTTAAGGTGGAGCTGGGGAATATTCAGGCCAGCGGAACAGCTGCGATCGGACTGGTGAGGATTCAATAATGAAAGGCATTGAAGCGCTACAAAATCGTATGGATCAGTCTTTTGAAAAACTGAGTGATTATCTGGACAGCTTGTCGGTACGTGAACGGGTAATGGTGATTTTTACCACTGTTTTTGTGATTGTGGCGGCAGTCGGTTCTGCACTCTGGTATATGCATCAGGCAGCAGATACCCAGCAAAAACGCTTAAATCAGCTGAAAGATACCATTGTTTGGATGCAAAGTAATGCAGTAACCATGAAACCGGCTGGGGACACCCAACTTGATGCAGCGGAGAAAGTACAGCGAGTCGCACAGCAGCAAGGGTTGTCGGTGGCTTCCCAGCAAATGGAAGGAAAAATTCAATTGGCGGTCATGCATGAAAATTATGCAGTACTGGCAAATTTCCTGACTCAGCTGGCACAAATGGGGCTAAGTATCGAGAAAATGGAACTAAATAATGAGGCAGGACAGATTAAATTAACGGCGACCATACAATAAACGGTAAAAATAAAGATTTGCAAAGCATGGTTTTTTTGTCAGCCTATGCCTATAATATGCCGACTTAAAAAGCAGTAGACTTTTCTGGATATGTTGTATTCTCTAGCCCGCCCTTTGTTGTTTTCTTTAGCACCAGAGCGTGCACATGAGCTGACATTATCACTATTGAAATCATCCCATAAAATGGGCTTGATGCGTCAAAACGTTGCTGCGAAACCTGTGACCTGTATGGGAATCGAATTTCCCAATCCGGTAGGTCTTGCGGCAGGTTTGGACAAAAATGGTGCCTATATTGACGCCCTTGCCGGTCAAGGTTTTGGTTTTATTGAAATTGGTACCATTACCCCGCGACCGCAAGCCGGCAATCCTCATCCGCGTTTATTCCGTTTGCCACAGGTCAAAGCCATTATTAACCGTATGGGCTTTAATAATGATGGCGTGGATCAGCTGGTTGAAAATGTCAAAGCGGCCAAATTTAAAGGCATTCTCGGTATTAATATCGGTAAAAACGCTGATACTCCGGTAGAAAAAGCAGTAGATGATTACCTCATCTGTTTAGAAAAAGTCTATAATTATGCTTCTTATATTACCGTCAACATTTCTTCTCCCAATACCAAAAACCTGCGCAGCCTGCAAAGTGGTGATGCACTCACCGAACTGCTGGAAACACTGAAGAAGCGTCAGCTTGAATTGGCTCAGGAATACCAGCATTATGTACCTTTGGTACTGAAAGTGGCGCCTGATCTGGATAACAGCGATATTGCCTTTATTGCCAAGCAATTATTGCAATTCAAGATTGATGGCCTGATCGTGACCAATACCACACTGTCACGTGAAGGTGTAGAGGGTCTGGAGCATGCAGAGGAAGCAGGTGGTTTGTCTGGCGCGCCAGTATTTGAGAAAAGTACCGCATGTCTGGCTGCATTTGCTGCGGTATTAAAAGGACAAATTCCATTGATTGGTGTGGGTGGTATTCTTTCAGGTGCAGATGCTGCTGCCAAGAAACAGGCAGGCGCCAGCCTTGTACAAGTTTATAGTGGCCTCATCTATACTGGACCTAAACTTGTAAAAGATTGTGTAGACGCACTTTAAATCCTATGAATGCTATTGATATCTTTCTACTGATTATCTTGCTCATTGGAGGGCTCAACGGTTTGCGTCAAGGATTTATTAAAGCCTTTGCGAACTTAGTGGGATGGATCTTTGCCCTGATTGTTGCGGCAAAATATTCAACGCTACTTGCGCCGTCTATGGTTGCTCTGAGTACAGATCCAGTCGTACAAAAGATTGCGGCCTTCGCTTTTATCGTCCTGCTGATTGTAGTTCTGACCTGGATCGTTACTGCACTGTTGAACCGTATTTTAAAGAGTCTTAAACTGGGCCCTCTCAACCGTCTGGCGGGTGGTGTCTTTGGTAGCCTGAAAGGTTTGCTGATTGTTCTGATTACCATGCAGGGAATTGGCCCGTGGGTAGAAAGCTCACCTCACTGGAAACAGTCCAAGTTTATTCAAGCCTTATTGCCTTATGCACCTTGGGCAACTCAAATGTCGAAAGAAGCCGCGAATGGCGCACTACAACATATCAAGCCTGAAGGGACATCGAAACCTTCAGCTTCATCATCTGAAACATCGTCCAAGTCTGGAGCTGCAGATGAGTCTACAAATAATCCTTTTTATTAATCCTAGCTTGTCTGCGAGGTTGCTATGTGTGGAGTAGTTGGTATAGCTGGTAAATCACCCGTTAACCAAATGTTGTTTGATGCATTAACGATGTTACAACATCGTGGACAAGATGCAGCTGGGATCGTGACATGTGATGAAGGACGTTTATTCCTGCGCAAAGACAATGGCATGGTGCGTGATGTATTCCATACCCGTCATATGCGTGCTTTGAAAGGAAATTACGGTATTGGTCATGTGCGTTATCCAACAGCCGGTTCATCGAGCAGTGCTGAAGCACAGCCGTTTTATGTGAACTCGCCGTACGGGATTACCTTGGCACATAATGGTAACCTGACGAATGCCGAAGAAATTCATGATGACCTGTTCAAAACTGACTTGCGTCATATGAACACCGATTCTGATTCGGAAGTCCTGTTAAACGTGTTTGCGCATGAATTGCAAAAACATGGCAAATTGGTACCGACGTCGGAAGATATTTTCCATGCGGTGACGCGTGTGCATGAGCGTTGCAAAGGCGCTTATGGTGTGGTGGCGATGATTACCGGTCAGGGACTGGTAGGCTTCCGTGATCCAAATGGTATTCGTCCACTGATCTACGGTTCACGTGAAACTGAACAGGGTATGGAATATATCATTGCTTCTGAATCTGTTGCGATTACTGCGCTGGGCTTTAAAGTTGAGCGTGATATTTTGCCTGGTGAAGCGGTATTTATTGATTTAGAAGGTAATTTTTTTACCAAGCAATGTGCGGCGAATGCTGAATACCGTCCTTGTATTTTTGAATATGTTTATTTTGCCCGTCCAGATGCCATCATTGATGGAATCTCGGTGTATAAAGCACGTTTGAAAATGGGTGAGAAGCTGGCGCAAAAAATTCTGCGTGAGTGGGGTGAAGAGCATGATATTGATGTGGTGATTCCGATTCCGGATACTTCACGTACTTCAGCGCTAGAACTTGCCAATATGTTGGGCGTGAAATTCCGTGAAGGTTTCATGAAAAACCGTTATATCGGCCGGACCTTCATTATGCCTGGTCAGCAGCTGCGTAAAAAATCGGTACGTCAAAAACTGAACCCGGTTGAGCTTGAGTTTAAAGGTAAAAACGTACTGTTGGTGGATGACTCGATTGTCCGTGGTACGACCTGTAATGAAATTATCCAGATGGCTCGTGATTCTGGTGCGAAAAAAGTATTCTTCGCTTCTGCAGCACCGATGGTGAAATATCCAAACGTTTACGGTATTGATATGCCGGCGAAATCTGAGCTGATTGCATCGGAACGTAGCGTGGAAGAAATCCGTGAAATTATTGGTGCTGACCGTCTGATTTTCCAGGATCTGGAAGATTTGAAAGATGCGGTAAGAACCACCAAAGTACCGGATGTCAAAGACTTTGATTGTTCAGTGTTTGATGGCATCTATGTTTCGGGCGGTATTGATGCGCAATATCTGGATGATCTTCAGCAAAAACGTAGTGACAGTGCCATGAAAGAAAGCAATTATATTGATGTCAATATTGATGCAGCCTCAGTGGATTTGACTGGCGTACGCGAAGTTTAAACATTTAAAATCATCATGAAAAAGCGGGAATTTCCCGCTTTTTTGTTTTATGATGAACCCATTGAAAATCATCATTTTAGGGTTCTGCATTGCGAAACGTAGGATACGATTTTATAAAAAACAAAAATATAGTACTGCCTGTAAGTTTTTGCCTGATTGCAATTCTGTTGACTATTTTTATTATTAATACCGTTGTTGGTCTCTTTGTTTTTTATGCTGATCCTAGCCAGTCGATCTTCTGGCATACACTGAGTCCTTATCTGATTGCTGTACTGTTATGTGCCATGATGATCTCGGTCATCTATGAATTCTATATTTTTCGGAATGGCGGTTATTCGCTTGCAAAGCAGTTAGGTGCGCGTCGGTTGAGTCCGATGGACAGTATTCCCGAAGAAAGTGCTGCGCTGCACATTAACCAGCAACTGGCAGAGACTTTTCTGATTGACGTTCCGGCAGTATATGTGCTGCCCGATGAAGTCGGTGTTAATGCGCTTACGGCAGGTTTTAGCCCACGTGATACCGCGATTATCCTGACTTGGGGTGCGATACAAACACTGGATAAAGTCGAGCTGTATGGCTTGCTCAGCCATGAATTCAATAAAATCCTCTCTGGTGAAGCTGCGGAAAATACCCGTTTGAAAATCCTGTATAGCAGTTTAACCACGTTTAGTCAGTGTGGCAGTAAGATTGCCAAGTCCGGTTTTTATCGAGCGGGTAGTCCCCGTGAAAACAAGTTTGAAACTTTCTATGTTGCAGTCGGTGCGGTGATCTGGCTGATTGGTAGTTTGGGTGTTTTGATTTCCCGTTTTATTAAATATATTTCACTGGGTGGTCGGACCTATAAAAATGATCGAAAGACCCGACGCCTGATTCAAAATGATGCCAATATTCAGACTTTACTCAGAATCCATGTGCATCATTCTGGCTCCCAGATTTATAGTGAATATGCTGAATCCATTTCACATATGTGCTTTGCCAATTCCTTGAGCCCACAAAACTGGCTGAATATTCATCCCCATATCAATCAGCGGATTTATGAATTAAATCCTGCCTTGATTCAGGACTTACAGCTTGAGAATCTGAAAAAACTCAAAAATCAGCCTTTGTTTAGTTTGTTCCGTTCTTTGGAAGAAGTGGTGCCTGAAACTGCAATGAGCTGGAGTTCGCCACAGCCTTTGCCATTATTGCGGCTGTCTCCGATCAGTTTTGCGATTAAAGATGCGATCAAACCACTGAATCCGGAACTTCGGCTCAAGATGCCACGTCCGGAACTGATTGAGCGTGCATTACAAACCGCAACTGGTTCTCGTGAAGTGATGGTCGCCATTTTAATGATCCGTCAATATCGTGAATTTATTCCGACTGAGGCTGAAGTTAGCCGTGCCATTGTAGATTCATTGCTCAATCTGGACGGGCGGGTGCATATCTCGATTTTCCAGCAAGCTTGTAACAATATTGGTGGCATGCCGACAACTGTTGCACGCCAGTTTTTGATGAAGCTGGCACGGATTATTCAGGAAGATGGCGAAATTGGCCTGTTGGATGCATTATTACTGGAATGTGTGAAATACGAACTGAATTTGCTTCCTGCACATACGCCTACAGCACTCGATGAGGTCAAGCCACAGATTGTGCGTTTGATCGACGCCTTGCTGCATGTACAGCAGATTAATAGCGGCAACCAGCTTGAGGTGCGGGAGCGGATTTTAAACCGGATTCTGACCGCTCAGGAACTGGACTTATATAATGAAATTTCTGATGAGCCGATTGATCTAGCAGAAATCCTGAATGATATTGCGGGGCTGTTATTGCGTGATCGCCTCAGTATTTTAGGTATTGCAGAGGCCTGTTTGTGGAGTGATCGTATCGTGACACAGGATGAGTTGGACGTGATGGAGCTGTTGTATTGGCGCTTGGGTTTTGAGGCAGAACAGGTCGTTCAGCAAATGTTAAAGAAGAACAGTTTAACCATTCTGTAGAAAATAAATGAGAACGCGCAGCTTTAGCCGGAATCTGTTATAACAGCAGGAATGGTTTAATTGTGTATTAAAAGCACGGTTTTTAGCAGACAGCTAAACTTTGTACTAGAATCCATCAGGATAAAAAAGAAAAGCTGAAAAAGTTCGGCAAAGCACAGGCAATCCGGCTAAAATGTTCAGCCTGAAATTGGTGATGATGAAAAGATGATTGGGCATCAGCGTGACATACTGGCAACATTAGGAATCGATCTCTGGATTCCTAGGGACAGCGCATGTCAGCCGCACCAGGTTTCGATCTGGCGTGATCAGGCTGCACCTGAATTTCACACCGATATCGTCTTACCACAGCCTGCTTCCGTAGAGGCGTTGGCTGATCTACCGATTCCTGAGCCAGAGCCAATTGTTACGCTTAAGGTTGATACACCACCTGCGGCACCGACTCACATTGCACCTGTTCAGGAACAGCGTGAAATCGTACAAATCCCGCCATTCAGTTTGCAGGCTTTAAGTCTGGCACATTGCAGTATCGTGATTGATGCAACTGCAATGACCGAAGACACCCAGAATTTATGGGGCAATATCCAGCGTGCAGTCCCAGGTGAGTTTCATGAGCTGAACTGGCCATTTCCCTGGGCCAATGTTCAGGATGGACGTGGTGTAGAATCCTATATTCAGGGTTTTCTGGATGGAATGAGTGCAGAGAAAAATATTATTTTCCTCGGGCCTGTAGCGCATATATCAAATACGAAAATGATCCAGTTGGCATCTTTACAAGAAATGCTGGATCAGCCGATTCTAAAAAAACGTTTATGGCAGTTTATGCAAAATAGGACTGCCAGTCTGGAATAATCTTGCTGTGGAATAAAAATAGATGAAACAAAAAGTGGTTGTATTTAGTCAAATTGATCCTGATATTCAAAACAAGCTGGAACAAAATTATCAGGTTAGTTATATACAACCGAAGCTAGGCGATGTGAATCAACAGCTTTTGCAGCAGGTTCAGGATGCTGATGGCATGATTGGCGCAGGGCGCTTGTTGAATCGCGATAATCTGGCCAGTGCCACCCGGTTAAAAATTATCTCCAGTGTCAGTGTCGGTTATGACAACTATGAACTGGATTATTTAAATGAAAAGAAAATTTATCTCAGTCATACGCCGCATGTACTGACTGAAACCACTGCTGACCTGGCTTTCACTTTACTGATGTCAGCAGCACGCAAAGTGGCTTACCTGGATCAATGGACCAAGCAGCGACAATGGCAGCGTACCGTGGGCGAAGCACAATTTGGTATGGATATTTTTGGAAAAACCCTCGGAATTATTGGTCTCGGTCATATTGGGGCGGCAATCGCACGTCGTGGTTTTTACGGTTTTAACATGAATATTCTGTATTATAATCGCCGGGAAAAACCAGAACTTGCTCAAGGGTTGAATGCGAAATATTGCCAGCTTGAGGAACTGTTACAGCGTTCTGACTTTGTGGTCGTTGCAGTAGATTTGAATGCGGATTCTAAGGCGCTGATTGCGACAGCGGAATTGGCTAAAATGCAATCCCATGCAGTATTGGTCAATATTTCACGTGGCTCGGTCATTGATGAACAGGCATTAATTTCAGCTTTAAAAGCCAAGCAAATTTTTGCTGCCGGTCTGGACGTGTATCAGAAAGAGCCGTTAAAAGAATCAGAATTATTCCAATTGGACAATGTGGTCACATTGCCACATGTGGGTTCGGCCACTGCAGCGACCCGTAAAAAAATGGCAGAACTGGCCTATCAGAATCTGGTCGATGCCTTGGAAGGACGAGTACCTCGTTATGTAGTCAATCCGGAATTTTAAAACGCCATTAAATGTAGTTGGAATGGTATTAAAAAATAACATTTTCTTGCGTCTCTGCTCATTGTTCAATGCTATATTCAAGACAGATTAGATTGGCAGGATTAGAGATTTTTCATTGAAACGATTGGCGCTGGCGTGTGGCTTAAGTCTGTGTATGGTAGCAGGGCACAGCTCTAACCATGATTTTAATCAAGCAAATGTACAATTTTCTGTGCCTGATATTGGTACAGGCGTCGGCTTACTTGATCAACAAAAAGAAAAAATGATCGGTGAAAAAGTTTATCGTGAAGTGCATAAACAAATGCCGGTCCTGCAAAATCCATGGCTGGAAGATCAGCTGCTTTCAGTATTTTCTCATATCCTGAGTCAAACTCAGTTACAGCAGCCGATCGGTTTGCTGGTGATTAATGATCCGCAAATTAATGCTTTCGCCGTACCGGGTGGCCTCTTTGCACTCAATGCTGGTCTGATAAATTCAGCCCGAAACATGGATGAAGTAGCAGGGGTGATGGCGCATGAAATTGCACATGTCACACAACGTCATTACAGTCGCTCTCAGGATGCCTTTAAAGGGCAAGGTTTACTGGCGTTAGCCGGAATTCTTGTCGGTGCTTTGGTCGCTTCTCAGGCAGATGGTGATGTCGGCACAGCGGTCATGATGGGTTCACAGGCAGCACTTCTGGATAAACAGCTTACCTATAGCCGTAATCAGGAGCGTGAGGCAGACCGGATTGGTATGCAATATATGTATCGTTCCGGTTATAACCCGCATAGTATGGCAGATTTCTTTGAGGTCATGCATCGCTCGACCAGCCGCTTAAGCTTTCTGCCGGATTTCTGGTTCACTCATCCACTCACCACAGAGCGTATGAGTGAAGCGCGTTTACGTGCCAACCAGCTTCCTGCGGTGAAACGCAATCTCAATGATCAAGACTTTGAAATTATCAAGTGGTATAGCAGGGTATTGTCTGGTCAGACCAATGCAGAGCAGCTTATCCTGATGGATCGGCAAAATAATTTTGCAGGCCAGCTTGCCTTAACTGCCTATCAAATACAACAGAGCGATTTTCAGGCCGCGCAGGCTACTTTAGATCGAGCAAAAAAGCATAACCAGATGCATCCTTTACAGGTTTTATTTCAGACTGATATTTATTTAGCCCAGAACCAGCTTAATGCAGCTTTGAAAAGTGTAGCGTCAGCAGCGCGGATCATGCCGGAGAATCGAGCGCTCAATTATAAATATGCAGAAGTGTTGATTCGTGCCAAGCAGCCTGCTCAGGCAAAAGTCTTGGTACAGCGATTTTTAAATGCCAATTCACGTGATGTCAGTGGCTGGAGACTGATGCAACTGGCTGCCAATGCAGAGCCAGATTCGCCGATCAAGGCTGCTAATGTGCTGCGCTATCGTGCAGAAGTAGAATATTGGTCGGGATATGAAGAAACCGCGATCAAATCCTTATTACATGCCCAGCGTAGCGTGAAAAACAATCAATCTTTATCGTCCACCATTCGCCAGCGTCTGAAACAGATGCAGCAGGCACATCAATACAAGATTTAAGGTTGCACTGGGTTTTAAGTTTTTGTATCAGGATGATATAGCAAGAATATATTCAATCAGGCTACAATCTTTTTCAAAGATCAGCGTGAATCAAACTGAAGCATAATATGAAAAAAATACTATTGGGTGTGTGTCTACTGGGGTGGAGTTATGGGATTTTTGCTGCGAGTGCAGTTGAATATATAGAAGCAATAGAGCGAATTAATGCAGATTATAAAAAGGAATCACGTCAATTTTTAAGTGGGTTAAATCCGCAGCAACAGGGATTTAGTCCTGAGCAGAATGCAAAATTTTGTGGAATTGTAGGACGCTATGTTGATCGTTTATATCAGGCCGCTGACCAGAATCGTGCTTATCTGGATCGTCAGTTTCAAAATATGAGTAAACAGGATGTAATTGTAGAAGTGAAATCGTCTAAAGAGATGCAATTACTTAAGCGTTATCAGGTCGATTGTAATTTGTAATAAGAATACGTCAAGAACTGTCTTTGATGATTAAAGGCAGTTCAACGTTAAAGACAAGATGCTAGAAAGTAGGGATTAAGCAAGTTGCGCTTTGATTTTGGCGGAAACTTGTGCAGGATCGGCGCGCCCGGCTATGAGCGGACGCAGAGAATTCATCACCTTACCCATATCTTTCATGCTAGTAGCTTGTTGCGCTGCAATAGCTTGCGCAATCATGGAATCAAGTTCTTCCTCAGTCATAGCTTCTGGTAGAAACTGAGACAAAATCTCAATTTCGGCTTGTTCCTTACTAGCTAAATCATCTCGGCCAGCGCCTGCAAAGGCTTTAACCGATTCTTTACGTTGTTTAATTTGTTTTTCAATGACCGCAAGAACCTGAGCGTCGTCAAGTTCTTTGCGCTCATCGACTTCGATTTGCTTAATTGCTGCCTGTAGACTGCGAATGACCGTCAGCTTGGACATTTCTTTGGCACGCATTGTTGCTTTCAAAACATCCGTGATTTGGTCTTTTAAAGTCGTCATTATTTATTCCAGGCAATCAATCACAAATTAATCTTAGTAAAGGCGAGTCGTACGTACTGATTCACGCGCCAATTTCTTTTGGTAGCGTTTAACAGCAGCAGCTTTTTTGCGCTTACGTTCTTGAGTTGGTTTCTCGTAGAATTCACGCTTACGTACGTCAGCAAGAACACCCGCTTTTTCGCATGAACGTTTGAAACGACGGATAGCTACGTCTACTGGTTCGCCTTCTTTCAATTTAACTTGTGGCATGAAGAATCCTCATTAAGTTATGGATAAGATCTGGGCGACATTGCCCTGATCACAAGTGAAGGTCAGTATTTTACTCATTTACATCTCATACCACAAGTCTATAATAGTTGCTGCAATAGAATTGATACAGGTTATAGGCAGTTTAATGATCGTTTTAGGCTTGGAAACGTCGTGTGATGAAACAGGACTTGCGCTGTATGACAGCGAGTTGGGTTTGCGCGGACAGGTGCTTTATAGCCAGATTAAACTGCATGCAGAATATGGCGGTGTAGTTCCAGAGCTGGCGTCACGTGATCATGTGCGTAAACTGATTCCACTCATCAATGAGCTGCTTGAACAGAGCGGCGTGAAAAAATCAGAAATTGATGCAGTCGCATATACCCGTGGCCCGGGTCTGATGGGCGCACTCATGACAGGCGCATTGTTTGGTCGTACTTTGGCCTTTGCACTGAATAAACCCGCAATTGGTGTGCATCATATGGAAGGTCATATGCTGGCACCTTTGTTGTCAGAAACTCCGCCTGAGTTTCCATTTGTTGCATTATTGGTATCGGGTGGACATTCTCAGCTCATGGCTGCTTATGGCATTGGCCAGTATGAATTGCTCGGTGAATCCATTGATGATGCGGCAGGCGAAGCCTTTGATAAAGTCGCGAAAATGATGGGCTTGCCATATCCGGGCGGTCCGAATATCTCTAAATTGGCGGAACAGGGCGATCCAAATGCATTTGCATTCCCACGCCCAATGCTGCATCAAGGTCTGGAATTCTCATTCAGTGGTCTAAAAACGGCAGTTTCTGTACAGATGAAAAAACTGGGTGATGAAAACCGCGATGCCGACATCGCTGCCAGTTTTCAGGAAGCCATTGTCGATACTCTGGTGAAAAAGTCGGTGAAAGCATTGAAGCAAACGGGGCTTAAACGTCTGGTGATTGCGGGCGGTGTCAGTGCCAATAAGCGTTTACGTGAGCGTTTAGAAGCAGATTTAGCCAAGATCCGTGCATCTGTTTATTATGCTGAACCTGCACTCTGTACAGACAATGGTGCAATGATTGCTTTTGCGGGCTATCAGCGTTTAAAAGCAGGGCAGCATGATGGCTTGGCGGTGACCACCACACCACGCTGGCCAATGACGGAATTGACTAATCCGACAGAGGCATAGATTTCAGGCTTGAAAAAAAGAGGCTAAGGCCTCTTTTTTATTGTGAATTTTTAAATGAAAACTTATAGCAACGGTATGTTGTAAATATATAGTTTTATAGCTGTATTTAGAGCTTGTATATTCTATTGAAACCGGAAAAATAGTTTAATAGCTTAAGTTTATATCATGCATATTTTTACAGGTTTGTAGCAGAGGCAATCTCGGATGGAAAATATAAATTTCAAAAGTTTTCAGGATGCTGGAGAGGCAGTATTAAAGTTTCTGCATCAGCATTTTGGCTTTGATTTATGGATGATTACCCGGGTAGAAGGCCAAGACTGGATTGTGCTGCAAAGTGAAGACCATGGTTATGATATACGACCCGGCCAAGTGTTTCAGTGGGCTGATTCTTTTTGTTCTCATATGGTCGCAGGTAAGGCCCCGAGAATTGCACCTCGCTCTGAAGAAATTCCTTTATATGCCACAGCGCCGATTAATCAGCAGGTCTGTATAAAATCTTATATTGGTCAGCCACTCCTTAAAGAAGATGGTAGTTTGTTTGGAACGCTCTGTGCGATTGATCCAGAAACCAAATCGGAAGCTATTGTGCAAGATATGCAACTGGTCGAGTTGTTGGGACAATTGCTCAGTTCGATATTGCAAGCAGAATTACGTCAGAGTGAGCAGATAAGACAGCATGAATTATTGCAGGAAGAAGCCAGTAAAGATGAATTGACCGGGCTCTATAATCGCCGTGCCTGGGAAAAACTGCTGCGAGCAGAAGAAGAGCGTTGTAAGCAATATGGTCATCCCGCCGCTGTATTATTTATTGACCTAAATGACCTAAAAAAGGTGAATGATAGTTTGGGTCATGATGAAGGTGACAGGCTGATTCAAAATGCGGCTCAAGTATTACGAGATAATGTACGGATCAACGATATTGTTGCCCGTTTGGGTGGTGATGAGTTTGTGATTCTTAGCGTAGAAAATGATGAAACGGGTACTAAAAGTTTAGTGGATCGTTTAATTAATGCCTTTGCAGCAGCAAACATTGGCGCAGCGATTGGTATGGCGATGCGTCATCCGAGTCAGGGCTTATTTGCAGCGCTCGCACAAGCGGATCAGAACATGTTTGAATATAAACGTCGGAAAAAATCCAGTGAATCCGTGAGCAATCTCAAATAATTTCTGCTTAAAATTTTCTGTAAATGATTAAGTATCTCATATCATAAAAATGATCATTTTCTATGCTCTAAAGTCATCCTATCTTTCAATATTCTCTTTCAT
>JADHEF010000864.1_pt1 | contig 24716 bp, 24 predicted proteins | sample 8952391 | NCBI WGS metagenome assembly JADHEF01 (sample SAMN16124439, study PRJNA663245) | bioreactor sludge metagenome | isolation source: sludge (nitrite) | place: India:Bengaluru | collected 2019-02-28 | reverse complement strand
GTACATGTACTGCAGAATACTCAACCTTAACAGTGTAAATCAGGATTTACCTATTGTAATTAACGTGAAACCCTGGAAAACAGCAAACATACCTATAACTGATAAAACAAGTTTCACAGTTGCCGAAATAACCAGTGCAGCTGTTGATGTCAAAAATTTTGTGGATGGAAACGGTTACATGCCGGAATGGATAACCGTGGGGGGAGTAGCCCTCAACCAGACCCAATTCCTGCATCTATTGGCTGCAGCCACCATCTTGATCAACAGTTCCAGCTCAGGTTCTGTTAATCCAGTAACTGCGGTCCTACCTTCTACAACAGTTAATGATGCATTAACTTCTGGTAATTTAAGCACAGATAGTTATGTACAGTTAGCTCAATATATCAAAAGTTATATTGAACAGAATAAGGAAGGACCCAGCAGTATGACGGTTTCTCTGGGAACAGTGAGTTTTAAATCCCTTATCTACATGTACAGCCGGGTGCTTCAGCAGTACAACCTGCACAAGACCTTGCCGGCTACCATAATACTAAAGGGATGGACCACCCAGAACATACCCATCTACGACGACTACTTCACCAACCAGGAAATCAGTAAAGTTGCCGCCGAAGTCCGGGCTTTTGTGGATGGAAACGGTTACATGCCGGAATATATCACCATAAGCGGAGTAGTAATTAATAGGGCCCAATTCCTGTACCTATTAACCACGGCAACAGTGAAAATTAACAACAACGACAACTCCGTCACTTACCTGCAAAAAGCCAGTGTTTCCGCCAACAGTGATCAAACATCTTCTGGTAGCATGGGACTCACCGAACTGGTGCAAGTAGCTCAGAGCATAAAAACATACCTGGAAACCAACCAGATTTCACCGACCTATGCCTCGACTAGTCTGGGTCAAATGGGATTCTACAACCTCATTTACACCTACAGTCGCCTACTGGATTACTACAACAGCAATCAACAACTCCCATCTTCGGTAACTGGAATCAAATCATGGTCATTGGTAGTTTATAAACTACCTGCTGGATTTGAACAGTACCTGGCAGCTACTGCCAACTGCCAAGCGGATAATGCAGCCATCATTGCCCTGGCCAACAGTATAACTGCCGGAGCATCCACCCCTTACCAAAAAGCAGTGTTGATCTTTAACTGGGTTAGAGACAACATTGGCTATGAGTTTTACTACAACACGGTGAAAGGTGCTGTGGGCACTTTAAACTCCGGTGGGGGTAACTGTGTGGACACTGCTCACTTGTTAATAGCTCTGGAAAGAGCAGCAGGAATACCTGCCAGATACGTCCATGGTTACTGTCAATTCAGTAGTGGTAGCTGGTACGGGCATGTCTGGGCAATTCTTTATGTCGACGGGCAGTGGCTAGTTGCAGATGCCACCAGTTCTAGAAATCAGCTGGGAGTTATCAACAACTGGAACACGGCAACCTACACCTTTAAAGGCTACTACACCAGCCTACCCTTCTAAAACCAGGAGATAAAATGATTAAAAAATCAACAAGGCTCCTGGTTTTATTGGCGGTGATGTTAACCGTGTTAACCGTGGTGGCCTTGGCACTCTTTGCCGCGGGAATACCAGAGAACAACACTGAAGACCAGGAGAACCAGAAAATACCCGAAAACAACCGGACCAATGTCACCATATCTCCGGAAGAAGCCCAAGAGATAGCCGCGAAATTCGTTAAAGAAACAGGTGCCCAGGTAGGAACACCACAACTCAGTGAAATAGAGGGACAACTGGTATACACAGTACCGGTAGTAAGTAATGGAACCAGTATAGGTGAAATAACCATTAGTGCCATAACTGGGAAGAATATGGGTGGTGCTGGAGGAGTTTTATAATCTAGAACTCCTCCTGACTATTCATTTTCAACCTTCAAAACCATTTTTTTATTTTTTTTATTATAAAATCATTAAGGGTTTTTTTTAGAAAATATACTAATGAACTAACCTTCACTATCTCACAATTCTACTGCTCTTTTTCAGTTTCTTCTTTCAGGGCCTGGTTCATCATTTCAAAACCAGTGGCCGTGTTTTTAAGCAGACCGGATCCCAGTGGAACTAACAGTCCGGTAAAAACTTCTTTCTGGATAAATAAGGTCTTATCTTCATTTATTTCTTCGGTGGTCCAGCTGTGTTCTCCATCAAAGAGTCTCCGTACCCCGAGCACCCCCAGCCATCTTAATTTTTTACCAGGCTCATACTCCAGGATTTCTGGCTTAATGGTCATTCCCCTGGAATTCGGGGGGTTTATAAAGATTTCGAGCTTTGCTCCCTCCTGGAGGGTTCCGGAAAATCGTTTCATAAAGGGATTCCACTGGGGGAATCGGTCGAAATCAGTCAGTATACTCCACACTGCCCCAGCCGGAGCATTGATCTCGATTTCAGTGTAAATTTCTTTCATACTAATCTATTTGTTTTTATATCATTAAATTCTATCATCAAAGTTTCTATGGATATTCCTGGCCACCCTCAGTGCCAGGGCCGCGGTGAGTAATATGGTGGGCAATCCCTGGGAATGTGGTGCCAGGGAAAGATCAGCCACCCACAGTCCATCTGGGAGCCATGAAGGTTTCATATCAGGCACATCCTCCTTTTTAAGGGGAACTGTTCCCCCCAGATGCCCTCCATTAGGAACACCTCTAACAAAGGGTCCGGAAATTCCAGCTCCTTCCATAACTTCCTGGGCCTGGCTGATGGCCCTATCCAATCTCTGCTGGTCATGGTCAGTCAAGGATTTGTCAACCCTTCCATCCTCATAAACCGCGCCTTCTTCAACATCGGCCAGTTTAACCATCAATCCAACCCGATCCTGGATGGGAACTTTCCTCCAGGGTTTGTGGAAGTAATGAGAGAGGATATCGGGGTAAGGGGATAGAATGTAATCTTCCTGCTGGGTGTACCAGGCCATGGGTGGTTCTTCCAGTTGCCGGGCACCAGGTAAGACTCCTCCCAGGGTTAAGACGATGTCTACCCACAAATGATCCTCGGCCTTTAAACCGGAGTTTTTGAGTATCTGAGCAGTTCCAATACCTCCTGCCGATAGAACCACCACATCTGCATGGTATTGTTTACTGTCCCGGGTTACAACACCAGTTACCCTTCCCTTTTCGATGATAACCTTTTCCACTGGAGACCTGCTCTTAAGGATGGCCCCATTCCGCACAGCTTCATTAAGGAACTTCCGTGAATCCCAACGCGCTCCACGGGAACATCCAAGCTCACAAAGACCACAATAATTGCATTTATCCTTATTAACAACTTTAGGGGTGGGTTTCGGATTTAAACCCAGATTTTCCGCAGACTGGAACATATCCTGGGTCACTGGCCTCCAAGTACCCGGGGGAATGATAGTGGGATTTAACTCACCCTCCAGTTCATCGTATTCCGGGGTTAAATCCAGACCAATCTCTTCCAATCCCTGATCTGCTCTCACCAGGTTACCACAGGATAAGACAGTTGACCCTCCTGTTGTAAGGCCCCTCACAAGTATCAGTTCCCGGGAAGAGCGCTGTATGTCCATGGAGGGGAAGAAATGTTTGAAGGTACCTTCTCCTCCCAGGAGTCCGAAACGGCGCAGTGGCTCTGCCCAGGATATATGTCGGGTGAATGGTTTGAAAGGAGGCCCGGCCTCCAGTATTAAAACATCAAAACCTCTTGATTGCAATTCTCGAGCTACAGTTGCCCCTCCAGCACCACTACCCACCACAATAGTTTTCATTTTTCTCAAATCCTCATATTTCCCTGATTAATTTTTTAATTCATCAACTTAATAGAAGCCAAACAATGAGAACACCCCTCGGTGATCTTCTGGGTGAACTCCATCTTGATATTGGGGTTTAAACCCTGCACAACACCCTCATCAGCAGCAGAAAGAATTTGGCAGGTTGGGGGATTGTAATCTCGGGCCAGGCTGCAGTGGTTAACTACCATAGTTATTTCGCCCCTTTTGTTTTTTTCAACCTGAAAATCAATACCCAGTGCTGAGTACAGGATTCGGGCGGCATTAATCAGGTCGTTCAGATGGTTTCCCACACCTAAAATCTTTCTAAACCTCTGTCCCAGGAGTAATCCTTTCTGGAACATAACTTGCCTCCCTTGGGAAATGGCTTCATCCTTCCCTACATTCTCTATCAGGGATTCCACCAGTTTATTATGGGCACGAGCCATCAATTTTCTTTTTTCATCCAGATTACCATTCAAAATTACTTGTTTATTGTAATTTTCATTATTTTCCGGAGAGGAATTTTCGCATAAAAGTTCTCCCAGTCCATGGATAGTGGAACTGGCCAGTTCATCCAGCCCCTTTTTCAGTAACCACTCCGGTGTCCACCAGGACAGAATTCGCAGCCTAATTCCCATCATCCTTCCTCCACCTGGCCCTGGTGCAGGATGAGGGGGTGAGATGTTTTCTGGTAGAGGGAATCAATCACATCCTGGTAGCGCTGGGTGATTATCTCCCTTTTAAGTTTCATGTTGGCGGTGAGTTCCCCTCCATCAATGGAAAGGTCATTGGGGAGTAAGGCCCATCTTTTAACCTGTTCTGGTCGGGAAAGATCCTGGTTGATGCGGTGGATGGTTTCTTCTATATCGGGGGGATGGTGTTTTTCTTCCACCCAGAAAAGACCAATGAGGTAGGGTTTACCCTCACCCACCAGCATCACCTCATTGGTTCCCGGGGCATCACGAAGCAATGCCTCAATACGAAGGGGATCGATACTCTTACCGTAAGAATTTATTATAAGTTCTTTCTTCCGTCCGGTTATAACCAGACTACCCTCCGGGGTTACAAATCCAGTATCCCCAGTTAAAAGCCAACCCTCCTTCTTTGGAGGGGTTATATCCGATTCAAAGTAGCCCGGGGTGACCTGGGGGCCCTTAACCATGACTTCCCCGTCTCCAGCTATTCGCAAATGGGTTTGGGGTAAGGGTTCACCCACAGTACCTATCCGGTTGGCTCCCCTCCGGTTCAGGGTAACCAGGGGGGCTTCGGTCAAACCGTAGGCATTGTGGATCTCCACTCCCAGTTCATGGTAATCCTGGATCAGGTGCTGGCTGGAAGTGGCCGAGCCCACTATTAGCTGGGAGCAACGGTCCAGACCCGCTTTACTCAGGAATACCCTGTGCACCAATGGTTTAAGTATTTTTTTTAGTATTCCAGGTTTTAGATGAGCGTAATGGTTCCCCAGGAAGGATTCCTTCAACTGGGACCATAACTTCTCATAAAAACGTGGTACGGAGAAGAATATGGTGGGTTTTGCCAGGGGGAGTGTGGAAGCCAGTTGGTTAAAGTCCTCCAGGAAGTATATCTTCAGGGGAGCCGGAGCATAATAAGGGGAATAGGTCCCCAGTATGCCCTCCACCACATGGTTCATGGGTAAAAATGAGAGGTAACGTACTTCACGGTTCCGGTCCTCCCAGGGAGGCAGTGAAGCCATGGCCTCGGCCATCCACCTCATATGGCCCTGGTTGAAGGTAACACCCTTGGGTGTTCCCGTAGTACCCGAGGTGTAACGGATGGTGGCCAGGTCATCAAAATCCACTGGTGACTGGGGAAATACTGTACTTTTTTCACCCGTTTCCCGGTCCTTACCCTTTTCCAGGAACTGTGACCAGGACATAATACCCCGGGGGATTGGCTGTGATTCCCGGCAGAAGGAGATGATTTCCAGGTCCAGATCCAGTTCTGACAGGCGTTTCATAAGATGGGGAGTACCAATAAACAGTAATTTAGCTTCACTGGCTTTTAAAATGTTTTTTATTTCAATGGGTGGACTGGTGTAGTAGAGGGGTACGCTAACTGCCCCTGCTAATCCGATAGCCACGTCCAGGGTCAGGTAACGGGTGCTGTTTAAACCCACCAGGGCCACCCGATCCCCCGGACCAACACCAGACTCTTTAAGTGAATGATAAGCGGAAATGATATCTTCACGCACTTGGAGTGCAGGTTTTTCTTGGATACCTTCCGGGGTGATATCATAATATTTCACAGGATAACTGTGCCCTCCCAGGCGATAGAGAACCTGTTCATGGACAGTGCGTTCCGAACGATGGAAAAAACCATGATAAGCAGCGTATTCCAGGAGGTGGGGTAAATATTCTTCCCATTTCAGTTTAAAGGGGCCCAGAAGATTCTCGGTATTTTCCCGGCTGAAAGTGTGTTTCTCATCCAGGTAAGGGGCCAGGGTGAATAGAATATTCAGGACCCCGGATCCGGGTGATGAAGATGGGGCTATTCGCTGAATAAGGGGCGCTGCCGGGATGAAAACGGGTTGGGGAAGTTTAACATCCAATTTTTCCCGGGCCCACACCCGTACTTGGTTCAGGAGTTCTTTAATGGATGGTAATGAATCAGGGGGTGCGGTGAGATGGAAGGTTCTGCCTTCTGCCTCCTGATTGAAACTTAAATTACTGATGGCATGGGCCACGTAATCCACCGGGACCATGTTAAGGGTGAGAGATGAATTGGTGGGAATAAAACGCAGTTTGCCCTTTAGGTAAAGTTTGAACAGGGCATATACTGTGTTGAATGTTTTTATTTCACCGGTCTTGGAATCTCCCACCACCATTCCTGGCCGGAAGATAGAATAGGGCACACCTGATTCACGGACCACCACTTCTGCCTCGTATTTACTCTCTTCGTAGTTACTGAAGAAACCATCATTTGCCCGAGGTTTTCCTGGATTATTCCCATGATGATATCCTTTTCCATTAAGAGGTTCTTCTGAAATATTTTCAGGGTAAGGATCTTCAACTATGAATCCTTCGCGTTTACCGGCCACGTATGCTGTGGATACATGTGAAAAACGTTTAAAAATCCCATTTTCACCGGCCAAGTCGGCAAGTTTGAGTAAATGACGAGTACCATCCACGTTGGTCAGACGAAGTTCTTCCAGAGGTGCATGGAGGCGGAGGTCAGCCACGGTATGGATAATATGGGTTATGCTTGAAGCCAGGTCTTGGTAATCCTGACGGGTCATACCCAGATCTTCCCGGGTGACATCACCGGGAATCACCGTAACCCTGTCTTTCAATGCATCCAGAAGTTCATCCCAGTCACTCCAAGCCCTTTTCAAACGTGTAAGGCCATGTTCTCTGTTTTTAGATCTTACCAGGGTTACAATTTCAATTCCCGGGAGATTGATCAGCTGACGAGCGATCTGGGTTCCCAGAAAACCATTGGCTCCAGAAAGTAACACACGGGTTGGCATTGGTTCCACCATATTTCTATTACCTATTTTTGAATGTAATCATGGATGAATTTTGAGTGTAAAATTATGAGATGATATTTTTCTCTTTAAGGAACTCCCCCAGAATGATCCGGTTCTTTTGGGATAGAGTAAGCTGTTGGCTTAGTCCCTGTTCCAGTTTATCTTTCTGCAAATCACTAGTTCCTAGGAGTAAATCTATTTTGTCCTGAAGATCTTCCCATAAATGGGGGTTATCGTGCCATAAAAGATAGTCCTGGTAGAGGTGGAGATCCTGGTAGAGTGAGGTTAGCCGGGGATCATGGGCCACTGCTATCTGGGGAACACCAGCACGAAGGGAGAGTACCGCCGAATGATAACGGGAGGTAACCAGTAAATCCAGACCAGACAGCATGCTTGTCATCTGGGATGCATTGTATTGGCGGGATGAAACTATTCTACATTTATCCTTATTTTCCATTCTTTCCTGAATATCCTCAGCCAAGGGCTGGTCCAGTTCTTCCATACAGATGAGAACCACCTTCTTGTGGTGTTTCTGGATTATTTCATCTGCTGTCCGGGCCCATCCTTCCATGAGTTTTTCCCGGATCTTCATCCTCTCCGGGGAACGGGAAGAATAATAAGGCCACTTGTAAAGGTTTTCTTCACGTCCCCAGGGCCGGATAACCACTGGCCAGAGTGAAAAGTCCACCACTGCCAGGCCAACCGTACCCTCGGAGGTTTCCGACCATAAACTGTTCAGAAAATCATGATCTTTGCCATCTTCCTGGAAAGTGTAGGCACAGTCAGCAGTGGAGGTAATTGGTGCCGTTACCCCAATTTTTTGTAGTCTCTCCAGGGCGTGTCTGGTTCGGGTGATGATGAGGTCAGTTTTACTGGCTTCCCTTTTAACCAACCGGCGATTTAGGGGAGACAGTTCTCCGGCGTCCACGGCATAGGCCACACAGGGTTTATTTTGCCGGTGAGCACTATGGGTAGCCCATAAAAATGCCCAGAGCAGGGCGGAAGTCCAGGTGTCCATGTAACAACTGCCTTCCACCAGGAGCACCAAGTCATGCTGTTTTACCAGTTTATCAATGGCCAGGAAAAAGATAGAAGGTATGGGGGCAATGTGCAGATGTTCATCTTCGGCTAAATAACGGCGCAGGTTCTCCTCATTCAAAGTGGGTACAGTTATCTCCACCTGGGGTCCCAGTAAACTCCGGACATCCTCGATTATGGCCAGGAGCCGTGCTTCGGACCCGGTGTTATTGGCACCATTGTAACCCACCAGGAGAACCCGGGGATTAGGGGGGTTCTCTCTGGATTTCAAGTCATGGTTGGCAGTGTTACTTTGCATATTCCTTCCCTGAATATCTTCTAATAATTTAATCCGTTATTTTGAGCATTCGCATTGTTTATTGGTTTTATTCCACGTAGACCTTGACTTTGGTCTGTTCTTCCTCATCAATGACATCCACCAGTTTGCCTTCCGCCCCGTTTTTAACGGCGTCTAAGATCTCGTCCAGGTCGATCTTGTCCAGTCCAGATTCCTTCAGTTTGGGGTCGTATTTTTTGGCCAGTTTCAATCCCACATCCACCAGGGAAATGGGTATGTTCACGTTCACCTTGGGCTGGTCATCCAGGGTGTAAACTCGGACCTTTAACCATTTAACATCTTTTCGAGGGATAATTTCCTCATCTTTATCCAGAGTAGCTAAAAACTCAGTTGCTTCCTCTACTGTTATCTTTTTATCTTCTACCATTTTTAATATTTGCATTTTCTCTTCCGATACATTTTTAGACATTATTACTCCTCCTAACTCCTTTTTTATCCTCATTTGTTCAACAACTTCATGGCTTCATCCTTGCTGATTTCTCCCTTACTGAGTTTTTCCAGGATCTCCTTCTGATTGATGGCTGGTTTTTCCAGTTTGTATCCCAGGGAGGAAATCACTTCATCCAGTTTGTTCCTCACTGTGGGATAGGATATTCCCAGTTCCTTTTCTATTTCCTTGATATTACCCCGGTTTTTGATGAAAACCTCGATGAAGTATTTTTGTTCTTCGTTCAATCGGCAGAACTTGCAGAGTTCGAACTCGCCCCGGATGGTAGTGTCACAGTTTTTACAGTAGATCTCGGTGACTTTGGTTTCACTCTTACAGATAGGGCAGTTTCCCGGTACTTCACGTTTCAAATCCATTCATCTCCTCTTAATATGTGTATAATCCTTTTTTACACCGTGTAGATCTTCACTACCACTTTTTCCTGGTTTTCATCGCAGGTGTCGATGTTCACCAGTTCAAAGGGTTCTTCTTGTTCCAACTGGTCCAGGATTATTTCCACATCTTGGGGGGTTATATTTTCTAAGAACTCCCCGGTGTGGTGTTCACCAGATGGTGGCCACCAGCCTTCCTTCATTTTGGAAGGCCCGTATTTGAGTATCAATCTGGAAATCCATTTCAACGTTGAAAAACGTAACGCTGGAATGGGAAACGAAAATTTAGCTGTTTTTATTTCCATTTTTAATTTTTTAGCCTTCATTGTTCCACCGGAATAACAGGTTTCTTGACGATTCCTGCTTGGTTATTTGATAATATTAACTAATCATATATAAAATTATTGATTATTTTAATTTGAACTTCAATAATGTGAAACTTCAAATTAACATTTTTAAGGTTAGTGGGGATTTACTAATTTTTTTCTTCTCCGGGCCCCATATCTCTCATCATGAAGAATATCACCTTCAACAGGATTCCAGTCACTGCTCTGGTTAAAAGGCCTATCCTGGCAGGCTGGTAGTACTCTTTACCCTGGTAGAACTGGTAGTCGGCCGGCATGTACTCCCGTACCTCACGGGAAATGGTTTGGAAGATCCGGAAACTGACATAATCCATAATTTTCACCTTAATTTTTCCTGATCTTTCTTTTCCTGCAGATTTCAGGGATTGGTCAAATCTTTGCACTGATTTATCCAGTGTCTTTTTGTTTTTCTTTTGCAGGCCCGGGGTTGCAGGCCAGGGGGCTGTGGTCAAACCACATTTCCCATTAACCTGGTATCCCCATGCTTCGGTTATCTTTTCCATGTAATCCACTGTTTCCTTACCTCCCACTCCTCCGGTGGTGCACAGTACCAGGGCCTTCTTACCGTGGTATGCCGGGCGGTGGCAGAGATAGGCCACCCGGTCAATAAAATTCTTCAGTAGGGCGGAGACAGTCATAACGTACACTGGTGAGACCAGGACCAGGCCGTCAGCTTCTGCCATTTTATTCTGGATCATTTGCCGGTCATCCTTGAGGGGGCAGAACTCAATTCCCCGGGAGACACAGTTAAAACATCCCCGGCATGCCTGGAGATCGGTATCTTTAAGGAAAAGGTATTCAAATTCGTAATCTCCCCTCTTTTTCATTTCCTCTTCCACTTGACGGGCGGCCTGATAACTGTTTCCTTTCCGGCGGGGGCTTCCGATAATGGTTAAAATTTTCATATTCTCACTTTCTTTCGATGATTTTTTTTTAATGGTTTTTTTGGATTTTTAGATTTTAATGGCTTCCAGGAAGAATTCATTGTGTTTGGCCATTTTCTCCAGGGCCAGGTCCATGAATGAATCGAAGTCTTCATCGTACTTCAGGAAGTAGTACTCAAAAAACAGGTAGATGGCGAATGAGAAATATTCGTGGGCCAGTGTCCGTGGGTTTAAAGGTTTGATCATCTTTTTTTCTATCATCATCTGGAAAGTGTTCTCCCAGATATTTAGAGGGGCTTCTAGAAGCTCTTTCTTGAAAAATTCCCTTATTTTTTCGTTGTGATAGGTTTCAATGGAAACCAGGCGCCATATCTTCTCCATCTCAGGGGTGTTGATCTGTTCCAGATACATCCGGGCCCCTTGCTGTAAATACACTTCCGGGTCCTGGTCCAGGAGTTTTGTTTCTTCTTCCTCAGAATAACCACTGGAGTGGAGTTTGGACACGAAATGGTCAATTATAGTATCCAGGATGGCTTCTTTGTTTTTATAATGGTTGTAAATTGAACTTTCTCGTATTCCTACTTCTCGTGCTATTTCACGTACCGAAACAGCGTCGAAACCCTTTTCTGAGAATAATTCAAGGGCCACATCGAATATTCTCTCTTTGGTAGGTTTGGATTCTTGGCCTGACTTTTGATTCTTCATGGTAATACACCGAGTTTTTAACTAACGTTCGTTAGTCTAATAGTATCAAGGTTGGCTTCATGGTATATAAAACTAACGTTCGTTCGTAAGTATAGTCGGGAAATAGTATCAAAAAAATAAATGTAATCTTCCTTAGAACTTAAAAAACTAGTCTTAATCAGGTAATATCCAGTTTGCGAGGATATAATCGCTTTATTCTATTTAAAGAAATAAGAAAAAAAAATTATTCTGGGGGGAAAACTTCAAAGAATAATTCTCTAAACTCGCCCATTAATTCTTTAGGGAATTTTAAACCAACACAGATTATTAGAACCCCGGTTCCAATTGTTCCTTCTTCACTGTTGGGGTCATCTATTAATTCTTCATCAAAAACCAGATTTACCCTGGACTTTTCCTGAAGGAAATCCCACAGTGTTTCTTTTCCAGGGGTTTTACCGGATTTACTGATTTTATTACGGAGTGCTAGCTGTAGAAATTGTTCCCAATCTTCATATGCGCAAAATTCAATCCACACTGACCCTTTATAATCAATACATGAATTACAGGTTTCAATTTCCCAGTGAAAGAAGTTTTTAACAATATCCTCTATACCTTCATCTACCAGAATATAAAAATCATCATCAACTTTAAGCTCTACCTGTTTATGTCCCATACAATCCCTCCTATTGGGGTACACTTATTTAATTGTTTATTTTCTGAACAAAAAATAAGTAGTTATCTTCTTCTAATTACATTGTTAATGGCAATAACTATCAGAAGTAAAACCGGCCATATCTCCAGTCTTCCCATCCAGAAATCGATTATGAATACTATTTTTACCAGTGCCGGGGAATCAGGGGTCATAATTCCACTGGAGAGCCCCACGTTACTCAGGGCAGAGGCTACCTCAAATATCACCCGGGAAATATCGGGATAGTAAATCAGGACGATGATCACACTTACAATGTACACCACCAGGTAGGTGGATAGAAATGCTCCGGTTAAGCGTATCACATCGTCAGTTATTTTTAATTCAGTGACGTGGTGCAGTTTCTTGGCCATAACTGCTTTACCCGGTAATATGAAAGATTTCACCTGCCAGGATATTCCTTTAAGGAGTATACCCACCCGGAGCCATTTGATACCTCCACCGGTAGACAGGGATCCGGCACCGATAATCATGATTATGGTCATTAGGAAGGTACCCAGACCAATCCACTTACTCAGGATATCGGGATAGAACGCAGTCTGCAATCCGGTGGTGGTGATGGCGGAGACCATCTGGAACAGACTGAACCTTAAGTTAAGAAGTAAGTCATTACCGTAAACCTGGTTGTTGTAGAGCATGAAGGTCACCAGGGCGGTGGAAATGATTATGAGAGTGAAGGCCACCTTGGTTTCAATATCCTTAAAGTACTCCCTCCAGTTCCCTCTGAGAATAGTGTAGTGCAGGGCGTAGTTGGTAGCACCGATCATCATTATGATCATGGCCACAATTTCTATCCAGACGCTGTTGTAGAACAGAAGACTACTGTTGTGCATTCCAAACCCTCCAGTGGAGAGAGTGGTGAATGCATGAAAAACCGAGTCAAAAAGGGGCATTCCGGCGATGAAAAAGAGAGCTATGGCTATTAAGGTGAATAAAGAGTACATGTAAACTATAATTCTGGTGGAATGCTTGATACTGGGTACTAATCTTTCTTCCCGGCCTTCGGCCATGTAAAGGCGCATAACATCCACACCAGTGGATCTTAACAGGGCAAGGAGAAGGAATATAATGCCCAAACCGCCGATCCACTGGGTGAAAGCTCGCCAGAAGTTCATGGTATAAGAAACAGCGTCTACATTGGAATACATGCTGAAACCAGTAGTGGTGAACCCAGACATAGCCTCAAAATAGGAGTTAAGGTAGGATAACTCTCCAGAAAGATAGTAGGGTAATGAACCCAGTGCACAGGCAACCAGCCAGATGATGGTGGAGAAGATCATGGCACTTTTCAGGGTCATCTTCATCTCCACCCTGAAGAGCTTCACCAGAAGAAAACCAATAACCGCACTGATAATAGCTGAATAAAGAAAAGAAGCAATATATTTTGGTTCGTTGTAGATAAAGGTAACTAAAATGGGAATTAACATGGCAGCTGCCAGGAGAATACACACATTGCCGGTATGGTGTAGTATGGTTTTGATTTCCCTTCTACTCAAACGGTGAATTTGTTGCAAGCCCCCAACTCCCTTTTTTTATTTCACACACCCTGTTTTTTTCAACCGGTTAAGGTAGATCACACTAGCATATAATTTTTGTTATTGAAAATGCAAATTCTGAAAATTATTCCCCGATGCCATGACAATCGATTTTAGTTAAATCCCATTAAATCAGGGGATATGGCTAAAAATGAATGTAAATTATTCTTTATTTTGTCGAATGGTTGTTTGTATTAGTTTTTAATCATGGTAGGGATAAGGTCTTATGATCAAAATTAATAAAAAATTAATATCTGCTACCAACAAAATAATTCTGGGGCTGTAATATTGACTGATAAAATTCTCCTGGTGGAAGATGAGAGTGTAGAAGCCATAGATATTAGGCGTGCACTGGAAAAAATGGGTTATGAGGTTGTTTACATAGCTTCAAGAGGGGAAGAAGCTGTGGAAAAGATTTCCGAGCTCCAACCGGATCTTATTCTAATGGATATTATGATAAAAGGTGACATCAGTGGCATAGATGTGGCTACTGAGATCAAAGATATGGGCATACCTGTTATTTTTTTAACGGCACATTCTGATGAGTCTACCCTTGCAAAAGCCAAATTAACCGAACCCTACGGTTACATAATAAAACCTTACGATGTTACTGAACTGAGACATGCCATAGAACTGGCCATTTACAAAAATAGAATGGAGAAGAAATTAAAAACCAATGCCGAGTTCACCAATGCAATTATAGAAGCTTCCAATGATTTCATGTTTTTAATTGATCCTTCCGGTGTGATATTAATGGTAAACGATGCAACTTCACGCCGGTTCAACATTACCCCGGATGAGATGATAGGTAAGCATTTAAGCCTATTCCTGCCGGAGAATATATTCCAGAATAGATGGGAACACATGGAAGAAGCCATCAAAACCAGGGAAGTAGTGGAGTTTGAAGATGAACGGGACAAAAAATACTTCCACCACCGTATATTCCCCCTGGTGGAAGAGGGGGAGGTGCAGAAGTTGGCAGTTTTCGTTAGGGAAATAACAGAACGCAAATCCTATGAACGAGAATTGATAAGAAATTCTCTGCACCTTAAAAAGGCTCAAGAACTTGGTCACATGGGTAGCTGGGATTGGGATATTGCAACTGGAGTTTTAAACTGTTCTGAAGAACTTTACAGGATATTTGGGGTGGATGAAACCTTCCAGCCCACCTTTGAAAATATTGATGCCCTGACCCACCCTGATGACCGGGAAATGTGTATTCAGAAGAGGGAGGAGTTATTCCGCAGTGGGGGTAAATGTGAGTATGAATTCCGCATATTAAGGTCAGATGGTGAGATTAGACATTTAAAACAGTCTATTCAGGTATTGTTTGAGATAAATACCAAATCAGTGGTGGCATTTGGGATAATGCAGGATGTAACTCAAATTGAAAAATCAAAAATAGCCCTGGTGCAGAGTGAACAGAAGTACCGGGATATATTTGAAAATGCCATAGAGGGAATTTACCAGACCACCCAGGAGGGTAAGATCATTAATGCTAATCCTGCCTTCGCTCGAGTATTTGGCTTCAGTTCTCCGGAGGAGCTGATAGAAAATGTTCAGGATATTCAAAAAGATCTCTACGCCCATCCTGAGGATAGAGATGAATTCAAGAGGCGCCTGGAAACTGAGGGAGAAGTTAAAGACTTTGAAGTGAAATTTTTCCAGTTAGATGGGACTCAGGCCTGGTTGCTGGTCAATGCCAAGGCAGTTAAAGATGGAAAAGACCATATTAAATATTATGAAGGTATGGTAGTGGATATAACCCGGTTAAAAGAAGCGGAAAAAGCAGTGACAGAAAGCGAAGAAAAATACCGGAGTGTAATTGAACAATCCTACAATGGAGTGGTGCTTTCCAATGAGGAAGGAAAGATCATTGAATGGAACCGGAGTATGGAGGAAATAACTGGTCTGGCTGAGAATGAAGTGCACGGGAAATATTTATCCACCATAATCCTCCAATCTCTGCCTCCCATGTTTAAGAGCCACCTGGCTTCCCATTTAAAGGAGGATTTAAGCCGGATATATCGGGATCAAGAAGTACCTCCTTCCTTTAAAAAACTGGAATACTCTTTCCAACGGCCGGATGGCCAGGAAAGATTTGTTGAGGCCCTTAACTTCCCCATTAAATCCGGAGGAAAATTTTTCATGTGCACCCTTATCCGGGATATTTCCCGCCAGAAAATAGCCGAGGAAATGACCCAGGACCATTTACAAAAGCTTATCATATTGAATAAGATTGTTAACATTGCTAACAACGCCCAAAACATCTATGATCTATTTAAAGGTGTTTTAAATTCCACACTGCATTTGCTGGGATTTGAAAGTGGCAGTATCTATTTGCTGGATGAAAATAAGGAATTTGCAGAATTGGAGTATTATGAAAATCTTCCTGAGGAATTCCTGGAAAAAGTGGAGAAATTGGAGGTGGCTAGAGAACCCTATTCTTCAATTTACCTGGAAGGAAAGGCTTTCTATAATTATCTTAAAGTTAGGCCAGTTTTGAAGGAATTTGGCTTTAAAGCAGTGGCGGTGGTTCCCTTCTTTTCGGCACAGAAGGTGATTGGATCCATACACGTGGTCAGCCGGGAAAAAAACAGTATAAGTAGCCTGGAAATGGATATCCTGGAGACCATAGGAATGGAAACCGGGACAGTAATTGTCAAAATGTATTCCGAAGCTGCAATCAGGGATTCCCTGGCAGAAAAAGAAGTTCTTTTAAAGGAAATCCATCACCGGGTTAAAAACAACATGCAGATCATCTCCAGCCTCCTGAACCTTCAGCTTCAACATGTACAGGAAGAAGAAGCCAGTAATGTCCTTATTGAAAGCCAGGGACGGGTGAAGACCATGGCCATGATCCACGAAAAACTGTACCAGTCACCGGACCTAACCCGGATCCGGTTCAGAGATTACATTCAAAAGCTGGCTTATGATATCCTATACACCTACGGTGTTAAGGCCGGGAGCATTGAACTGGAAATGGATATTGATAACATTGAACTGGGCATGGAAACTTCCATCCCCTGTGGCCTGATAATCAACGAACTGGTAACTAACAGTGTGAAATACGCGTTTCCAGAGGGTAAAGGGACCATAATAATCCAATTTAAGGGTCAGGATGAGCTGCAACTCATTATAAAGGATGATGGGATTGGTCTGCCCCGGGAAATAGACCTGGAACACACGGAAACACTGGGCCTCCAACTGGTTTTAAATTTAGTCAAACAGTTAAATGGAGAATTAACCATCAACCGGAGCCAGGGAACAGAATACATCATGAAATTCAAAGAATTACAATATAGCAAAAGATTTTAACGGCCAGCCAATATTTTAATGGCTGGGCACGCTCTTAGGAAGAGGCCAGACACGTTCTTAGAGAGATTACAATGAGAAGAAGTGATAAAGAGATCAAAGACCCGGAGCTAATCCAGGAAATATTAAACCAATCTGAAGTATGCCGGGTAGCTTTATGTGATGATGGAAAGCCCTACATAGTGCCCATGAACTTTGGTTACCAGGACCAGACTTTATATCTCCACTCAGCCACTCAGGGCCAGAAAATTGATATTCTAAGGAAGAATAATAACCTATGTTTCCAGGTGGATACTGAAACCAGGCTGGTTACCTCTAAAACACCCTGTGATTGGGGAATGAGATATCTGAGTGTGATCGGTTATGGTAAAGCCTATTTCCTCCATAATCCTGCCGATAAAAAAGAAGCACTGGATCTGATCATGAAGAAATACTCCCCGGTTTCATCCCGCCCTGAAAAAACCTTCCAATACTCAGATGAAGCCATAAGTAGTGTTATAATTATAAAAGTAGAAATAGAAGAAATAACTGGTAAAAAATCAGGATTTTGAATGTGTTCATAAAATGTAATGATTGGTGAGGGTGATAAAGTGGACCGGTACAGCAGGGGCTGGGAAAAACTTAAAGAAATTGATGGTGAAGCGGGAGAAGCAGTGGTGGAAAGTTTAAAGGACATAGCTCCTGATCTGGCCCGGTACATCATTGAATTTTCCTTTGGAGACATCTACAGTAGAACCGGAACCAGTCTCCCGGAGAAGGAAATTGCAGTGGTGGCGGCCTTAACTGCCATGGGCAACGCCGCCCCCCAGTTGAAGGTGCACATACACGGAGCACTCAACGTGGGTGTTTCTACAGAGGAACTGGTGGAAGTGATCCTACAAATGTCATCCTACAGTGGCTTCCCCAGTGCCATAAACGGGATAAATACTCTTAAAGATGTTTTACAGGAGATGGGGGTAGAGTTCCAGCCAGTACTCCAAGAAGGGGAGGGTGATCGTTTTGCCCGGGGAAAGGAGTGGCTGGGGATACTGGATGAAAATCAGGTACAGGTATTGGAGGAGAATTTTAGGGATGTAGCTCCGGATTTAACTGAATTTGTGGTGAGCTTTGGATACGGGGATATCTACAGTAGAAAGAACCTGGATCCGAAAATGAGGCAAATTGCCACCATAGCCGCCCTCACTGCCATGGGTACAGCCCAACCACAACTGGCCTTCCATATCAGGGCAGGTTTAAAGGTGGGTTTATCCCGGGAAGAAATAGTGGAAACCATAATTCTCATGGTGGTTTATGCCGGGTTCCCGGCAGCTATCAATGGTATAAACACGGCCAAAGAAGTTTTTAACTCACTGTAAATTTAATAATTAAGTTAAATCCATAGTTAAATTCAATATTGTAAAGTTATAGTTTCTATGGGGACAACTGAATGGCAGAATTACCAGAACTTTTGATCTTAAGCAAACAAATGGATGAACAACTGCAGTTAAAGGAATTTGCCGAGGGAGAGCTCCGCCAGGAGAAATCATTAAACCTATCTCCCGGGGAATTCCTGGAGACAATAAGGGGTAAAAAGGTATTAAAAGTTTACAATAAGGGTAAATGGATTTTCATCCAGCTGTCTGATGATTATCATCTGCTGCTGAACCTGGGTATGGGTGCCGACGTGCTCTACCATGAAGCCGGCCAATCACCGGAAGAATACCAATGCCTCTTCCAGTTCACCGACGGATCCTACTTCACCTCTAAATTCTGGTGGATTGGAAGGGCCGAACTCCTGCCTGACGAGGAATTACCTCAACATAAGGCCACCAAAGATATTGCCATCACACCCCTGGACCCAGAATTCACCCCTGAATACTTACAAAAGCTTTGCAAGGCCCGTTCCCAGATCAAGAACCTCATCTTGAACCAGAAGAAAATTGGAGGAATAGGAAACGTTTACATCCACGATATACTGTTCCGGGCAAAACTACACCCGCAAAAGGTGGCCAATACCATTGAATCAGTTAAAATTGACGATTTACACCACATAATCCGGGAAAACCTCAAAGAAGCCATTGAATTAGGTGGACTGGCCTATGAAAAGGATTTCTACGGTGAAAACAATGGATTCGGTACCGAACATTTCCTGGTGGCCTATAAAGAGGGTGAACCCTGTCCCGAGTGTGGGGGCACCATTGAAAAGATCAAAACCGGGAGCACATCCTCCTATATCTGCCCCAACTGTCAGAAATTGTAAATTACCACTTAACACCATGATCGATAGTTTAATTTAGAAAGTAAGCCAAACTAAGAACTAGAGAATTCATAAGGAGATCCAAGTAAAATGGGCGAAATTGCCATAAATATCAAAGCTGTAAACCAGCCCGGAGTACTGCGGGACATCACCGAACTAACTGCCCAGTGCCAGATCAACATTACCTACACCCACATGTTCATTGAAGACAAATACCATGCCTCTCTCTACATGGAACTGGAGGCCGTGGAAAATGTGGAAAAGCTAATGGCGAATATTGGGAAGCTGGAAGCGGTGAGTAGTGTTGAGGAATGTCCCACACTTCAGGATGTCTTTGGTAAACGGATTATCATCACTGGTGGTGGGGCACAGGTGGCCATGGTGGCCCAGGGAGCCATAACCGAGGCTGACCGCCACAACATCCGGGGAGAACACATCAGTGTGGACACCATCCCCCTGGTGGGAGAAGAAGACCTTTCCGAGGCAGTGTCTGCCGTGGGAAGGCTGCCCCGAGTTGGTGCACTGGTCCTGGCCGGTTCTTTAATGGGAGGTAAAATAACCCAGGCCATTGAAGAGATAAAAAAGGATCACGAGGTCATTGTTATCAGCCTCAACATGCCGGGCAGTGTGACTGAAAAGGCGGACCTGGTGGTTACCGACCCTATACAGGCGGGAGTTATGGCGGTAATGGCCGTGGCAGACACTGCCATGTTTGACATTAAAAAACTGGGTCAAAAGAAGTTTTAAGATAGGCTGTTGAATAATTTTATGCTGTTAAATAAGGGGATTAAAAAAAATATTTTAAAGATCTCTTAAATTAGAGATCTCCACTATTTTGAAAAATGAATGAATTTGAACTTTCGAGTTTATTTTGCAGTTATATTTTCGTTTAACTCATTTCTATGGCCCGGATAAGTCTACTCGCTTCGTTTTTAAGTTCAACGTCAGTGATATCTCCACTTTCCCTGACTTTTAGTGCTAACTGCAGGACCTGTGAAACATCACTTGGTTTGAGGTTTTCAGCCATGTCCAGATAGGTTTGTCCCTCTTTATCCTCAACAACCACATCTTTTTCGGCCATCATTTTCAATAAGCCTTTGCAGGTGCCCATAATACTGGTATCTTCCACATTTTCACATTTTTTAAGGAGTTCCTCAGTTTTTTTATCCATGGTATCACCAGTTATATTATGTTCCCACCGTGATTTATAATTATATTAATTCCGGTAAATCACGGCGGTGGATCATTTAATTACCATTTACCAACAAATATTATCCTGCCATAAATTCCAGAATGATTAATATTTGAGGGTGAGATGATGACACTTCGCTGTGAGAATATGGATAGTCTGGTGGTCAAAGCGGCCGAGGAAGCCCTGGAAATGGAGAATGTTAATTACGTGCTCCCCTACGTACGGGAAAAATATGAAGATGAACTGAAGGATGCTTTCGACCGAACCTGCCTGGTGAGGGAGTTATCGGGAGATGCAGCAGAACTGGCTGACTACTGGTTCTTTGAAACTGCGGTCCGCCTGAATCTAAAAGGCAGGGGAAAAGCCTATACTGGACTCCGACCTTCCCAGATCAATGAAGAACCAGTTATCATCATGACTGAACAGGCCATCAACACGGAAAACCTGGATACTCTCATGAACTTCATGTTAGACTCAATCAAAGAAGATATATGGTCCAGATTTGAAGATGTGATCACCAAGAAGGATTACGATGTTAACGATGTGGAGGATGCCCGGGATTACGTGGATTCACTTTTTAACTTCGTGGGTTACCTGCAGCATTTAATTGAATTCATGGAACTGGGTTGAGGGAGTAATTTTTTGTTGAAAATTGATGGTAGAATTATTGAAATTGTTACCTTAGTTGATTGTGTGAAATTTATAGTGATTTAGAAATAATAACAATGGTAGGTGCAAAAATGACAGAAGAACTGAAGTCTGTGGTTATAAATGTGGAAGATCTGCTGGATTACCAGGAAGGAGCCGTTGTGAGCAGGGAGATAATCCGCAAGGAAACAGGAACTGTGACTATATTCGCCTTTGACCAAGGGGAAGGTTTAAGTGAACACTCTGCTCCCTTCGATGCCATGGTTCAGGTAATTGATGGAAAGGCAGAAATAACCATCTCCGGCACGAAACACCAGCTGGAGAGAGGGGACATGATCATCATGCCCGCCAATGAACCCCACGCCCTACATGCCGTGGAAAGGTACAAGATGATACTGACCATGATCAAGTCCTGATCAAGGTCCAAGAACCATTTTTTTCTAAATTCGTTAGCTATTTCATACCCTTTTTTATTATTATTTTATTCATTACTATGAGATTCATTTTATTATGAATTTAGGCCTCTTTTAATCATTTAATCTCTTATAAACATGTTTCAACATTTTATTTTTAAAGTGGAGATAGAGTGGGATATTAAAATTAGAAATTAGGTTGAAACGTATATAATAAAAAAAAGTTTAAAAAACCCTTATTAAAAAGGGCCTTTGGCGGTGTTTATTCCAGTAAGCGGATGAGGTTGGTATCTGCTTTCACAAATTCCATCTGGTCAATGAGTTTGATGGCTTCCTGCACATTTTTCTCCAGGGCCTGATGGGTCACCATGAAGATAGGCACGGCCTCACCCTCCGCAGCCTTTTTCTGACTCACCGATTCAATACTAATGTCCAGGTCACTTAAAACTCCGGATATGGAGTGTAAAACTCCGGGCTGGTCCAGGGCAGTTATTCGCAGGTAGTACTTGGACTGCACATCAGAAATATCCTTGACCTTTTTCACCCGGGTCTCCCGGGGTCCATAGGCCACTGGTTTTTCCATATCCCGCATTATGTCCAGGCAATCAGCCACCACGGCACTGGCAGTGGGCATCATACCTGCTCCAGCTCCGTACATGAGCACGGGGCCCACCACATCACCTTCCAGGTACACGGCGTTGAAGACGTCGTTAACCGATGCCAGTAGGTGGGTTTCCGGGACCAGGGTGGGGTGCACCCTTATTTCCAGTTCACTGTCCTCTATTTTGGCGATGGCCAGCAGTTTAACCACACTGCCCAGCTCATCCCGGGCGAACTGAATATCATCCGGAGTTATCCGGGTAATGCCTTCTACATGGAACTTGTCCTGTTCAACGTAAACCCCGAAGCCAAGTATGCTGAGTATAATGAGTTTTTGAGCAGTGTCATGTCCTTCAATATCAAAGGTGGGGTCTGCTTCAGCGTAACCCATCTCCTGGGCTTCCTTAAGCACAGTATCAAAGTCAAGACCTTCAGCGGCCATTTTAGTGAGTATGTAATTGGCAGTTCCATTGATGATCCCGTAAATGGTTTCAATGTTGTTGGCCGCCAGCCCATCGTTGACTGGTGCCAGTAAAGGTATGCCTCCACCAACACTGGCCTCAAATGAGACTCTCACATTGTTTTCCTGGGCACTGGTAATTATCTCGTCCCAGTGCTTGGCTAACAGGGCTTTGTTGGCGGTTACCACGTGTTTACCATTTTCCATGGCCTTCAGAATAAAGCTCAGTGCTGGCTGGTATCCTCCCACCAGCTCAATAACAATGTCGATCTCCTCATCTTCCAGGATATCATCCACACTGGTGGAGAGCACTCCGGGCTGGACCTCCACACCACGGTCAGTGGTTATGTCCAGGTCCACTATCCGTTTGAGATTGACCTTTTTGTTAACCTTATTTTCTAATAATGGGAGGTTCTGGTTTAAAGTAGCTACCACACCACTCCCAATGGTTCCAAAACCAATAAGTCCAATATTAACTGTTTCTTTCATTAAAAATACTTCCTGCTGCATTTATTTCCCTTAAATCTTAACCAATGCTATTTTATTTAATTAAAACCTATTTTAGATCCTCTAATTTAACTTTTATTCTGGGTAATTTATAAATTCCATCGAATCACACTTTCAAATGGTTAATTCTGGTTTAAGCTATTTTCAAGTCCTTTAATTTGACATATTCTCCCAATGATTCTCTGGTGGTTCCTACAATCAGGCGGTAGTGGGTTTTTTTACCCATAACCTTCTCCAGTTTTCCCCGGGCAAGGATCCTTTCCCCTTCCCTGGCCTGGCCAGAATAGGTGTGGGTGTAGGAGGCCACTTCTCGTAGGGGGACATCAGGGCCTTCCAGTATCTGGACATCTTCCAATTGGTAAACTGCGGGGTTATCAAAGGCAGCCAGGGCATCAGAAACCGTGGCCTCAATGGCTATGGTTCCACAGGGTTGGTAGGTCTCATTACCATAGGTCCCGCTGATTTCATTCCATTCTCTGGTGGCTAATATGTCGAACAGTGTCCCATCCACCACTCCCCGGTTATTTTTACGGTTCTCGTACCAGCGGAACTCATCATAACTAAGGGTACCATCCTTGATTCGCTTCGCATAAAGTTTAGCCCAATAACCATCCTCAATAGCCTTTAAATGACTTTTAGGGTCATTCTTAATTGATTCGAATGTTTCCATGGCCTTCAGGTGATTTTTGAGGCCGTAAACAACGAAGTCAATATCGGAAACCCGGGGATCGTATAGCTGGGGTAGTATAGATCCGGAAATACCCAAGTGTTTCATCTTGATTCCTGCCTCGTCCATGAAGGTTTCGGCCACCTTAATGACTTTAAGGAGCAGTTCATCGGGTGAAGAAAGTTCAAATATTTCCTGGAGACGATCCACTGGGCTTAAGATTTTTTCCACCCTATCACGGGGTGCACCCATCATTTTAACCCGGGTAACCTGGCAGTCAAAAAGATAATCCGGATAATTCCTCTCTAAAAAAGTGTAAGCCTGCTGGGAGTCTACCTTGGTATACCGGGAGCCATTGAGGGATCTTTCCCCCTTAGGATCTGGAATGTAACGTAAAAATGATTGTATTCGGTCATGGGGGTGTAGATAGGTAGTGGTGGCCAAGAAAAGATCATCCTTGGTGTAGATAAAGTCTCGGACTCTGGCTCGCATGAATTAATTTAATGCGGTGACCTATTATTAAATATGATAGTCCGAAGATTGGCACCAGGCCAGGACTTAAAGAAAGCTCTGGAAGATATAAGGGATGATGAAGACTTAAAATCAGGCATAATCCTGTGCATGGTGGGTAGCCTTCAAGATGCAGTTTTGAGAATGGCCGATGGAAGAGCAAAGGTTGTCAAGGGGCCCCTGGAGATAGTTTCGACCACGGGAACCCTGGCCACCAACGGGGTTCACATCCACCTGGCAGTGGCGGATAAAGAGGGGGCGGTTATTGGAGGACACCTTAAAACCGGCTGCCTGGTACACACCACAGCAGAAATCTGCATTGCCTCCTGTGACCTGGTTTTTCGGCGGGTGTTCGACCCGGAAACTGGTTACCGTGAACTGGAAACAGAGTAAATTTTAGGAAGGAGATAACCCGGGATAGGTGATGGCCAATCAGGTAAGGTGATCCCTTAACTGGTAATGTGATCCCCCCTAGTGAAAGGTTCCCCCAACATTATATTATTGGTCCACAGATGGGTATTGGTCCACAAATTATATCCACTCTGGAGAATAATAGAATTCACCTAAAGAT
>JADHEF010000862.1_pt1 | contig 24750 bp, 20 predicted proteins | sample 8952391 | NCBI WGS metagenome assembly JADHEF01 (sample SAMN16124439, study PRJNA663245) | bioreactor sludge metagenome | isolation source: sludge (nitrite) | place: India:Bengaluru | collected 2019-02-28 | reverse complement strand
CTGGCAAAACTGAAAGATCAGCCGATTATTTTTAAAATTGCCGGCAGTGGGGCAAACTTAGAGAATCCTGAAGTAAAAGCCCTATTTGAACAATTCGGGCTAGATAAAAACAAAGTGCATCTGCTCGATCAGGTTTCTGACATGCCGGCATTTTATCAGTCGGTGGATGCCTTTTTGATGACCTCAATTACCGAAGGCTTTCCCAATGTGCTGGTCGAAGCCATGGCATCCGGTCTGCCTTGTATCAGTACCGATGTCGGCGATGCCAAATATATAGTCGATGAGCTGGGTGTCATTGTGCCGCCACGCGATCCGGAGGCGCTGGCCAATGCCATTTTGGACTATATCCATTCCAGCCAGGCGGAAAAATTACAGTTGAAACAAGCCAGCCGTGCACGGGTGGAACAACATTTTAGTATTGAGAGCGTGAGTCAGCAGTATCTGGACATGTGGAGACAAGGTGCATGAAGTTTTTGATGATTTGTAGCTATCTGCCTTCAGCCTTGAACTTTAGGGGCAAACTGTTAGAAGCGATTCATGCTCAGGGTTATGAAATTCATGTGTTTGCACCGGACCTGACGGATTTTCCCGATGAATTAAAGCAGTTGCAGCAGTTGGGCTATCAGGTGCATGGCATCCCCATGCAGCGCGCAGGCACCAATCCATTGGCCGATCTTAAGCTGCTGCAAACCCTGTATCAGATGATCCGCCAGATTCAGCCGGATATGGTGCTGAGCTATACCATTAAACCGGTGATTTATGGCACTTTGGCGGCATGGCTGGCTCGGGTGCCGCAGCGTTTTGCCTTAATCACCGGACTGGGTTATGCCTTTCAAAATATAGAATCGGGCAAACGCAGTTTTTTTCAAAAACTGGTGCATGGCTTGTATGCCCAGGCACTGAAACATGCCCATAAAGTGTTTTTCCAGAATCCGGACGATCTAAAGCTGTTCCAGCAGATGCATTTGCTTGATTCAAGCAAGCCGACTGTGGTGGTCAATGGTTCAGGGGTGAATGTGCAGGATTTTGAGCTCATGCCTTTACCGCTCAATGAAGAAGGGCAGGTGAAAGCTTCTTTCTTGCTGATTGCCCGATTGCTCGGTGATAAAGGTGTACGCGAATATGCTGAAGCAGCCCGCATCATCAAGGTCCAATATCCTGAAACAGAATTTCATCTGGTCGGCTGGATTGATGACAATCCTTCTGCAATTTCGCAAGCTGAGCTGGATACCTGGATACAGGAAAAAACCGTGAAGTATTGGGGTAAACTGAGTGATGTACGTCCAGCCATCGCAGCAAGTTCGGTCTATGTATTGCCTTCTTACCGGGAAGGAACCCCACGTACCGTGCTGGAGGCCATGGCAATGGGTCGTGCGGTGATTACCACTGATGCCCCGGGCTGCCGTGAAACGGTGAGCAATGGCGTAAATGGCTATCTGGTGGCGGTCAAATCGGTCGATGATCTGGTGCAAAGCATGCAGTACTTTATTGAAGATCCCCAGCTGATTACCTATATGGGACAGCGTTCCCGTGAAATGGCACTCAATAAATATGATGTGCATCAAGTAAACCGGCATATGCTGACAGAAATGCAGATCATTGCTAAGCCATGACCGGGATGAATCGGCTGGACAGGATAAATAATTCAGAGATGGTCTTATGATCGTGAAATACATTAAAAGTGACTTGTATCGCTATACCGGAAAGATCAGCTTTAAACTCTTTTTAAAAAACTATTTGTTTAATCGTGGTTTTAACTTTTCAGTCTGGTTGCGACTCGCCAGCGCAAAATCCATTTGGGCAAAATTTGCCTATCCCATTTATTATTACAAGAAAAAGCAATACGGCATTGATATTCACATCACTACAAAGATTGGCTACGGTTTGTATATCGGTCATGGCGGGCCATTGGTGGTCAATCCTTCAACAGTCATTGGGAATAATGTAAATTTGTCGCAATTTAGCACCATTGGTGCGAATGGGGGGCGTCAGGCTGCCGAAATCGGCGATAATGTTTATATCGGTCCTCAGGTCTGTATTGTGAACCAGGTTAAAATTGGCTCCAATGCAACGATTGGCGCGGGCAGTGTCGTCACCAAGGATATTCCAGAAGGTGCCACCGCTGCGGGCAATTATGCAAAAGTGTTGCATATGAACAATCCGGGTGGCTTGGTGAATAGACGTTGGACCGATCTTGAATAGATCAAACGGGTGAAATGAATGTTAAAGCGTGTTCTGGATGTGGTGATTGCCTCGACGGCCTTGCTGCTGCTGTCTCCGTTATATCTGTTTGTGGCCTATAAGGTGCGTAAAAATTTAGGCTCACCGGTGCTGTTCCGCCAGGTGCGTCCGGGGCTGCATGGCAAACCCTTTGAAATGATCAAGTTTCGCAGCATGAAAGATGCGGTGGATGAAAACGGAAATCCATTACCCGATAGTGAGCGTCTCACCCCATTTGGTCAAATGCTGCGTTCAAGCAGTCTGGATGAAATGCCGGAACTGTGGAATGTAATTAAAGGTGAGATGAGTATCGTTGGACCACGGCCACTGTTAATGGAATATCTGCCTTTATACAATAGCCAGCAGGCCAAGCGCCATAATGTGCGTCCCGGCATGACCGGACATGCACAGGTCAATGGGCGTAATGCCATCAGCTGGGAAGAAAAATTCAAGCTGGATACCTGGTACGTCGAAAATCAGTCGCTGTGGCTGGACTTTAAAATTATGCTGAAAACCGTGAAAAAAGTGCTGGCCAAGGATGACATCAGTGCCGAAGGCGAGGCAACCATGACAAAATTTACCGGCACACCGGAACAGAAAAATGACTAAACTCTATGCCATATATGGGGCTTCAGGCTGTGGGCGTAGCCTGATGCCGGTGGCGCGGCAGCAACTGGCCCGTGAACAGGACCCATCTGAAATTGTTTTTATTGATGATGCACAGACTGCCATCACCACGGTCAATGCTCATCGTGCCATGAACTATGCCAGCTTTCTGGTTGAACCCGCTGTGCAAAAACAGGTGCTGATTGCAATTGCCAATAGCCAGGTGCGTGAAAAAATCGCCAATCGCCTGGAAGCGGATGGTATTCAGCTCTGGTCGGTTATGGCAGATAATGTGGTGCTGATGGATGATGCCCAGATTGCAGCTGGTGCAGCCCTGAGTCCATTTGTGACTATTACCTCGAATATTAAAATTGGAAAATGCTTCCACGCCAATTTATACAGCTATGTCGAGCATGATTGCGTGATTGGGGATTTCGTTACCTTTGCACCAGGGGTAAAATGCAACGGCAATATTCATATTCAAGACCACGCCTACATTGGTGCCGGTGCCATGATCAAGCAGGGCAGCCCCGATCAACCTTTGGTTATCGGTCGTGGTGCGATTGTCGGTATGGGCGCCGTGGTGACCAAAAGTGTGCCGGCTGGCGTTACCGTGGTGGGCAATCCGGCGCGTATCGTTGAATCCAGATAGAATTTAAAGCTAGGAAAATTCCATGTTAAACAGTGCATTTGAGCCGTGGCCAAGTTTCACGCAAGCAGAGGCAGATGCGGTTTCAAAAGTCCTTTTATCCAATAAAGTGAATTACTGGACCGGTCAGGAATGTCGTGAATTTGAAAAGGAATTTGCACAATTTGCCGGAACGGATTATGCCGTGGCTGTGGCGAATGGCACCGTAGCGCTGGATCTGGCTTTAAAAGCACTGGGCATTGGTCAGGATGATGATGTGATTGTCACCTCACGCACCTTTTTAGCATCTGCAAGTTCAATTGTGATAGCCGGGGCCAATCCGGTTTTTGCCGATGTTGAACTGGATTCACAAAACATTTCACGCCGTAGCATTGAAGCCGTATTAACCCCAAAGACCAAAGCCATTATCTGCGTACATCTGGCCGGCTGGATGTGCGATATGGACCCGATCATGCAATTGGCCGAGGAAAAAGGCCTCTATGTGATTGAAGACTGCGCTCAGGCGCATGGCGCAATGTATAAAGGCAAATCAGCAGGCTCGATTGGTCATATTGGTGCTTGGTCTTTCTGTCAGGACAAGATCATGACCACGGGCGGTGAAGGCGGCATGGTCACCACCAACGATGAAGCACTGTGGAAAAAAATGTGGTCGTATAAAGACCATGGCAAAAACTTTGACAGCGTCTACAACACGCAGCATCCTCCAGGATTCCGCTGGTTGCATGACTCTTTTGGCACCAACTGGCGCATGATGGAAATGCAGGCGGTGATCGGACGACTCCAGCTGAAACAGATGCCTGAATGGACAGCCAAACGCCTTGAAAATATGCATAAAATTCAAAATACCTTCGCCAATAGTCCCTATTTTACAGTGCATCGTCCATCAGAGGACTATGTGCATGCGGCTTATAAGTGTTATGTGCAAGTCAATAGCGATGCATTGCCTGAAGGCTGGTCACGGGATCGCATCATGGCTGAAATTAATGCCTTGGGGGTGCCGTGTTTTAGCGGTTCATGTTCGGAAGTGTATCTGGAAAAGGCATTTGAGCATACGCCTTGGCGTCCAGAACAGCGTTTGCACAATGCGCAAGCTTTGGGTGAAAGCAGCCTGATGTTCCTGGTCCATCCAACCTTGTCTGAACAGAGCATGCAAAAAACCGTGACTGCAATTCAGACGGTGATGGCAGATATTTAAAGCGGAAAGGGCGTATAATATGCGCCATTCAGTTTTCTGACTTTTACCGATTTAGAGCCCTTTGTGAAAGACATCATCCGATATTTAGCATCTTTGCCGCGTCGCCAAAAACAAATCGTGTTGGTGGCGATGGATATCTGTGTTTTGCCTGTGATCATGTGGCTGGTCTATGCCATCCGTTTGGCAACGCCAAACGTTGCAGTCATGCAGGGGCTTGATTTCTGGTATGTCTATGTCGGCGTTTTTGGTGTTCTGGTTTTTACCTTATTGGGTATTTATAGCGCCATTGTCCGTTCATTTAACGAAGACTATTTGCTGCGTCTATCCATTGCGACCTTTATCCAGATTGTGGGTTTGTATGCCATAAAAAAACTCAATCTGGCATTTATTCCCATGAGTATTCCACTCATGTACGGCTTTGTGCTGTTCTCTTACATGTGGTGGAGCCGCGCGGTGATTCGTTATGCCACGCTGCGCACTTTTGCCAAAAAACAGAACCGTAAGCGGGTCGCCATTTATGGCGCAGGGCTGGCAGGTCAACAGATTGCGGCTGCCCTGCATCGATCGGATGATTATCTGCCGATTTGTTTTATTGATGATAAAGCCTCGCTGCACGGTCAGTCCCTCAGCGGTTTAAAAATTTATGCGCCGAAAAAAGCCTTGGGTAAATTAGGCAAATTTCATATTGAAGAAATCTTGCTGGCCATGCCTTCAGTCGGTCGGGCGCGTAAAAAAGAGATGATTGAATTCTTTGAGCTGGCTGATGTCAAAATCATGGAATTGCCGGGCGTGACCCAACTGGTCGGGGGGCAGGTGCAGGTTTCCGATATCCGTGAAGTAGATATTATTGACTTGCTGGGCCGTGACCCTGTACCGCCAAAGTCGGAACTCCTAGAAAAAAACATTAAAAATAAAGTGGTGATGGTGACCGGGGCAGGCGGCTCGATTGGTTCGGAACTGTGTCGCCAGATTGTCAAACATCAGCCAAAACTATTGGTTCTGTTTGAAATGTCAGAGTTTGCGCTGTATTCGATTGACCGTGAGCTGCAAAATTCGGGTATCCAGGTTGTTCCTGTTCTGGGTTCTGTCACCAATCAGGCCAAATTAGAACGTATTATTGCCGAGTATCAGGTACAAACGGTCTATCATGCCGCAGCTTACAAACATGTGCCATTGGTGGAAGCCAATCCGTTTGAAGGCATTTATAACACCTCGATTGGCACTGCACGCAGTGTCGATGCAGCGGTGAATCAAGGGGTGGAAACCTTTGTTTTAATTTCCACCGATAAAGCCGTGCGCCCGACCAATGTCATGGGTGCGTCTAAACGGATGGCGGAACTGTACTGTCAGGGTCTGGCTGCAACAAATCCGCAAACACAAATCAGTATCGTGCGTTTTGGCAATGTCTTAGGTTCATCGGGTTCCGTGGTGCCGCTGTTTAAAAAGCAGATCGCCCAAGGCGGACCGGTCACGGTAACCCATCTTGAAGTGACTCGTTACTTTATGACCATTCCTGAGGCTGCACAGCTGGTGATTCAGGCAGGGGCCATGGGTACAGGTGGTGACGTATTTTTACTTGATATGGGAGAGCCGGTAAAAATTGTCGATTTGGCCAAACAGATGATTCGCTTAAGCGGTTTTCGTCCTATTGATGAAAATGGCCTGGGTGATATCGAGATTCAGTTTACTGGACTTCGTCCGGGTGAGAAGTTGTATGAAGAATTGTTGATTGATCAGGAAAATGTAGAGAAGACTGAACATGAACGGATTTTAAAGTCTTTTGAAAAGTTCTATAGTTACAATGAAATATCTCATGTTTTTAATGATTTAAAAATGTATGTAAATCAAAATCAAATACCTGAATTATTAAACATATTAGTTCAATATGTGGATGACTATAAATCTAATTTAAAATCAATAAATTAAATGGCTTTTTTTTAGGGGATAATGTGAATTTTTTAAAAAAAACGGGACTTTACTTTTTATAACTACTATAATTGTGCACAATTTATGTTAATACTACTGCATATAATAGTTTTTTAGTCATTAATTTATGATTAACCAAGAATATTTAGAGCCTAATTTTACTTATGGAAGTTTTTTCTAGAAGAATTGTGTCCAATTCCCTATGGATGATGCTTGAGAAAATTATCTCAATATTTGGGTTGATTTTCGTCACTTCCTATGTGGCAAAATATATTGGACCAACTAATTTCGGAAAAATAGCATTAGCAACAACATTATTTACATTTGTCCAAACTCTAACTTGGTTTGGTAATCAAGAAATTCTATTTAAACGTGTCAGTAAGAATCATCAGTCTGGATTAAATTATTTATTTAATACTCAAAGAGTAAGATTTTATTTATTTTTGTTCATGAGTGTACCTATATTATTAGGATTATATATTTTTACTGATTTATTAACACTTATTTTTGGTATAGCTACAGCATTAGCAACATATTTTATTACGCAAGATATTTATGCAATTTACAATAACGCTGTTCTTCATTCATATATCAATGCAATTGTGAACATGGTTGGTTTGTCAATTGCATTAGCAGTACGATATGTGATTGTTGTATTCGAAATGGAATACGCCTATCTTTCCATTCCTATAGTATTAGTCACGTTGATTCCATATTTGCTAAAGCAATATTGGTTTAACCGAGATCACAAAGCACAGTTTTTTAATCAAAGTAAGTATAGAAAATATTATTTTTTAGCCGGTGGATCTTTGGTTGTTTCAACTTTGGCCGTCAGTTTTTATACACAAATCACTAGTTTAATACTAGCAAGACTGACCTCTCTAAAAGATCTTGGAATTTATGCCGTAGCTGTTACGCTAGGTACTGCTTGGTCATTTATTAATTTTTCTATTATTACGTCAGTCTTGAGTAAGGTATATAGAGAAAAAGATGATTATCAATCCTATTATATAATTGCACAACTTAATCTGATTATTATAGTTGTCTCATTATTTGTAATAATGTTTTTGGCGAAATTTGGTCAATGGATTATTAATATTTTATATGGTTCTGCATATCAAGAAGCACATTATTTAATTATTGTACTTGGGCTTTCTACATTATGTAGCGGATTAGGAACTATTGCAGCACGCTTGATGATTAAAGAAGAAAGTTATTCTTATATTTCTAAAAAAATGTTAGCTGTAGCATGTTCGGCACTTCCAATTTCATATGTCATGGTTTCACTTTATGGGCTGAAGGGTGCAGCATACAGTGTGCTGCTGATTGAATTCCTTTCACTCACCGTATTTAATTATTTTTATCGAAATGGACTAATTTTTAAAATTCATTTTTTCCCATTTTTTAAACACTCATTAAAATTTAAACTCCAGGAAGAACAATGTTGAATATTACAGTAGTTGGTACAGGCTATGTTGGTTTATCAAATGCCGTACTTTTTGCGCTTCAACATAAAGTTATCAGCTTAGATATCGATGCAAAACGTGTAGAATTGATTAATCAGCGTTTGTCTCCTATTGTTGATGAATATATTGAAAAAACATTAAAATCTCCGGATTTGAACCTAACTGCTACGCTTGATGCGCAGCATGCATATCAAGATGCGGATTATATTATTGTAGCTACGCCAACTAACTACGATTCTGAAAGCAATTATTTTGATACCTCATCAATTGAAAATGTTATTGATCAAATTGTACCGATTAACCCTAAAGCCACGATTATTATTAAATCTACAATTCCTGTTGGCTATACGGCACAGTTAAAGAAAAAATTAAACAATGAACAAATTGTGTTTGTGCCAGAATTTTTACGTGAAGGTAAGGCATTATATGACAACTTATATCCATCACGCATTATTATAGGTGAAAAGTCCGAGCGTGGTGAAGCGATTGCACAGCTTTATTTAAATGTAACTGTAGAAAAAGCTGCTCCAACCTTATGTATGGAGTCGACTGAGGCAGAAGCGGTAAAATTATTCTCAAATACTTATCTTGCTATGCGAGTTGCTTATTTTAATGAGTTAGATACTTATTGTGCGAAACATAATTTAAATAGTTTTGATATTGTCCGTGGGGTAGGACTCGATCCGCGTATTGGTCAACATTATAACAATCCATCCTTTGGATATGGTGGCTATTGTTTACCTAAAGATACAAAACAGTTGTTAGCTAATTATAAAGATGTGCCACAGAACCTTATTCAAGCGATTATTCATTCGAACCAAACACGCAAGCAATTTATAGTCAAAGAAATATTAAAAAAACGTCCGAATACAGTGGGTATTTACCGGCTAACTATGAAATCAGGATCGGATAATTTCCGTGATTCTGCAATACAAGACATTATGCGAGATTTGAAAGAGTACAACATAAATGTAATTGTCTATGAGCCAACATTAACAGTTGAATCATATGAAGGGTATAAAATTCAGAATAGCCTAAACGATTTTTTGATGATATCTGATGTAATTCTAGCAAATCGTATGCATGATGATTTAAAAGAAAGTCAATTGAAACTTTATACACGTGATTTGTTTGGTGAGAATTAAGTAAATGCAAAATCAACCTTTAGTCACCGTATATATTCCAACGTTCAATCGACTTGAGTTGCTCAAACGTGCGGTAAAATCAGTACAAGATCAGACTTATCAAAATTTGGAAATCATTATTGTAGATGATTGCTCGACTGATGCTACGTATGAGTATTTAGAACAATTAGTCAAAGAAGATAACCGTGTTAGATATTTCTTAAAAGAAAAAAACAGTGGTGCTTGTGTAAGTCGTAATATTGCTATTGAAAATGCAAAAGGTGAATTTATAACAGGATTGGATGATGATGATTATTTTAAAACGCATCGAATTAAAGATTTTGTTGAAAGAGCAAACATAGAGAAAAATGATGTAATATTATTTAGTAATTATATAGAAAAAAACTATGATGTAGAAAAATCTACTATTTTAAAGAAAAAAAAAGTAACTTTTAAAGATTTATTAATTAATAACCATGTTGGAAATCAAATCTTTATCCGAGTAGATATTATGAAAATTATCGGAGGATTTGATGAAGAACTTGAAATTTGGCAAGATTTGGATTTCTGGATTCGTTTATCACAAAAATATGAATTTTCTTATGTAGATAATTATAGTTATGTGATCGATGTTACTGGTGATATCGTTAGAATAACAAATACAAAAATTAATAAAATGAAGAATTCATATTTGAAAATTGTATATAAGAATAACTTGAATGCTAATGATGCTATTTTACTTAAGCATCATTTTTTATATTACAACTATAAAGATATTAGAATGTTGGAATTGATAAAAATGTTTTTTTTAAGACCAAGTTTTCTGGTGGTAAAAACCATAGTTAAGAGGTTATTTCTTTGAAGTATAAATCTTTCTCCTACTTTTTCTATCTTATATTTGTATTAACTTTTTTGAATATCGAAGCTTATTCAAATTACAACTCTTTTTCTCTGGGTTCAACATTAACTGGTGGATTAATGCTGGGAAGCTGGATTATAGATACGGTTAGTGCTCGGAAAATAAAAATAAAAGAGTTTGCTTTTTTATCGCTAGCTATATTTGTTGCATATATTTGTTTAAATGTATTTTGGAGTGTTAATTTAGAGTTATCAATTTTATTTTTAAATAGATTTTTTCTTTGTTTTATTTTTTTTATTATATCTTTTGATATTTTAGATGATATTGAAAGAATCATAAAGGCAATTAATTTTTATACAATTTCTATTTTTATCTTATGTTTAGGTGCAGGTTATAATGTTGTTAATAAAATACCTTTTGAAGGTACTGTTGATAGATTCACTGTTAATGGTATAGATCCTAATGATTTTGGAATAATTTTATTAAGTGGTCTTATATTGAATGTTTTTCCTTTGCTTTATGAAAAAAGTAGAATAAGAAATATTAAATTTATATTTATAGCAACTATCTTTACTATTTTTATTCTTGCTACATCATCTAGAGCTGTTTTTTTTGGTTTATTATTGGTTTGTTCAATTTTATTATTTAAATTTTTAAAAACTAAACCTATTTATTTTTTCGTTGTAATACCAGTAATAGGTTGTTTTTTACCTTATGCATTAAGTTTTGTTCCAGAAAGAAGTTTAGAAAGATTGGCTGGTCAGAGTGTTCTCGAAGATGGTGGAAGTGGACGATCTGATATATGGTTACAAGTAATTGAAATCAGTTCTGATCGTTTTTTATTTGGTTATGGTTTTAATACATTAAGGCATGCTATTGGATGGGAAGCTCATAATACCTTTCTATCTATATTATTTGGTGGTGGTTTTGTTGGACTTTTAATTTGGTTAAGTTTCTGGTTTTTTATTTTATATACAACATTTTTGATTAAAAATTTTAATTATAGAATAATTTTTCTTTGCATTTTTTTTGTATTGCTAATTGGAAACTTAACATTAAATTGGGAAGTACGGAAAACGATGTACTTTATATTTGCGATTTTGTTAAAATTACAAAGCATTTTAAACAAAAGGTAGTAATGCGGTGAAAAAGATAGTATTTATTCTACCTACACTCAATATAGGTGGTATTGAGAAAGTAACTTTAGATTTAATCGAGAGTTTAAAAAATATATATGAAATACATTTAATTGTGCTAAATTATGATGGGAAAGGATTTTTATGTCCGGAAGGAATATATTTTCATAATTTAAACGTTCGTAGAGCTAGATATGCATTTTTTGAAATTAATAAAATTCTTGAAAATTTTATTAATGAGATTGTCTTTTCGCCTGTAAGTTATATAACAATAATATTAGCTTTTTTGAAAATAAAAAAAAAATTCATACTAATTTCTGTAGAGCATGGTCTAGTTTCATATAGGCTTAAAGATATAGAATCTTTTTTTTATAAATTTTTTTATAAATCTCTATTAAAAAAATCTTTTAATTATGTTGATAGATTTATTTTTGTTTCTCAAGCAGCTAAAAAAGATTGGATGGATTATTTTAAATTTAATTTTAATGATGCAGATGTTATCTATAATAAAATTGATTTTGAAATGATTGATAAAAAAATAAATGATTCTAATGTTGATATTAAAGATTATTTTTTAAATTTAATATCAAATAAGAAAACTATTATTTCCGTTGGTCGATTAAGTAAAGAAAAAAATATTATTCTAGGATGTGAGGCTTTTTTACGATTCAAAGAAAAGTATCCGAACTCTATTTATATTATATTGGGTGATGGAGAGGAAAGACAAAAAATTGAAAATTGGATACATGAAAATGGCATGAAAAATTCTATTATATTGATGGGGTTTCAAAAAAATCCATATTACTTTTTGTCAAGATCAGATATGTTGTTAATAACATCTCATCATGAGGCTCTACCAACGATTGTCATTGAAGCATTATTTATGAATAAATTTATTGTTTCAGTTAATTGCCCAGGAGGCATAAAGGAAATATGTAAAAATTTACCTAATGCAAATATTGTTTCCAATGGTTCAATTGTCAATATTTCAAATTCTATGCATTATTTTGCAGAAAACAATGATATTGTTGAAAGTAAAAATACGATGTTAGAAAAATTTGGTAATATTAATATTATTGAAAGTTATATCAGAATTATTGAGTCGTATAATGTTTAGTATTGTAGTTCCTATTTATAATAAGGAGTTCTTTCTCGAGGACTGCTTGAATAGCATAAAAAATCAAAATTTCACGTATTTTGAAATTATTTTAGTCAATGATGGTTCGACTGATTCAAGTTTGAAGATTATGAAGGATTTTAAAGATGAAAATCCTTTATTAGATATTTTAATTATCGATCAGAAAAATCAAGGTGTGTCTGCAGCAAGAAATAATGGTATAAAAAATTCTAAATATGATTTTTTATGCTTTTTAGATGCTGATGACTTTTGGATAGAAAACCATCTTTATGAAATATCATTGTTAATTTCAGATTTTTCGGAAGCTTCTATCTTTTCTTCTTCATTTATTGTTAGAAAAAAAAATAATACTACTATTAATAAAATTTGTGATATAGAAAGAGGTTATGTAACCAATTTTTTTGAATCTAGTTTAAAAAATGATGTTGTTATTTCCTCAAATGTATGTGTAAGAAAAAAATGTTTCATAGATGTTTCATTTCCTGTAGGTGTAACACTGACTGAGGATTTATATGTTTGGGTAACTTTAGCTCTAAAATTTAAATTTGCTTATAATAATTCAGTAACTGTTGTTGTAAATCAATTTGATGATAATTCAAGAGCTAAAAGGTATGAGCAATTGCCTTATGTCGTATTAAGTTATTTTAAAAATGATGATTTTTATGTCAAAAAATTTATTTCTTATGTTTCTCTCGCACATTTGTATGTCTACAAATCGAACAATAATATTTTTAATTATTTAAAGTTTTCATTATTTATTTTTAAATTTAATAAAAAGCTTTTTTTATTTTCTTTTTTTATATTATTTATTCCTACGTTTATTTTACATTTTTTAAAAAAATTTAAATCATTTTTTTTGAGTTAGCATTATGAGTAAGATCTTTTTTATAGGTACAACTGCATCTAATTTATATCTATTCCGCAAAGATTTTATCATTTCTTGTATCAATAAAGGCCATCAAGTTTATGCTTTAGTCTCTGAATATGATGATACTTGGTTAGAGAAAATAAAAAGTTTGGGTGCAGAAGTTATCACGTATGAATTAAGTCGCAGTGGATTAAATCCATTGAATGATTTAAAAACACTATTTCAGCTAAAGAAAATAATTTCAAATTATCAGCCTGATATTGTTTTTTCATTTTTTACAAAACCTGTCATTTATGGTTCTTTAGCTGCTCGTTTGAGTAAAGTTCCAAATGTAATTGGCATGATTGAAGGACTTGGCTCTCCATTTACAGAACACCCAACTGGTCAAAGCTTAAAAATGAAACTTGTACAATTTTTTCAAGTTTCGCTTTACCGGATTGTATTTCCATTTATCGATAAAATTATTTTTTTGAATGATGATGATCCGAAGGATTTAATCATTTCAAAAAAAATATATCATCGTAAAGATGCAATTCAAGTTCTCGGGGGGATTGGATTAAAACTTGAAGATTATCCATATAGCCCTTGGGATACTTCATCAAATATTTCATTTGTAATTGTTGCAAGGTTATTGGTTGAAAAAGGTATTTATGAATATTTAGCAGCAGCTAAAATTGTAAAAGAAAAATATCCGAATGTTTATTTTAAAATTATTGGTAGTTTAGATACACAAAATCCATCGGGACTTACACAAGATGAATTAGATAATGTAATTCAATCTGGTGTGATAGAATATAAAGGCTTTACTAATCAAATTGCTGAAGAACTAAAAAATTCTAGCGTCTTTGTTTTACCTTCGTATCGTGAGGGGGTTCCTCGTAGTACTCAGGAGGCTATGGCAATTGGACGGCCTGTGATTACTACTGATGTTCCAGGGTGCAGAGATACTGTCATCAATGGTGTAAATGGATTTTTGACTCCTAAATGGGATGTAAATGCATTAGCGAATAAAATGATATATTTTATTGAACACCCAGAACAAATTAATATTATGGGACAAGAAAGTTATAAAATGGCTCAAGAAAAATTTGATGCTGAAAAGGTAAATGTTAAGTTGTTGAGAATAATGGATATATGTAATTGATACGGGAAAGGTTATTTTATTATTCTGATTTTTTATATTGTACTTTATAAATAGAAAATCTTTGAAATAATTTTATCACCTAAATTATGTACTACAACATATTGTACAATATATGATGCATTTATATTTCATTTCAGTAAATAACTGGAAATTTCAGTATATAATTGAAAGCTGTAAAGATATGTAAAAACTTTCATTGTGGAATAGTTTTTACTATTTTTTCCTCGTGAAATTCACAGTATACTTCAAGTTAAGCTTAAAATATTTTAAAGCTATAAATGCTACAGAAACTAACAGTTAGATAAAATTTCAGTGCTCATATTTTTTAATCTGATGAGTAAACTTGATTATTTAAGGGTAGGGTAGGGGTAATGAAACGACTCTTGGATATTATTATTGCTATTTTAGCATTAATTGTCTTATCTCCGATATTTCTATGGGTATCTCACAAAGTAAAAAGAAATCTAGGTTCACCAATTTTCTTCTTACAAGAACGTCCAGGTAAGAACGGTAAACTTTTTAAAATGATCAAGTTCCGTTCTATGAAGGATGCCTTTGATAAAGAAGGGAATCCTTTACCAGATGAACATCGAATAACACCATTTGGTCAAAAGTTGCGCTCTACCAGCTTAGATGAAATGCCTCAGCTCATTAATGTTTTAAAAGGTGATATGAGTATTGTAGGCCCTCGTCCTATGCTAAAAGAATTTGTTGAGCTTTATTCACCTGAACAAGCACGTCGTTTGGAAGTTCGTCCTGGTATGACTGGTTTGGCACAAGTGAGTGGTCGAAATGAACTAGATTATGAAGAACGTTTTAAGTGTGATGTTTGGTATGTAGATAATCATTCTGTTTTGGTTGATTTTAAAATTATGTGGAAAACAGTTGGTGTCATGACTAAGCGAGAAGGGATTAATGCCCCTGGACATGTGGGTCCATCTTTATTTAAAGGTAATGCCCCTCAAGTTCAGTCTGAAAAAGTAGAATCTTAAACTTCACATCAAAAGTTACATTTTAAGTTATGATTAAAAAAGCCATTCTCCCGGTTGCAGGTCTGGGCACTCGTTTTTTACCTGCCAGTAAATCCATTCCTAAAGAAATGGTCACTGTGGTTGACCGTCCAGCCATTGAATACGTGGTACGTGAGGCTGTCACAGCAGGCATTGAACAGATTATTCTAGTAACCCATTCTTCCAAAGCCTCCATTGAAAATTATTTTGACCGGAACTTTGAGCTGGAAACGACTTTAGAAAACAAAAAGAAATTCGATTTACTTAAAGAAATTACCGAAATTTTACCGCCGCATGTCAGTGTGGTGAGTGTACGTCAGCCACAACCACTCGGTTTAGGTCATGCCGTGCTCTGTGCCAAAGATGTGATTGGAGAAGATGCCTTTGCAGTTTTACTGCCTGATGTATTGGTGAAAGATTCTGATCCGGTCAATGACCTAAGTTTGATGATTCAACGTTTTAACGCATCTCAATCTTCACAAATTATGGTGGAAGCTGTGCCGGATCATCTGGTCGATCAATACGGCATTGTCGATGTTGCAAGCTCACCTTTAGAAGGTGAAAGTAGCGTAATGCAGGGGATTGTAGAAAAACCGGCAGTCGGTACGGCACCTTCCAATCTTTCCGTCGTAGGGCGTTATGTGTTACCTGCCAAGATTATGCAGTTATTGGAAAATACCCCCAAAGGTGCAGGCAACGAAATTCAGCTCACCGATGCGATTGCGGAATTACAAAAGACGGAAACAGTTGAAGCCTATCGAATGAAAGGTCAAACCTTTGACTGCGGCAGCAAACTGGGTTATCTCAAAGCCGTGTTACATTATGGTGTAGATCATCCTAAATTGGGTGAGGACTTTAAAGCACTCATCCGGGAACTTGCATTATAAGGCGGTGAATAATGAAGGTTGCAGTATTTGGACAAACCCTGTACTCAGGTGTTCTGTCAGCATTGTTGGCCGAATGTGGCCATCAGGTGTATTGGTGTGATTTTCTAAAAAAAAGTGCTTTAGAACACGCTTATGCCCAAGATGATGCAGTCAAACAGTTACTGGATAAACAGGAAAAAAATGGGTTTTTAAAATACTGTCACCTGAATGATATTGCCCTGGATATGGATGCCTATTTCTTTAGTTTTAATCCGACTGAAGAAAATTTAGGTATAGAAATATTAAAAGAAATCGGTCAGCGTCAAATTATTCATCCTAAACTGATGATTAACGCGTCCACGCTAGGCTTGCATGGTACGGACAAATTACAAAAGTATTTACCTGAAGATGACTGGGTGTATTTACCCGATATTATTCAGGAGGGGAATGCTTTGGCCAGCATGACTCAAGCCGAACAGTTGATTGTGGGCTGTGAGCAAAGCAAGGTTCAACTCAAAATCCAGGAATTATTGCGTCCATTATTTCCGCGCCATCAGCAATATTTATTTATGCCCATTTTAGATGCCGAATTTACCAAACTCAGCATTTCAGGCATGTTGGCGACACGCATTAGCTATATCAATGATTTAGCCGTAGTTGCGGAAAAACTGGGAATTGATATCGAGCATGTGCGGCAGGGCATGGCAGCGGATAGCCGGATCGGGTCGTCGTATCTGTATCCGGGAGCAGGTTTTGGCGGAGAGAATTTCTCGCATGATATTCTTACTTTGGCCAATACCGTGTCCGGTACAGGAACGAAAAGTCAGCTGTTGGCGCAGGTTTGGGAAATCAATGAACAGCAAAAAGAGCTACTGTTTAGAAAACTATGGAATTATTATCATGGCGATTTAAAAGCTAAAACGGTAGCAATTTGGGGTGCCTCTTTTAAAGAAAATACGGCACGTATCCAGCAATCCCCGATTCATACCATGCTGAAAGCCTTATGGGCGCAAGGCGTGACGGTCAAACTGCATGATCCGCAGGCATTGGCGGAAATTGAGAAAGTCTATGGACATCGTGCGGACCTGATTTATTGTACAGACCAGTATGAAGCCGTAAACGGCGCACATGCCTTATGCCTGTTAACTGCCTGGAAACAATATTGGAGTCCCGATTACCCAACTTTATTAAAAATAATGCAGCATCCGCTGATTTTGGATGGTCGAAATATTTATGATCCAGACTATGTGAAAGCACAGGGATTTGCCTATATGGGGGTAGGGCGTTAATGATGACTCAAACACAACTTTATCCAGTAGAAGAGACACATTCAGTTCTAGGTAAGTTATTAAGTTTAAAAAATGAATTAAAAAATAAACATTTAACCGATTTCTTTGCGGAAGAAGATGACCGTTTTCAAAAATTTTCTGTAAATTTAGACAATGTAGTTTTTGATTTTAGCAAGCATCGGGTCAATCAGGCTGTAATTGACCGTTTGGTTGAATGGGCCAATGCACAACAGCTCAAGCCCTGGATTAAACGGCTGTTTTCCAGTGAAGCCATTAACTATACCGAACAGCGTGCGGCGATGCACTGGGCATTACGTTTGCCTCCACATAATCAACAGCATGCTGAAGTTGCAGCGCAGGTTCATCAGCAACTTCAGCGCATGTATGCCTTGGTGGAAAAAATTCATGCCGGTCAATTTCGCGGTGCGACCGGTGAAGTGATTCAGGATGTGGTCAATATTGGTGTTGGAGGGTCGGATCTTGGGCCAGTGATGGTTAGTCACGCGCTATCTGATTTTAAAAAACAGACCGCCAAGCCTTTAAATGTACATTTTGTCTCGACCATGGATGGCAGCCAGCTGTCAGCATTGCTGCATCAGCTGCGCCCTGAAACCACTTTATTTATTATCTCGTCCAAGTCTTTTGGCACCATTGATACCTTATCCAATGCGCAAACCGTGCGTTTATGGCTGGAAAAAGCCTTAGGTCAGCATCCACATATTCTCAAGCACCATTTTATCGGAGTCTCGACCAAACCTGAGAAAATGACCGAATGGGGCATTGCTCCTGAAAATCAGTTGTTGCTCTGGGACTGGGTCGGCGGACGTTATTCGCTCTGGTCATGTATTGGCTTGCCGATTGCATTAACCATTGGGGTTGAAGGCTTCAAGCAGCTGCTGGCCGGGGCTTATGCGATGGATCAACATTTCCAGAATGCCCATTTTGCACAGAATATTCCGGTATTGATGGGCTTGTTGGGCGCCTGGAATACCAACTTTCTAGATATCCAGACCCATGCCATTTTGCCTTATGATGGCCGTTTAAAATACTTTGCGGCCTATTTACAGCAGCTGGAAATGGAATCAAATGGTAAATCGATTCAACGTACAGGTGAACACGTTGAAACCAATACTTGCCCGATTGTGTGGGGAGAGGTTGGACCCAATGCCCAGCATGCTTTCTATCAGTTATTGCATCAAGGTACACAAGCGGTCAGCTGTGATTTTATTGCACCAGTAAAACGCTATAATGCCCAGCAATTTACTTATGTAGACAATGCCGATGCCTTGATTGAGCAGCACCATTTGGCACTGTCCAACTGTCTGGCACAGTCGCGCTTGCTGGCATTTGGCAATCAGGCCTTGGATCAGGCTGAACTCGATCATTTACCTGCCTATAAACAATATGCAGGCAATCAGCCCAGTAGCACCATTTTACTTAAAGAGCTGACACCTTATAGCTTAGGTATGTTGATTGCCATGTATGAACATAAAGTGTTTGTGCAGTCAGTGCTGTGGAATATCAATCCCTTTGATCAATGGGGGGTTGAAAAAGGCAAGGAAATTGCCAATCAGCTGCTGCCGATTTTAAGTGGCGAAAGTCAGAATATTTCAAACCTGGATGTCTCGACTCAAGGTTTATTAAAGATACTATTAGGAAAAACCCATGGCTAAAATTTTAGTGACTGGCGGTGCAGGCTATATTGGCTCGCATACCTGTGTGGAACTGTTAAATTCAGAGCATGATGTCATTGTGCTGGATAATCTCTGCAATAGTTCGGAAGAATCTTTAAACCGTGTACAACAGATCTGCGGAAAAAACCTGACTTTTGTGCAGGGTGACATTCGTGATGCACAGATTCTAGATCAGGTTTTTCAGCAGTATCACATTGATGCGGTGATTCATTTTGCCGGTTTAAAAGCGGTAGGGGAAAGCCAGCAAATTCCACTGGCTTATTTTGACAATAATATTTCTGGCTCCATTCAACTGGTACAGGCCATGCAGCGCGCAGGGGTATTTAATCTGGTCTTCAGTTCCTCGGCTACAGTGTATGATGAGGCCAATGTATCACCTTTAAATGAAGACATGCCTACAGGTATGCCAAGTAATAACTATGGCTATACCAAACTGATGGTTGAACAGCTTTTACAGAAATTGTCCCTAGCAGATGAACGCTGGTCGATTGCTTTATTACGTTATTTCAATCCAGTCGGTGCGCATAAAAGTGGTCGTATTGGAGAAGATCCGCAAGGTATTCCGAATAACCTGATGCCATTTGTCACTCAAGTCGCAGTGGGCCGTCGTGAAAAACTGGCGATCTTCGGCAATGATTACGATACCGTTGACGGGACTGGCGTGCGCGATTATATCCATGTGGTGGATTTGGCGAATGCGCATTTGTGTGCCTTGAATAATCGCCTTATGGCAAAAGGCTGTCGTGCCTGGAATATTGGAACCGGTCAGGGTTCATCGGTTTTAGAAGTGGTGAAAACGTTTGAACGGGTCAACCATGTCCCGGTCGCCTATAGCATTGAGCCGCGTCGTGAAGGCGATGTAGCGACTTCATTTGCAGACAATAGCCGTGCTGTGCAAGAGTTAGGCTGGAAACCGCAATATACTCTGGAAGATATGCTGGCGGATAGCTGGAACTGGCAAAAGCAAAATCCGAATGGTTATCGCAACCAGTAGATATCAAAAAGGAGCTTTCGATCAAGCTCCTTTTTTAATACCAGCAATCCTTAGCCTTGAATCAATTGGGTCAGCTCATCGACATAGTCCTGCATCGGTCGTGGATTTTGGTCACGACGGCTTTCAATATTCAGGCGTAATAATGGTTCGGTATTGGATGCACGAACATTGACACGCCATGCGCCAAAATCCAGGCTCACACCGTCCGTTTGATCAATGGCTGGATGTTGATCAGCATAATGATCAAAAATCTTTTGAATGGTCGTTTGGGTATCTGCCACTTTGAAGTTGATTTCGCCTGAGCATGGGAATTTTGCAATCATTTCTTCTACCAGGGTAGACAACGGTTTTTGGGTTTCAGACAATACCGACACCGCTAACAGCCATGGAATCATGCCGCTGTCGCAATAGGCAAAGTCACGGAAATAGTGGTGTGCAGACATTTCCCCGCCATACACGGCATTATGCTCACGCATTTTTTCTTTAATGAAAGAATGACCGGATTTAGACTGGATCGCTTCACCCTGGTATTGTTCAACAATATCAAAGGTATTCCAGACCAGGCGAGGGTCATGCACAATTTTCTCACCCGACTGTTTCAGCAAGAATGCTTGTGCCAATAGACCCACAATATAATAGCCTTCAATAAACTGGCCTTTTTCATCAAACAGGAAGCAACGGTCAAAGTCACCATCCCAGGCCAGGCCCATATCTGCGCCATGCTCAATGACGGCTTGACGCGTGCTATCCCGGTTTTCAACAAGTAGCGGGTTGGGAATGCCATTCGGGAAGGTGCCATCGGCTTCATGGTGAATTTTAATAAATTCTACCGGTACATTCAGAACCTTGAATTTTTCTTCAATCGCATCAATCACATGACCTGCTGCACCATTACCCGCATTTACCACCAGTTTCATCGGTGCGATCTTGGAAGCTTCGATGTAAGTCATGAGGTGATCTACAAATTCAGGCAGGATATTATATTTTTCGGTCGTCCCTTTTTGCTCAACGTCTTTAAATACGCCTGATTCTGCTAAAAGCTGGATGTCTTTTAAACCCGTATCTGCACTAATGGGACGTGCATTTTCACGCACCAGTTTCATGCCATTGTAATCCATTGGATTATGACTGGCAGTGACTTCGATACCGCCCTGTACATCAAGATGGAATGCACCGAAGTAAACTTCTTCTGTACCTGTCATGCCCAAATCCAAGACATTCACACCGGCATCATTTAAACCACGAATAGTTGCTTGTTTTAGGCCTTCACTGCTGAGGCGAATATCACAACCTATTACAATGGTCTTGGGTTGATAAATTTGGCCATAAGCCCGGCCAATTTTATAAGCGATGTCTTCGTTTAATTCTTCACCCAATTTTCCACGAATATCGTAGGCTTTAAAACAACTCAGTGTCATGTTTTTTACTCTTTCCTTTGCAAGAAAAAGGCCGGTTACCCAGCCTTATTATCAAAATTTATTATTCAACCGTGACCGATTTTGCCAGGTTACGTGGCTGATCGACATCCGTTCCACGCAAGACAGCCACATGGTAGGACAGCAGCTGCACAGGAATACTGTAAACAATTGGCGCAAGGAGTGGACTGATATTTGGCACATGAACCACATGCTGACGCTCTTTGCCTTTAATACCGCTGTTCTCATCGGCAAAAACAAACAGTTCACCACCACGGGCCTGAACTTCTTCCATATTGGATTTAAGTTTGTCGAGCATGTCGTCTTGCGGAGCAAGAATCACCACCGGCATGTCATTGTCTACCAGTGCCAATGGACCATGTTTGAGTTCACCTGCTGCATAACCTTCGGCATGAATATATGAAATTTCTTTCAGTTTCAATGCACCTTCAAGGGCAATCGGGAACTCGGTACCACGACCTAAAAACAGGCAGTGCTGCTTTTCTACAAACAGTTCAGATAAACGTAAAATGTCTTTATCATGTTGCAAGGTATCTAAAATGACTTTCGGGGTATGCCATAAATCAGTAGTAATGGCAGTAATTTGTTCAGCCGAGATACTTTGCTTCACTTGACCAATTTTCAGTACCAGCAGCATGAGTGCAGCAAGCTGGGTGGTAAATGCTTTGGTTGAAGCAACGCCAATCTCAGGACCAGCCAAGGTTAACAGGCTATGATTGGTTTCACGTACCATAGAAGATGTAGCTACATTACAAATGGTCATGGTGGTAATGTTTAAATTTTTTGCAGCAGCACGTTTTTGTGTATCACGCAGCGCAGCCAGAGTATCGGCGGTTTCACCGGATTGAGAAATACACACATACAGTGTGTTATTGACAATCACAGGGGTGCGGTAACGGAATTCGCTGGCAATTTCGACTTGGCAAGGCAGGTCAATCAGTTGCTCAAACCAGTATTTTGCAATCATGCCGGCATGGTAACTGGTTCCACAGGCAATAATTTGCACCTGTTGAATCTTTTCAAAATCAGCAACGGCCTTATTTAAGAAATCTTCGCGTAAATCGTTGCCATTCAAGGCTTGGGAAATGGTCTGCTGAATCGCTTCAGGTTGCTCATAAATTTCTTTGAGCATGTAGTGCTTATATTCACCTTTAGACGCATTGCTGACTGTTGCATCCAGTTCTTTTACTGGACGATTCACCAATTGCCCATCCACAAACACTTCAATGCTATTACGTGTTAAACGTGCAATATCACCTTCTTCCAGGTAAATAAAACGGTTGGTAATTGGAAGCAGGGCCAATTGATCCGAACTGATAAAGTTCTCGCCAATGCCGACACCAATGACCAAAGGTGAACCTTCACGAACGGTAATCAGCTCATTCGGATGATCAGTATGCACGATACCCAGTGCATAAGCCCCTTTGAGCTGAGGAACAACCTGTTGAACCGCTTCTAGAAGACTGGAAGTTGATTTCAATGCATCATTGACCAGATGTGCGACAACTTCAGTATCCGTTTGTGAAGTAAACACATAGCCCAAGGCTTCAAGATCGTCTTTCAGTTCTTGATAGTTTTCAATAATGCCGTTATGCACCACAGCCACCGTACCAGAAACATGCGGGTGAGCATTATTTTCAGTCGGTTTGCCATGGGTTGCCCAGCGGGTATGGGCAATCCCTAGTGAACCTTCGATATTCGACTCATTCACTGCCTGTTCCAGGTTGATCACTTTACCCACACGACGTTCGCGCAGGACATGACCGCCATTGATCAGCGCAACACCAGCTGAATCGTAGCCACGGTATTCAAGGCGCTTCAGGCCTTCAATTAAAATATTGCTAATATTACGTTCTGCAACGCCACCGACAATTCCGCACATATTTATAATCCTCTTATTTTTTCAGTTTTTGGGGGCGTTGATAGTTTTCTTTAGCCACTTGTTTTGAGCGTTCAAAGGCCAAACTATTTTCTGCGACATCGCGTGTGATGACTGAGCCAGCACCCACAGTTGCTCCATTGCCGATACTGACCGGAGCAACCAGTGAACTGTTCGAGCCGATAAAAGCTGAATCACCAATAATGGTTTTAAATTTATTCGCGCCATCATAATTGCAGGTAATGGTGCCGGCACCAATATTTGAACCTGCGCCAACTTCGGCATCACCTAAATAAGTAAAGTGATTGGCTTTAGAACCGAGTCCAATACTTGAATTTTTAACTTCAACAAAGTTGCCGATATGGACTTCATTGGCCAGTTTGGCACCTGGACGTAAACGGGAAAATGGACCAATTTGCGTATCTTCACCGACCACGGCATTGTCAAAGATACTGTAGGGTTGTACCTTGGTGCCTGCTGCAATCTTGGTATTCTTAATGACACAACCCGCACCAATTTCTACATTATTGCCAAGTTCACAATCGCCTTCGATAATCACGTTGATGTCGATACGTACGTCTTGACCGACTGTAAGATTGCCACGTAAGTCGAAACGGTTTGGATCAATGATATGCACACCTTGCTGCATCAGAAATTTGGCCTGATAGAGCTGGAATTCACGTTCTAAAGCTGCAAGCTGGACCCGGTCATTCACGCCTTCAACTTCAAAGGCACGTTCCGGTTCTACAGAAGCCACTTCAAGACCATCGGCAATCGCCATGGCCACGATATCCGTCAGGTAATATTCGCCTTGGGCATTGTTGTTGCTTAATTTTGGTAACCATTGATGCAGTTTGGCATTGCTGACACAGTAAATACCGGTATTAATTTCCTTAATTTGACGCTGTGCATCGCTGGCATCTTTATGCTCGACAATGGCCTGAATTTTATTGTTTTCACGCACGATACGGCCATAACCGGTCGCATCAGCCAAGGTTAAGGTCACCAGGCCAATTCCTGTTTCACGTGAAACAGCCAATAGTTTTTCTAAGGTTTCTTGGCTAATGCAAGGGACATCACCGGAAAGAATCAGGGATACGCCATCAGTAGGCAGCACCGGTAAAGTCACTTTTACCGCATGACCGGTACCGAGTTGCTCTGCCTGTTCAACCCACTGTACATTTTCCTGTGCAAAGGCTTGTTGAACTAGATTACCGCCGTGTCCAAAAATGGTAATAATATTTTTGGCAT